>Ga0068714_10002082_pt1 | contig 26726 bp, 33 predicted proteins | sample MTBNYHSulfiMetaG_FD_62988 | JGI IMG/M metagenome (GOLD analysis project Ga0068714, IMG submission 62988) | Enrichment culture microbial communities from rom New York Harbor, USA that are MTBE-degrading - MTBE-NYH (New York Harbor Sulfidogenic)... | ecosystem: Environmental > Aquatic > Marine >... | reverse complement strand
AGCCGGTGGAAAAAATGCTGGTAGAGCGCCTGGGGCCCACCGTCCAGATGACAGAGGTCAGATGACAGAGGGCAGTGCGGCTGAGGCAAGCGGCGTATGCAACTTACAAGATGGAATCCGACTGCGGATCGCTCAGTCAAAAGACTCCGGCCACTGCCGGGCGGTATGATAGACGCGAAGAATTTGCAGGACTTCTCCGCGAACACGATAGGGTATCAATGTAGGAGGTTCCAGCAATAACAAGCTCGCGTGTTCCTGCAACACGACCGGCCCGCCCGATTTGAGGAGTCTTCAACAACGAGAGGACACGGGAGGCTATTCTGTCATGCAAGGCACGCGCAACGCCGGGATTGTCGACGGCAATGTATCGATAAATGCCAAAAAAATCATCACGGGCTTGGGGGGACCAGATAATCTTCATGGGGTGGAGTCATGCTCGTCGAGCAGTGCTTGTGCTTCAGCCATGACTTGCTCGTGAGGAATACCTTCACCCTCATCGAGAGAGGCGATCGCGGCTTTGATGCCTTTGATCTGCCACATCTGTGTGTCAACATACTGCCTAAGGGCTTCCTGGATCACCCAATTACGGGAGCGATCCATTGCCGACGCAATGGCGGCAAGCTTGCCCGCCAATTCCGGATCGGTGCGGATGGTTATTGTTGTATTGGACATAGCTCGCCTCCATATGATGCACTAAGATCACCTTGCACTCACACACAATCATATCATGCCGAACGCCAGAAAGCCGATCTTTTCATCCTTCCTTCTTCATCCTTCCGCCTTCAACCTGTCTGCTATTGCCAGGATGGTTTCAACATAGGGGCGGCTGTGGTTGTATGCATAAATGACCTTTTCCTTTTCCGCCCGGCTCGTTGCAGTGCCCCAGCCGTAGGCGGTCAGGTATTTGGCGACGCTGAAAATGGCATCGGTCGGTTCAAAGAGATTCACCCGACCGTCTCCATTGCCGTCCACCCCGTGTCGTACCAGGCTGGAAGGAAGGAACTGCGGCCAGCCGACAGCTCCCATCAACGATCCCTTAAACGACGTTACTCGAACAGATTGGCCGTCAGCCCAGGTGAGCAATGCGCGGAGCTCCTCGTATGCCCATTCGGATCGTTTTATCAGCTTCTCGTCGAATGCCTGGCGTCCCCATCTGGCTCGATCTTGTGCCCTCAATAGCCGCCAGACGACATCCCGATAGCTTTCCCGGTTCATGAGGGCAAAGGTGGACAAGATATCAAGGGTAGGAGTGTAGCCGGTGTAACTTCCAAAGCCGGTTTCAACTGAAAGAATCGCCACAATGACGTGCTTGTCTACCCCATAGGCCTGCTCGGTTCTTACCAGCACCGGGTTATAGCCGCGCAAGAACTGTCGTGCCCTGGCCATTGCGGACGGCTGCAAAAACTGGTTGTAGTTGAGCTTGCTTTCCCGAATGCGCAGAGTACTGGCGACCGTCTTAAACAGGGGCTCCGGGTCCGATTGATAGACCTGGTTAACAAAATTTGCGGGAAAGCCATCAGCAATGAGACGCTGTTTCAGCGGATCAAAGAAACCTGCCGCCGCATGCGCCGTCGGCCAAAAAAAGGCTAGCAGCAGAAATACCCATGCTGAAAGACAAAGTTTGCGGTTTGGGCTGGTATCCCTGTGGCGAGCTGCGCTTGTGCTTGGCATATTTTTTCCACCTCCGAAATTTTAGCGGCGACCGAACCCCGGGCAGTATTAGTTATCATAAATCTTATCTGCCGAGCAAATGCCTTTGAAAGCCTGAGTGCCTGAAAAATAATAGCAAAGCAATAAAAAAATATTTCACAAACAGCCAAAGACGTGCTACAAGAAGCACGCTCTTCATTCAGCAGAGGAGCCGAAGCCGTCTCAGAATCAAACATGGTGGATTCCCCAAGGCTAGTGCGAACCTGCACCACATTTGCACAGCAACGGCTTTGCTCATCAAAAGCGAGGCTCCCTGCGTAATTCTGCCTCCATGTGCGGGTTCTGTATGGATGATTATCAGAAGCTTCAGAATGCCATCATCAAGAAAAGCTTATGGCTTGCGTTAGGCGGGACTATCATATTCATGGCTTTGGATTATACGCCCGTGGCCAAGGGAATTGCTCTAGGGGCGTTGTTCGGTGTTTTGGACCTTAAGCTCATGGCTTTGCAGATGCGTCACCGGCTGATGGGCTGGCGCAGGACTACGGATCATCTTTGTACTCTTGGTCGATTTGCTCTGCTGAGTATACCGTTACTGCTGGCTATCAAGCTGCCCTATCTGAATCTCGCGGCTACGGTAGCCGGCCTCTTGTGCGTGAAGGGCGTGATTTTTTTCACCTTTACACGCAGGGCCAGCAGCGGCTAACTAGGTTTGTGTATACGGGCCTTTTCGGTCCGAGTATTGGCTTGGAGTTAGCTTCTTCTACCTGGGGCTTAACAGTGTTTTTAAGGAGCTTGCACGAAAAGCGCGAAGCTAATAGCAAATTTTCACTGCTTACCAATTATTAGGAGGTTTAGGTGGATATCTCCAGCGGGGTGAAGATGGCGGCTTTCCTCGGAGCCGGAATTTCCATGGGGCTTGGGGCAATCGGTTCCGGTATAGGTGAGGGCTATGTGGCCGGCAAAGCATCCGAAGGGATGGCCCGCCAACCTGGGGTGGCCAATACACTGCTTCGAACCATGCTGGTTGGACAGGCTGTGGCTGAAAGCACGGGCATCTATGCACTCGTGATAGCAATGCTGCTGATGTTTAGGAGCTCTGTTGAGATCAGTTTGATTCACATACCGGCCTACTTAGCGGCTGGTCTCTGTATGGGCCTGGGCGCTTTTGGTTCCGGCGCTGGAGAGGGATACGCGGCCGGGAAAGCCTGCGAAGCAGTGGCGAGAAATCCAGATGTGGCCCCGGTCGTTGTCCGCAACATGCTCATTGGACAGGCGGTCACCGAAAGCACGGGGATTTATTCGCTGGTCATTGCATTGTTGCTGCTTTTCACCATCTAGGAGGAGGGGCGTCTGCCCTCTGGGCGATCAGACCGGATGTTTTCAGTTGTTGGTATTTACCGAGGTAGAGCGGATGCAGAATTTGTCGGCAAAAGCTGGGAGCGGTAAAAACAGAATCCAGCAAAAAAAATATTTCACAAATGGTATGAGCTATGCTAGAAGGGTCACGTCCTTTCTGCAGGACCATTAGCATGAGCGATTTCAAAAAGCAGCGGGACTTGGTTGAATACCTGACCTTTGTGAGCCAGGCAGGATTGACGATGGGCGGGTCCATCGTCTTTTGCTTCATGGTAGGGTATTTTTTGGATAAGTGGCTGCATACTCACGGAATTCTGCTGGTTATCTTCATCCTGCTCGGAATAGTCGGAGGGGGCTATACGGTTTACCTGCAAATCAAGAAATTGCCCAAATAACGAGCATGCAGGATCATCGGGCCTGCGGTTGGGATTAGCGGGCAGTAGAGTGTGCAAAGTGCGGCGGCAGTGTCGCGACGGGGTTGGCCTGCCGGTGAAGTTTCTTGGCGGCTATTTTTTTGGCTTTTCTATTCTCGGGAAGAGACATCGCTAATAGAGGTAAGTCATGGATGAAATTGGCAAGATTTCGGTCTGGGCCACGGACATCGGCGGTCTGCATCTGGTTTTTAACCGTACCACGATCACCATGACCTTGTGGGTAATGGGCATACTCATCCTGTTTGCCCTGCTCGCTTCACGAAACAAGGGTCTGATACCAAATCCCTTGCAGGTAGTTGCGGAGCTCTTTGTCGGCATCTTTTGGGGGCTAACTAGAGACGCACTGGAAGAGGACATGGCAAAGACCTACTTCCCGCTTATCTGCACGCTTTTTATGTTCTTGCTTTTGTGCAATTGGATCGGCGTTGTTCCCTTTATGGATGAGCCGACCAAAGATCTGAACACTACCCTTGGGCTGGGCCTAATGGGCTTTTTTATCGCTCACTATGCTGGGATTCGCACAAAAGGCTTGAAAAAATATGTCTCCGAATACTTCCAGCCGATCTTTTTTATGATGCCGCTGAATGTGATTGGTGAACTGGCCAAAGTGGTTTCCATCTCCTTTCGTCTGTTTGGAAATATCATGGGCGGCTCGATCATCATTCTGGTGGTTTCTCATTTGGTTTACAATCTGTTGCTTCCGCCTTTTCTCTATGCATTCTTCGGCTTGTTTGTCGGGACGGTTCAAGCGTTTGTTTTTACAATGCTTACGCTTGTTTATATCTCGGTGCAGGTAAAATAACTTGTTTGACGATTTTTGTAGGTATAGGGATCTGCAAACTAAAAGGGAGGACGTTTGACAATGGAAATGACAGGTGCTGAGTTAATTAGAGGTTTGGCTCTGCTGGGTGCTGGGATTTGTATGGGGATTGGCGCCATAGGACCCGGAGTCGGTGAAGGTTACGCGGCTGGCAAGGCGTGTGAGGCGATCGGGCGCAAACCCGAAGAAGCAGGGCTTCTCACCAGAACCATGTTGGTGGGCCAGGCGGTCAGTGAGTCAACGGGTATCTACTCCCTGGTCGTGGCTCTGTTGCTCATGTTTGTTGTGAAGTAACCCAATACTTTTATGGGAAGAGGCAATGATCAGCGTAAATGCAACTCTTTTAGTCCAGGTGTGCTTGTTCCTGATCTTTCTTTGTATTTTCAACCGGATCATGATCCAGCCCATGCATCGGATTATTCTTGAACGCGAACGCCACCTGCAGCAGAAGAAAAACGAGCTTGCCGCGGTACAAGAGGAGATTCGTCAACTTGGCGAAGATTACGAGGCTCGTTTGCGCCAGGCTGAGCGTGAGGCGCGCGAAAGCCAGTTAGCGCTAAAAGAGAAAGCAGGTGAAGAAGCTCGCCAACTGGTGATGACCGCAAAGGAACAGGGTACCGCTCTGCAGGAAAAGGTGCGTTCAGAAGTGGATCGAGAGCTTAGCAGAGCAAGGGAAAAAGTCGCTGAACAGGCCGAGTTGCTCTCATTGAGCGTGACCCAAAAAGTGTTAGGCCGGGGGATTTAGGAAGATAGGAGAATGCCATGCGATTTTTCGGGAAGGCTCATGTGGGGCTGGTAACAGCTATCACATGTATTTTTGTGGCGATCCCATGTCTTGCCGCCGAGGGAGGGGGCTTGGATCGGCATTCCTGGGATACCATCATGAGAGTGATAAACTTCGGAATCCTGGCGTTCGTGATTTACAAATATGGGAAGGATCCCCTTGTTAAGTTCCTTGCCAGTAAGCGGGCTAGCGTGGCACTCTCGCTGGAGGAGCTGCAGAAAGAGCGGGAGCTTCTGCTGCAACAGCAGGAGGAGCAGAATGTGCTTATTGCCCAAATAGATGAGAAAATTGACGGCATCATAGAATATTATCATCGACTTGGGCATGACGAAAAAGAGAAGATTTTGGCGCGGGCAATCTTGCAGCGAGACCACATGCTGGAAGACGCCCGGCAGCGTGCCGACAGAGAATTTGAACAGGCCAAAACGAAGTTTCGGGCCGAAGTGGTTGAACTGGCGATGCAACTTGCAGAGCAGAAAATTCGCCGCATGATAACCAACGCTGATGAGAGGAATTTAGTAGGCGATTATATTACGCAAATATCGACAATCGACGAGCATTCTTCGCAAAATGGGAGTAGGTCTTAATCCTGAACAGACGGGCTCTAGTCCGGTGACACATGTCCAATTGGCCCCGTGATCATTTATCACGGGGTTTTTTGTCCGTATCCCGCTAACGATAATGGTCTCGAAGTCTCGAAGGGAATGGCTTATGGCCAAGCAGTGAGCTTGTTCGTCACATAGTCCAACACGATCTCAAGCCCATCTTCTGTAGGAATCTTGCTTAGATTCAAAGTCATGTGATAAAGGTGAGGATCATTGACGGATCGGTTGAAGCAGTTGGATATGAAGGCGGTCCTTTCTTTGTCTTCCCGTTCTATTAGCTCCTTAGCTGCACGGTCGTCCATGGCTGGGTGGGTTCCTTTAACAAAAGAGATACGGTCGGAGAGCTCCTTCACGACGCGCAGGTGAAATGTCATGGGATGGCCGGCCAAAATGCATTGAGCTCCCCACCCGAGTATGATCACATTACCTTCCGAAGCTACCTGCGTAACCAGCTTAGTGGCGGCTTCTTGGTAAGATTTATCATCCAGTCTCCCATGTGAGCGATCAACGACTCTTTTGACCGTATGGGTCGTATACTTGTCGAGAAAACGGAGAAGCTTCGAGCCGCTTTCCTTCTCCATTAACGTGGCCTCACTTTTTGAAATATTCAGTTCCTCCGCCAACTGTGCGACCAGCTCTTTTTCGAGGACGGGGTAGCCGAGTTTTTGCGCAAGCGCTTCTGCGAAGGGCCGACACCCGCAGGCGTATTCTCTACTGATCGTGATAACTGCCATAGCTTTTCTCCTCCTGATTGAAAATGACCGTTGCCTTGAGTGAATGAATCGCGATTATGATTTCATAAAATGAGCTGGAGCGCTGTTGCCATTTCATGCGGCTCATTTCCCTTTCTTGACACGGCGATCTAAGCTCTATACCATGCGAGCTTCTGGCATGGAAATGTAAAATGATGAAAACCATCGACTTTGGTGAGTGCTATGTTTGAAAACCTTTCTGATAAGTTTCAAAGAATTTTTAAGCACCTGCGGGGACAGGGCAAGCTGACCGAAGAAAACATTCGCGAAGCTCTGCGTGAGGTGCGCATGGCGCTTCTGGAGGCGGATGTTCACTTCAAGGTGGCCAAGGAATTTGTCGCCGGCATCGCCGATCGTGCTGTGGGCCAGGAAGTTATGAGGAGCTTGACTCCCGGCCAGCAGGTCATCAAGATCGTCAATGAATCACTCACTGAGCTGATGGGAGGGCAGGCGGAGCCGCTGAGGCTTACCGGTCGTATACCTGTCACCATCATGCTGGTGGGGCTGCAGGGTTCCGGAAAAACCACTACAACGGCAAAGCTGGCGCGAAAGCTCACTCAGGAGAAACGAAGGCCCTGCCTGGTGCCCGCTGATATTTACCGGCTGGCCGCCATCGATCAACTGGTTACCCTGGCAAAGCAGCTGAAGTTGCCCGTATATCCTGCCAGAGTCGATCAGCAGCCGGAAGAGATAGCCCGAGAGGCCGTGGTCTACGCGCGACAGGAGAATTGCGATACTCTGCTGGTGGATACGGCTGGCCGCCTGCATGTCGACTCTGCTTTGATGAGCGAGCTCGAACGGCTGAAAAAGATTCTTGAGCCGGCTGAAATCCTGTTGGTGGCAGATGCCATGACCGGCCAGGACGCCGTCCAGGTCGCGACAAGCTTCCACGAGACCCTGGGTATCAGCGGCGTCATTTTGACCAAGCTGGATGGCGATGCACGGGGTGGCGCTGCTCTTTCAATCCGCGCGGTCACTAACTGCCCCATCAAGTTTGTCGGTGTCGGAGAAAAAATGGATGCGCTGGAAGTCTTCCATCCGGATCGAATGAGCTCGAGAATCCTCGGCATGGGAGATGTTCTTTCGGTCATTGAAAAAGCGCAGGAAGCTTTCGATGAAAAGGAAGCCATCGAGCTGGCGCAGAAATTCAGGGACAATACCTTCACTCTGGAGGATTTTCGCAATCAGCTGCGGCAGATCAAGAAATTAGGCTCGCTTGAGCAGATCTTGGGGATGTTGCCGGGCATGGGTATGATGAAAGAACTGAAGAAGATGAAAGTTGATGAAAAGGAATTCGTGCGCATGGAAGCTATAATCAACTCCATGACGATCGGCGAGCGACGAAATGCCGATATCATCAATGCCAGCCGGCGCCGTCGAATCGCCGGCGGCAGCGGAACCTCGGTGCAGGATGTCAATCGAGTTTTGAAAAGCTACGAAGAATCTCGCAAAATGATGCGCCAGATGATGGGGGCTGGAGGAACCAAGAAGAAGAAGGGAAAAGGTCGCCGCAAAAGAGCATTTTTCCCTTTTTAATTTAATCTAAATGGGGTATGAAAAACAGTTCATAAAATTCTCGTATCGACAAATTATGGTTTGAATATGGGATAGCCGCATATTCTGTTTTGGATATTCTGAAAGTTGTACTAATTGTAGGTCACTAAACCTAAGATTTCTAAATGTGAGGAGGTAAAATCTAGATCATGCCAGTACGTATTCGATTAGCTCGTCGCGGAAGAAAGAAACGGCCCTTCTACAGGATAGTGGTAGCGCACTCCGAGGCGCCCAGAGACGGACGTTTCATCGAAAGCATCGGCAGCTACAATCCCTTGATGGATCCGGCCCAAGTCAATGTCGATAATACTCGATTGCAGTATTGGCTGGAACAAGGCGCGGAGCCAACAGATACCGTGCGCAGTCTGCTGCGGATTTCGAGCTCGAAGACGGTCACCCAGGCTTCCTAAGTTAAATAAATCCCTTGTGGCGCAGGAAATCCGGAGGTCACCATGTTGAAGGAATTGATTGAGTTTATGGCGCGGGCATTGGTAGATAATCCCGAAAAGGTGAAGGTTTCGGAAATAGAAGGCGAACAAACCTCAGTGATCGAGCTTCGAGTAGCGAAAGAGGATTTAGGCAAGGTAATCGGCAAGCAGGGGCGCACCGCTCGGGCGATGCGAACCATTTTGAGCGCGGCGTCCACAAAGATTCGAAAACGAGCCGTTCTGGAAATTATCGAATAGGGAATGACAGAGTCTCGTCTGATTCCGGTTGGCAAGGTCGGCCGGGTTCACGGAATCCGTGGAGCAGTAAAGATCTATCCCTATGGAGAAAGTCTGGCGGAACAGCATGCTGGAAACCAGTTGCATTTGCGGGGCTCGATTCCGGGTGGTGAGGAAATTACGCTGACCATCGTTAGCATCCGGCCGCAGGGCAAGCTTTGGATCGGAGAGTTCCGTGAGATTATCGGTATAGATGAAGCCAAAAAGCTTGTCGGAGAGGAGCTTTTCCTACCGCAAGACCGGCTTCCGCCCGCCTCCGAGGACGAATATTACCATTACCAACTCATCGGACTGAAGGTCGCGACCACACAGGGAGCCTTTCTCGGAAGACTAACTGCGATAATAGAAACCGGCGGCAACGATGTTTATGTGGTGGATCACGAAGGTAAAGAAACACTTATTCCGGCGTTGGTGGATGTTGTCGTGGAGGTTGATCTGACGCGTGGACAAATGATCGTTGATCCACCGGAAGGTCTGATCGATGATCTTTGATGTACTTACTCTCTTCCCGGGTATGTTTGAGGCGCCATTGGGAGAGAGTATCGTAGGTAAAGCTTCTCAGCGCGGATTGATCAAGGTTCGGGTTCACAACATCCGCGATTACGCAACCGGTAAGCATCTGGTCACAGATGATCGGCCCTTTGGTGGGGGTGAAGGCATGGTCATGAAGCCTGATCCCATCATGCGGGCGCTTGATAAGCTCCAAACGGAGCAGCCTCGACCCTGGGTGATTTTGCTGAGTCCCCAGGGCCGTTTGTTTAAACAGGAGCTAGCCTGGAAACTGAGTCGACTGCCGCGCCTGGTCCTTATTTGCGGGCGCTATGAGGGAGTTGATGAACGGGTGGCTCAGTACGCGGCGGACGATGAAATCTCCATTGGAGATTATGTTCTAACCGGCGGGGAGCTCGCGGCCATGGTTTTGATTGATGCTGTTGCGCGACTGATACCCGAAGTGGTTGGAAATGCAGCTTCTATTGAGACAGAGACTTTTGCCGAGCCCGTTCTCGAGTATCCGCAATATACACGTCCGCAGGAATTTCGCAGCCATCGGGTGCCGGAAGTGCTGCTCTCCGGGAATCACCGGGCGATAGAGGATTGGCGTCGGGGCCAGGCTCTGCTGAGGACCAAGCTGCGCCGACCCGACCTGTTTGCCCTGACGCGCTTGAGCTGTAAAGATTTAGAGCTGTTGCGCGAAGCCGAGCAGCAGCTGAAACAGGCCAAAGGAAGCGGATTTGACGATACATGAAGACCAAGTGCAGCTCCATGTGGCCCTTGTGCACCACCCGGTGCTCAACCGCAAAGGTGACACCATCGCATCGGCCATCACCAATCTGGATCTCCATGATTTGGGACGGCTGGTCTGCACATTTGGAATTCCGAAGTGCTATATTGTAACACCGTTGAAAGATCAACAGACGCTTGCAGAGAGGCTTTTAAATCATTGGCTTGAGGGCATCGGCAAGGACCTGCACGCCGACCGGGAAAAGGCGTTGAGACACCTGCAGGTAGTGGAAAGCATCGAAGCGGCCATTTTCGATATTGAATCGCGGCTGGGGAAAAGACCGCAAACTTGGGCAACAACAGCCAGGCGCCAAGAGGCCATGCTGACGATCGGGCAGGCGCGAAAACTGCTTGCTGAAGAAGTCGAACCGCGCCTTCTTTTACTCGGTACCGGCTGGGGCCTTGATCCCGTGGTACTCAGCCGGGCCGATGCGGTGCTGGAAACGATTCAGGGCGTAAATGGATACAATCATTTGTCTGTGAGATGCGCGGCGGCCATTTTGCTGGATCGCCTGCTGGCCAGAGATGGACGATGATGCAGCGCATGCTGATATTTTGCAATGATGTGAATGGAGGTTGAAAATGGCCAAAGGACTGATTGAGAGCATTGAAAGAGACTACATGCGAACCGATATTCCGCCGTTTCGGATCGGTGACAGTGTGAAAGTGCACGTGAAGATCCGGGAAGGGGACAAGGAGCGCATTCAGGTATTTGAGGGCGTCGTTATACGGCACCATCGCGGCAAGGTGGGGGCAACCTTTACTGTTCGCAAGGTCTCTTACGGTGTCGGCGTGGAGAGGATCTTCCCCCTTCATTCGCCGCAAATAGACAAAGTGGAACTGCTGCGCCGCGGCCGCGTGCGACGTGCAAGACTTTACTATCTGCGGCAGCGCGTGGGCAAGGCGGCCCGTATCAAAGAAAAGCGCTACTAGTGGATGGAGCCCATGGATAACCCTGATGTGGACATGCTTGCTTTTGAAAGGCGCGTGCATCATCAGGGTTTTCAGCTGGTGGCAGGCATCGATGAAGCCGGCCGAGGGCCTTTGGCCGGACCGGTTGTTGCGGCCGCCGTCATACTTCCGCAAGACTTTGATCTACCTGGTGTCATAGATTCGAAAATGCTCACGGCGGCACAAAGAGAAATCTGCTATCGGCAGATAGTCGCTTGCGCTGTGGACATGGGTGTCGGTTGTGTGGAGGTGGCGGAAATTGAACGAATAAACATCCTCAAAGCCTCTTTCAAAGCGATGCTGTTGGCTATTAAGAGCCTGCAAAGTCCGTCCGATTTTCTTCTCATCGATGGTCCGTATACTCTTCCCGTTTTTATTCCTCAGAGGGGCATCCCGAAAGGCGACCAGCTCAGCCGTTCCATAGCGGCGGCATCAATCGTGGCCAAAGTCCGACGTGACCACATCATGTGTGAATACCACCAGCTCTATCCCGATTACGGATTTGATCGGCACAAAGGTTATGCCACTGAGGGACATTTGCAGTCTTTGCGCAAATACGGCGCCTGTCCCATCCACCGGCTAAGCTTCCGCGGGGTCGTCCCGAGCGACCAGGAGTATGTGCAGAATGGCAATCCGTCAACAAAGGGGAAGAAAGGGCGAGTTCCTGGCCGGTGAATTTCTTCAGAGCCGGGGGCTGCGAATAATATGCCGTAATTTTCGCTGTCCGATCGGCGAAATAGATCTCATCGCCTGGGATGAGGAAACGATCGTTTTTGTCGAGGTCAGATCTCGTTATTCCGCCAATTACGGACTGCCCCAGGAGTCCATAACAAAGACCAAGCAAAGGCGGCTCACTCGCCTTGCCCAATGGTACCTCAAGCAAAACCGACTGGAAGGCAAGCCGGCCAGGTTTGACGTGGTTGCTATCGACTGGCAAAGACTCGAGCCGAAGATTAGCTGGCTTGTTAATGCATTTGAAGCCTGTGCATGAATCGGTGGCAGGCTCCACGAAATCCCGAACGCAGGCAGCCGGCTATGAGCTCCGGAATACTCTACGTGGTTGCAACGCCTATCGGCAACCTTGCGGACATCAGCCTGAGGGCGCTTGATACGCTTCGCTCGGTCGATCTCATTGCCGCCGAAGACACGCGGCATAGCAGAAAATTGCTCGCCCACTACGATATTCACAAGCCTCTGATCAGTTACCACAGCCAGAATATGAAAACTCGCGGCCCGCAGCTGTTGCAGAAAATCCACTCGGGAGGCAGAGTTGCACTGGTGACGGATGCGGGAACCCCGGGAATTTCCGATCCCGGTTCACTGCTCGTTCAGCAGATTTTGGCCATGGGGCTCGAGGTAGTCAGCATTCCTGGCCCGGCTGCTCTCATTGCGGCTTTGGCGGTCTCCGGACTGCCTACCCAACCTTTTGCCTTTTTGGGCTTTCCACCGAGCCGCGGTGCGGGGCGGACGCGCTTTTTTCACTACTATGCAGCCCTGCCCATGACCGTTATTCTGTATGAAGCTCCCCAGAGGCTGTTGCGAACTTTGGGTGACTTGCTCAAGTTCTGGAACAATAGACCCATAGCTGTTGCTCGAGAGCTAACCAAAAGATACGAGGAAGTCTACCGCGGCACCATCGTCGATGCGCAAGCTCATTTTTCTGAAGGGGTCAAGGGTGAGATCACCCTGGTAATCGCGGGCGCTGAGCTGGACGCCGGAAACACAAAGGACACCGATGGTTGGATTGGAGAGCTGGAAGCCCTTATGAAAGATGGAGCAGCAACGGTCAAGGAAGCAACGGCCCGGATCGTTGCCAAATACGGGGTGGCCCGGCGCACTGTGTACCAGACGGCACTTCTCCTGAAGAAAAAATACCGGTAGCAGCAACGCACCGCCTTCCCGTCACCTTGGTGCCTACGCCTGGAGATGCCCGAATTCGCTCGGTTGCATCCTGTTCAACCCAGCCTACAAGCTGCACGCTGGAAGGTCAAATTGGTTTCTCTGTTTGCTGGAGCTGCAGTTAGGGCTGATGCAACAGGTTGAAACTGCCCCCCAATTTGCGCACGAGCCCCATGAATTTGGCAGGTAAAGGGGCTTCTCGTTCCGTCAATAAAATGCCCAGCTGGTTTGCTTGTGACAAGATGTGCGAACTGTCAATCCCCTCCTGGTGATCGCAAAGAAACTGTACGCGCAGCGCATCCGTCAGCGGGATGCACATCTCGGGAAAATCGGATGGGATATTCTTGATCTCCAATTTGATGAAAAATTTGTTGTCCGCCACAAATTGCGCGAATGGCTCTGCCGGATTCGGGGTGCCGAAGAGCTCGTTTATGATTGCTCCCGCCAGCCAGCTGCTGAAAACGGAGTCTTTGTGGGGGTATTTTTCTGGCAGACGAGTTTTCAGCTTCTTAAAAAGAATCATCTTCACTATGTCCACGCCTTCCCTAAGACTGGGAATCAATTTGCTCTCATACTGCATCTGTTCCTCCAAGATATTATCCGGGTTTTAGTAGACGATCCTATCATATCAAATTTTGTGCAGACTATCGTCTGCTTCGTCTGTTTTTTAATGAAACGGTTCAGTAATGGCTGGGAGGTTGTTTCAGCCAGACTGCTGTAAAAAGTGCCTACTATAAAAATACTGTCTTTTACGGATGAAATAGGTATTTCACGGTATTTATTAATGCTCCCTTTATCTAGTATTAACTTCAGGAAAGGTTCTGGCAGGCTTTCGTTCGGCAAATAGAACAAGAGAGGTCTCGTTGTCCCGTATTCGGTGTTATAGATAACCAAATTGAAGCTACAGATAGAGGGGGATAAGACCATGACAAACAACTTGAACATAGATGATCTAATTCGCCGATACAGAATTTCCATGAAAACAGCCAAAGTCGGATTCAATCCAATCGCGAGCGATGAATACAGTACCGATGATAAATTGCACCATTACAAATGCAGCCTTTTTCGCAATGGTGCCCACGTGGATGTTTATCTTTCGGTTCAGCCTGAGGAGGGTCGATTGACCCTGGCTGATGTTTTGTTCATGCTATCCATGGATGCCTCCGGATGCCACATGCTGAGGGAATTGGATGAATACAGGAATGAATGGCCTGCCATTTTCGGTGGTTCGGACGGCAATATGAAAGAGATTGAAAACTTCTGGAGCGAATACCAAAACCGCTGCAAGCAAACTGCACAGTTCAAGGATTTCCTTGGAGATTCTGCCTATAATGAGCTGCTGCACCATTTCAATAGGCAAAATCCCATGAACGAGCTCGTCGATACTCTCTCAGAAAGCATGTTGTAGGCTCAGCAAGTGCTTCGGTATTTCTTTTAGAAAACGACTCGGCCTGGTCGATTCACCCCGACGGGTCATCGACCAGGTGAGATGCAGACGGTCTGAAGCTCTCGTCATTGCAACGTACATCAGACGCCGTTCTTCCTCGATGCCCTCGATACTTTCTGCTTCGGCCTCCCTATCGAAAGAACGATGATGCGGCAGAAGCCCTTCTTCCAAGGTTACGACAAAAACAACTTTAAACTCCAATCCCTTGGCAGCATGAATGGTGGAAAGCCTGATACCCGCAAAGCCTTCCTCGTTGTCCTGATCTTCTCGAATCAGCGCTGCATCTTCCAGATAATCCGCAATGCTCGTTTTTTGCGAGGCGGTAAAAACCATTTGCTCGATATTTTCCTTACGGCTGATGTAGTCGCTTTTATCCTCTGAGAAGCTCCTGAGGTGCTCGTCGTACTCCATGTCGCTCATCACCTTGATGATGGCATAATCGGGGCTCAGATCGGACAGAGAGGCCAGGAAGTCGAGCAGCCTGGCCAATGCTATGTTGCTTTTTTTTGGCAAAGCGCTTTGTCCTACCGCTTGTCGACACGCTTCCTGCAAAGACATGTCACCTTGTTTGGCCGCAAGGATTCTACTGATCGCCGCCGGACCGATGCCTCGCTTGGGAACATTGATAATGCGCTCGAATGAGACGTCATCCTTCGGGTTGACCGCGCTAATAAGATAGGCGTTGATATCTTGGACTTCTCTGCGTTGAAAAAAGCCTTGCGCTCCGATCATGGTGTAGGGGACTCTGCCGGAGCGCAGCGCTCGCTCGAACGCCAATGAAGTGAATTTGGTACGAAATAGAATCGCAATCTGGTCCGGTGGGATACTCTGGTAGTGGAGATACTCCCTGCACTTATCGGCAATCCAGTTGGCTTCGCTTTGCTCGTCTGGGAATCTCTTAAGCTGCACGGGATCACCCTCGCGATCACTGAAGCAGTGCTTGGCAATTCTATGGGAATTGTTGGCAATGACGGCATCTGCCGCCGCTACGATTTGGGCTGTGGAACGATAGTTTCTCTCCAGCTTGAATATTCGTGCATCCCGGTAAACAGCAGGAAAATTGATGAAGTGCGCGGGGTCTGCTCCGCGAAATTTGTAGATGCTCTGATAGTCATCGCCTACGACCGTCAGGTTGCCGTTTTTGATCAACAGGTCGATGATTTCGTTTTGGATGGCATTGGAATCCTGAAACTCATCCACCAGAATGTAATCGAAAGCTTCCTGATACTGTCGTCGGATCTCCTGGAATTTGGTCAGAAGGTCTCGAGTGAGAAGCAGGATATCGTCGAAGTCGACGGAATTGCTTTGCTCCAGCAGCTCGTTGTACCTTCGATAGAGCTCTCTTTTTCTTGGCACCTTGCCGAAAGCTTCGAGGTGATTGTGTGGACGGGCTGAATTCTTGGCTTTGGAGATCATGCCGGCGGCGGCACGCAGATATTTTTTGTCAAGGCTGAGCTCAGCCAGGGCTTTTTTGAGATGTGCTTTTTGTTGATAGTCGGCATGGATTAAGAGGGGTTTACGGTAGCCCAGCAGTTCGCAGTGTGCCTTGAGAATCCTGAAACAGGCGCTGTGAAATGTTCGTACCCATGGAAAATCAGAGACCGGCCTTCCCGTGATCTTCACCAGCCTCTCTTTCATCTCGTCTGCGGCTTTATTCGTGAAAGTAATTGCCAGTATCTTTTCCGGCGTGAAGCCGAGCTGATTGACAAGGAAGGCAATTTTACTGGTTAAGGTTTTGGTTTTGCCGCTTCCGGCCCCTGCGGTGATTATGGCAGGCGTAGATACATATGAGACGGCTGACCGTTGAGCCGTGGACAATCTCTGCTCGTCCATTGAAACAACTCCCATTGACTGATTCAGAACCGACTTTGCGGGTGGAACATATTCGAACAGCAGGGTGCTGGCAAGGCCAATCTCAAAATGCTATGGTTTTCGCATGCATTTGGCTCACTCGGCTCCGCTGTCGGCTCAGCCTCCAAATCGACCGCGCAGACGTTTATATCGGATTGCGACCGGGCTCTCGCCTTGAAGCATCGGAGGCACCCAAAAGAGGATGCGGCTGTAGCCAGATCCGGAGAAATACGATATGTAAGCGTATCGGCCGTTCCCTTCCGTGAGTCTAGCGGTATGAATTCTGAAGAGATTTTCAGTTGCTATGAAGCTTGCGAGCAGGCTGTTTCTCCCTCTCGGATGCAACGGTTACAACGGAGTTGTTCAAATGTCAAAATGGTTCATGTCGGAGACTTGAAGCAACCTGAACTCCGCTAATCCGCGAAAAGGATTTCGAATCTGCCGCCCGAGAAGGTCCGCTAACGTGCTCAAACCTATTACCCGAAAGAAAAGACTCTGAAATCATGACCCGTTTTCTTATCATTTTTATTTCGGTTTATTCGTCAATGCATGTTTTTTTCTACTATAGAGCCAGAGTGCTCCTGCCTCATGGCGGAATTCCAAGAGCCCTCTCCATCCTTTTCCTGGTTCTAATGGTGCTTGCACCAATTATAACACGCCTTTTGGAAAGAAACGGATATGACCTCGCGGCTTTCTTAATGGCTTACATCGGGTATTCCTGGATGGGATTCCTGTTTGTCTCCTTCTGGGGTCTCCTGCTGTTGTTCGCAACGAGCTTGTCACTGAAAGGCCTGCAGATGGTCAGCGCCATAAGCGCCCCCGATCCAGCCGGCAAAGAGGCTACGGCGGCCGTGCTTGTCTTGGCTCTTTTGATCTGCATGTATGGATTTTTCGAAGCTCGCTCGATCCGCGTCGAAAGGATCGTGATGAACACTACCAAGCTGCCGGCAAGCATGGATCGTCTCAGAATTGCTCAAATCTCTGACGTTCATCTGGGGCTTCTGGTCGGGAAGGTGCGGCTGAAAACCATTCTCGACCGAGTTCGCGCCGAAAGGCCGGATATTCTGGTCTGCACTGGAGATCTGGTTGATGGCAACATCGATCGGGTGGACCAAATCGATGAGGAGATCAATGCCATTAACCCGCCCTACGGCAAATTCGCCGTGACCGGCAATCATGAGTACTATGCGGGTCTGGACCGATCGCTCAAATTTCTGCGGAAGTTCGGTTTTGAGGTGCTGCGAGGAGAAATCAGAGAAGTCGATAATCTGATCCGGATCGCAGGAGTCGACGACCCGGCCGGGGGCGTGTCGGTCCACGAGGCTTCACTCTTGTCGCCCGGTAACGACACTCTTTTCACTCTGTTTCTCAAACATCGTCCGGAGGTCGTCGAAGAGACTCTGGGCTTGTTTGACCTCCAGCTTTCAGGGCATACTCATCTTGGGCAAATTTTCCCTTTTCGTTTTTTTACCGGGACGGTTTACCCTCTGCAAGATGGCTTCCATCAGCTCGGCCATGGCTCCAGCATTTACACCAGCCGAGGCTCAGGAACCTGGGGACCGCCCATCAGGGTTCTGTCTCCGCCCGAAGTGACGGTGATCGAACTGGTGCGTGAGTAGAATCTTATGAGCTCAAGCATTGTTGTTTATTATCTGTTTCACCCGGAGTCCGGCTCCGGGTGATTGGTGGGTCATTCATCGCTGATTTAGGTGACATATGTTTCCATGAGGTCGCCGGCGCCATAGGACGGAGAGACCAGGGCCTGCGAGGCTGAACTCATCATCTCGTAGCTCTGAACCAAACGTCGGCCAAGAGTTCCAGCCAACCGTTTGAAGAATAACATCCCGTTGGCCGGATCTTTTGCCGTGATCTCCTGCAGTTGCTTGCCCTTTATCTTCAATAGTGTGGTGGGCTCGGTGCATTGTGCGGTCGCTGAATAAACCTCGCGCTCCACCAGACTCGACCAGCCAAACGCTTCGCCGCCGCGGCTGACCATATGGACTACCTGTCCGGTCTCACCCAGGCTCAATCGAACATGACCTTTGAGGAAAATGTAAAAATCGGTTGCCGGTTCGCCCTTGCGAAACAAAACATCTTCTCGCTCATAAGTCTCTTTGGTTGCAGTATCCATTATTTCTCTTACGAGCTCTCTATTCATACCATGGAACAAATCTGCCTGTGGAAGGTACATAGCCGCTCCTTTCCTTCTGGGCGATTATACTGAAATTCATGGTTTTGTTGCGACCCTCTTGGGCCCATCCGGAAGCACGATTTCCTTGCGGCTCCAGTCGGTAGAAGTGGTATCCTAGGTTTCAAGCAAGTTCATACCGAAGGTCCACCACTTGTCAACGGGTGGCGGGAATCAAGCTTCAACAGGCTCAGCATGACAGGTAGAAACATTCATTTCAGGGTTTCCGAATGGAAGCAATCGGGTTGTCCCCGGAGACTGCAACTATTCCCCGGGGACCTGATATCGGCATTTTGGGGAATCTCTTCATTTTTGTTTCCCCCTCTTGCAGGGAGAGTAATATATAGTGAATCAACGTGGCTGAATAAATCAAACATTTTACGGCGGCTTCGTCAATGGATGTGTACTTATCGATAACGGCCATATCGAAATGGATAGGTCTATTTCAGAACAAGAAACTTATTTTTGTGAGATCAAAGTTAACCTTTTTCTTGCCGACTTGGATCTGATAATATTTCTCCAGAGGTAAGAAACAGCACCCGATTAAGCTTTAGGCATTTGCTCTTGTTTGAACTGCATGAAACATTCGATCAGAATCGGGAGGTTTGACCTATGGCTGATCAAAAGCAAATCGATGCCAGCGTCGAAGCGTTACGAATCGGCGCCAAAATGAAGGAGCTTCGGGAGAAAAATCGTTATACATTCCAAGATGTTGCTGCTAAGACCGACTTAACCAAAGAGTTCCTGGCTCAAGTTGAAAACAATGAGGTTGTCCCGGCGGTTGCTACTTTGCTTCAGCTGGCCAAGGCGCTCAACGTCGACATGTCTTATTTCTTTCAGGACCGGGCTGGCAGTGAAAAAATCGCCGTAACGCGGGTTCATGAGCGCACCAGAGTTGAGCGGCGGCCGCATCATCAAAAGGGTGAAGTGAACTACATCTACGAGGCCCTGGAAACCAAAAAAACCGACAAGCATATGCAGCCTTTTTGGGTCGAGTTTCCTCCGCAGGATACCAGCGAAATGGTTTTTGTCAGCCATGAAGGCGAGGAATTTCTTCATCTGCTCGTCGGAAAGCTGGAATTCCGATCGGTGGACCGCGTCGAAGTGTTGGAGCCCGGGGACAGTATCTATTTTGAATCGGATGTCAGCCACAGCTTCCGCTGCCTTGGTGAAGAACCCGCAAAGGCGGTTGTGGTAGTCTGGAGCAGGCAGTAGGGTGAGCGGGACATTGGGACGCGGAGATGCGGCGACACTGGGAGGCGGGGAGGTGGAGGGGCGAGAAGTTTTCCTCGCGCCCAGGCTTTCATTTCCCCTCGTATCTGGATTCTGCTTCGGCATCGATCCATTGCAGAGGCTTAGTAAAGGGCAGCTGGAGCATGAGAAACATGCGTTGGCAGCTGCCTGGGGAGAAGGCAGCCTCGGGTGGAGTGTATGGAAGGAGGGAACGGCATGCTGGAGATCCGCTTTCATGGAAGGGGAGGACAAGGCACGGTCGTGGCGACGATCCTGCTGGCCAAAGCCTTTTTTCAGGCGGGCTATTATGTGCAAAGCTTTCCTTTGTTTGGCGTTGAGCGGCGGGGCGCTCCTGTCGAGGCTTATTTAAGGCTCGACAGAAGTCAGATCTGGGTGCGAACCAATGTCTACCAGCCTGATCACGTGGTCGTCATGGACAAAACCCTTCTCCAGGGGATTGATGTGACCATGGGGCTTAAACCCGGGGGCTGGATTCTGATCAATGCGCCGGTACTGCCTTCCCAGGCGGAAAAGTTATCCAATTTTCGGCTCGCGATTGTGGACGCCACCCGCATCGCCCTCACCCATCAGCTCGGCACCCGCACCCATCCGATAGTAAATACCGCCATGATGGGAGCTCTGGCGCGCGTTTTGGGCATGCCGCCGATGGAGGCCATAGCGGGCGCAATCACTGAAGAGATTACCATCAAGCCGGAGGAAAACATATCGGCTGCCGAAGATGCTTACAATGAAGTGCAATTGAACATGTGAGGAAAAAGCGCAATGGCTGATGACGCGACTGTGAAGACTAGGCCTTTGTTCATCCCACAATCTTATCTCACAACGGAAAGCAATAAGACGGGCTCCTGGCGGTTTCTGCGACCCAGATATGATGAAAAGACAGCACCTTGCAGCGCCGCTTGCCCCGCCGGGGAGGACATCGGCCGCATTGAGATGCTGGCGGCTCAGGGGCTCTTCAAAGAGGGCTGGGAAACCATCCTGCAGGAGAATCCATTTCCGGGAGTCTGTGGACGCGTCTGCTTTCATCCGTGTGAGCGGGTATGCAACCGGGGCGAATTCGATGAAGCCATAGCCATCCATAACCTGGAAAGGTTCCTTGCCGACACTGCCAGCCGCTACGATTTGAAACCTGATCAGGAGGCCCTTCCTGCCAAGAAACAAAGGATAGCGATAATCGGTGCTGGTCCCAGCGGTCTTGCTGCCGCCTACTTCCTGACCCGCCTGGGCTATCCGTGCGACCTTTTCGAGTCAAGGTCCGAACCAGGCGGTGTGCTGCGCTGGGGGATCCCCTCCTATCGCCTTCCGGCGAAGGTTCTGAGAACTGAAATCGAGCTCCTAACCAGAGTCGGCATAACCGTTCAGTGTGGCCGGAAGATATCGAAGCAATTTCTGAACGAGGCTGTAGAGCGATATGATGCGGTGTTCTTCGGATGCGGCTACGCCAAAACACCCCAATTGAAAATTCCCGGCGAAGATCTTCCAGTGGTTGCTGACGGCCTATCTTTTCTGGAGTCGGTCAACCGAGGGGAAAATCCGCAGGTCAGCGGTTTAGTGGCAATCATTGGCGGCGGCAACACCGCCATTGACGTAGCTCGCTCGGTTTTGCGCCTCGGCGGCAAACCTGTGCTGATCTACCGTCGCCGACGAGAAGATATGCCGGCTTTCGATGATGAGATTGCCGGAGCCCTGGAAGAGGGAGTGGAGCTGCGGGAATTACGCACGGTGACTCGAATCGAGAGGCACGGATCTGAATATTTATTGACATTGCAGCCGGTTGAGGTGGCCTATCTTGGCACAGACGGCAGAGCGTGTGTGGAACCGGTTCCGGATAAGACCGAGACACTACCTGTAGGGAAGGTTTTCAAAGCGATCGGATTGGAGGCGCTGCAGGATTGGTATAATCCGCCGGAAGAAAAGTTCGGATCTCTCCACCTGGCCAATTCGGTGCTGATCCGTGCGGATGGTGGCCCGGCGCTCGTCTACGGTGGGGATCTCACCAATGACATCAAGAGCGTGGTGCACGCGGTGGCCTCCGGAAAAGAAGCTGCCATTGCCCTGGATGTTTTGTTCAGGGAAGGTCTAGAATCGATCCGCTCGAGAATGTCCGAATGTATGGTAGGGAGCGGTCCGGCTCTTTCCATGGAGATCTACGTCAAAGGAGCGCGATGTCAGCGCAGCAGTCATATTGTTCGATATGAGGAAATTAATGCCGACTATTTTCAGCTCAGCCGCAGAATCGTTGAGCCGCGCCTTTTGAAAGAGGAGCGCGTGCAATCGTTTGCGGAAATCGATCTGAAGATTTCCGCCAATCTGGCAATGAGAGAGGCGGAACGCTGTTTCAACTGCGGTTTGTGCAATCAGTGCGACAATTGCCGACTTTTTTGTCCGGACCTGGCGGTGAAAAGAGATTCGGAAGCGCCTGGCCGCCATATCGATTATGATTACTGCAAGGGCTGCGGGATTTGCGTGGTGGAGTGTCCTCGCAACGCGATGGCTCTGCAGGAGGAAAACTAGACGCGGATAAACACGGAATAGAGGCAAACATTGCCTATTACCTGTCGCTGGATTCCCGTCGGAAGCATGCGGGAATGATGATCGCAGTTTCCATGTGCCTCGGTGCCCATCCGTGTTTATCCGTGTCCATCCGTGTCTCAAACTGAAGGGTGCCATGAAAGCACCCGTGCTCATCTGTGTCTGAAATCGAGGGTGATATGAAACAGGTTTTGGAGGGAAGTCACGGCGTAGCGGAGGCTGTGCGGCTGGCGAAAGTCGAGGTGATTTCGGCCTATCCCATAACCCCGCAAACGCACATTGTGGAGCGTCTTTCAGATTTTTGCGCGGACGGCACCCTGGCTGCCCGTTTTCTCCGCGTTGAGAGTGAACATTCGGCCTTAGCCGCTTTAATCGGTGCTGCCAGTGCCGGTGTACGAACTTTCACCGCTACCTCCTCTCAGGGATTAGCCCTGATGCATGAGCTCCTGCATTGGGCGTCCGGAGCCCGGCTTCCCATCGTTATGGCCGAAGTCAATCGAGCCCTGGCTCCAGGCTGGAACATCTGGACGGATCAAACGGACAGTCTGGCTCAGCGCGACACCGGTTGGATACAGCTCTACTGTGAAACAGGACAGGAGGTTCTGGACACCACCCTGCAGGCGTTCTGGCTGGCCGAGGCGGTCAATTTACCGGTTATGGTTATTTTGGACGCCTTCTTTCTTTCCCACACTTACGAGCCGGTGGATGTACCTTCCCAGGAAGATGCAGACCGTTTTCTGCCCGCCTATCAGCCGAAATTCATGCTCGACACCGCCAATCCATGTGCTTTCAATCAATTGGCCCCGCCCAACATCTATATGGAAATGCGCTACAGTATTCAACAGGCAATGGATACGGCTGTGGAATGCTTCGGAGAAATGGAGGAGCGGTTCGTCGATATTTTCGAACGCTGTTATGGGGCAATTGAACCGGTGCAGTGCGAAGATGCCGAGATCATCGTAGTGACTTCAGGAACGATCACCAGTACCTGCCGGCAATTATTGAATGAATTAAGATCGCAGGGCGAGCGGGTGGGGCTTCTGAAAGTCAAGATGTTTCGCCCTTTTCCGGCCGAGGCGATTCGACAGATCCTGGGTAAGGCCCGAAAAGTAGCTGTTGTGGACCGCAACTGCTCGTTCGGCGCGGGAGGCATCTTCGCTCAAGAAATCCGTGCCGCCCTCTGCAACTTGCCCGATGGTCCACAAGTGTATAGCTACATAGCGGGATTAGGAGGGCGCGATGTGACCGCTAATCTATTGAACGAGATCTACCAGCAAACCCGAAAGAACGACCGCTGCCCGGAGCAGAGCGTCTGGATGGGCCTTCGCGAGGTGAGCCATGCAACTTGATGTTCCCGACCGTGATTATATGTATTCCGGTCATGTCGGCTGCCCGGGCTGCGGAGCGGCAGTCGCCATGAAATTCGTACTGAAGGCGCTTGGCGACAAGACCATAATGGTGCTCCCCGCCTGTTGCTGGTCGATCATTGCCGGTCCTTATCCGCAATCGACCTTGCAGATTCCGGTGATCCACAGTGCCTTTGAAACAGGAGGAGCGGTTGCCAGCGGTGTCCGTGCGGCGCTGGATGCGAGGGGAGACTCGGAGACGTGTGTAGTCACCTGGGCGGGCGACGGCGGCACCTTTGACATCGGTTTTCAGGCACTCAGCGGCGCCGTGGAGCGCAACGAGGATTTCATCTATGTCTGCTACGACAATGAAGCCTACATGAATACTGGTGTCCAAAGGAGCTCCTCCACCCCTTACGGCGCTTGGACGACCACGACTCCCGGACGCGAATGGAAGAAGATGCGCAAGAAAAACATCGTGGAAGCCCTGGTGGCCCACCGAATTCCCTATGCGGCAACGGCCAGCATCGCCTATCCTGAGGATTTGACCCGCAAAGTCGCAAAAGCCAGATCGATCAGGGGATCTCGTTTCCTGCACGTTTTTGCCAGCTGCCCCACCGGCTGGCGCATGCCATCGGAGATGGCGGTCAAAATAGCCCGCATGGCGGTGCAGACCAACATCTTTCCGCTCTATGAAGTGGAAAACGGCTCCAAATACACCATCAATTTCATGCCCAAAGGTTATCCGGTCAAAGAATACTTCCGACTGCAGGGCCGCTTCAAACATCTAACCGAACAGGACTTAGACCAGATTCAAGCCATGGTGGAAGAAGACTGGCAGCTGCTGCTGCGCAAAGCGGGGGTGCCCCCGCAGAGCTGACTTGCAGGCAGGAGGCGGAAATGGCGGAATTGGCAAAACAGAAGGCGACTTACGACGATCTTTATTCCATTCCGGACAACATGGTTGGCGAGATCATCGATGGAGAGCTTGTTGTCTCTCCCAGGCCGGCGGTTAGACACGCGCATGCAACCTCGGTTCTAGGGAATGAAATAGGACCTCCGTATCACCTTGGACGAGGCGGGCCGGGGGGATGGATCATTCTTTTCGAGGTGGAGATCATGCTGGGCGAGAACCTTCTTGTGCCGGACCTGGCCGGCTGGAGAAGGGAACGGTTGCCCGGCCTGCCGAAAGAAAATTGGATTTCGGTTAATCCGGACTGGGTGTGCGAGATTTTGTCCCCGACCTCGGTCCGCATGGACAAAGTGAAGAAGATGCCTATTTACGCCCGCCATGGCGTGCCTTACGTTTGGCTCATCGAGCCTGTAGCGAAAACGTTGGAAGTCTTCATGCTGCAAGCGGGAAATTGGTTGTTGCTGGCGGCCTTTGCCGAGGATGACAGGGTGAGAGCAGAACCGTTTCAGGAAGTGGAGATCGAGCTTCAAAACCTGTGGCTGGAGTAGCAGGGAGCAGCTGGCCGGTGATGCGCCGGCAGAGGCTAAGCTTACTTTCTCAAGCGCTCTGTCCCGTCGCGCAAAGGCGTTGCGTGGCAATGCAGTTGGAGCTCGTTGACGAGGGAGTTTGCCCGCGAACAAGGAGCTCGGCTCGGCATGCTCTTGAGCGCTAATGCCGAAAGCCTTGCTTGACGCGAAGGTGAGAAAATCAGCATTGAGGTTATGTTGCGAAATTTAGTGTTTTCGTGATTACGGAGGGCAAATGCTGTGAGCACTGAAAGCCGCACAAGGAAACGCGATGCTTCCAGGAAATCGTGGGCAGAGCCCTGGAAGGTAAAGGTGGTCGAACCGGTGCGCTGGACGAGTCGTGAGTATCGAGAGAAATGTATTCGGGAAGCCGGCTACAACACTTTCTTGCTGCGCTCGGAGGACGTCTACATTGATCTGTTGACCGATTCCGGTACCTCCGCCATGAGTGACTACCAGTGGGCGGGACTCATGCTGGGGGATGAGGCCTATGCCGGCAGTCGCAACTTCTATAATCTGCAGGCCAATGTGCAAAAATATTACGGCTACAAGCATGTCGTGCCGACCCATCAAGGACGCGGCGCCGAGCATTTGGTGGCGAAAATCTATATCAAACCGGGGGACTACGTCCCCGGGAACATGTACTTCACCACGACCCGCACGCACCAGGAGCTGGCAGGCGGTACCTTTGTGGACGTCATTGTCGACGAAGCGCACGATCCTGCAAGCTCGCATCCTTTTAAAGGCAACGTCGATCTTGATAAGCTGGAGAGTCTGATTAAGAAGGTCGGCCCCGAGCACATGCCCTACGTCAGCTTGGCCGCTACTGTGAATATGGCCGGGGGACAGCCGGTCTCCATGCAGAATGTGCGCGAGCTTCGAAATCTATGCAGCCGATATGGAATTCCTGTTTTGCTCGATGCCACCAGGGCAGTTGAAAATGCTTACTTCATCCAGCAACGAGAGTCTGGCTTTTATGCCAGGAAGATCGGGGATATTCTGCTCGAGTTTTGTTCTTACACGGACGGATGCTGGATGAGTGCTAAGAAAGATACGCTGGTCAACATAGGTGGCTGGCTGGCCTTGAACGACGCTGAAAAATTCGATGAAGCGCGCAATCTCGTGGTGGTTTACGAGGGGCTGCACACTTATGGAGGGTTGGCCGGTCGAGACATGGAAGCCATGGCAAGGGGTATCGAGGAATCGGTCGATGACGATCACATCCGCGCCAGGGTGGGACAGGTGGAATACCTCGGCCGGAAACTGCTTGACTGGGGAATCCCCATAGTTTTGCCCATCGGCGGTCATGCGGTATTCCTCGATGCCAAGCGATTTTATCCTCACATACCGCAGGATCGCTTTCCCGCTCAAACCCTTGCCGCCAATATTTTTCTGGAAGCAGGAGTGCGTACGATGGAGCGTGGGATTGTATCGGCAGGCCGTGATCCTGCAACCGGAGAGCACCGCTACCCCAGATTGGAGCTGGTGAGGGTAACTATTCCGCGGAGGGTGTATACCCAGGCGCATATGGATGTGACCGCCGAAGCCATTGAGGAAGTCTGGTGGAACGCGGACCGGGCTACAGGACTGAGCATGGTCTATGAGCCCAAGTTCCTGCGCTTCTTTCAGGCTCGTTTTGAATCGTTGTAAGCCGGCATCAAATCCTCAATTTTGACGAGCAGAATGAGTGCTCTCAAAGGGTGCCTGAATTGATGGGCTCAGTTCTAAAGATTTGCGACGTCGGTCGGTGGGCGCCTGAAGAATCGCGCTCATCGGCTCTGCTGTGCGGATTGTTAGTTGTAATGCTGGTCCCGT
>Ga0068714_10002081_pt1 | contig 26727 bp, 29 predicted proteins | sample MTBNYHSulfiMetaG_FD_62988 | JGI IMG/M metagenome (GOLD analysis project Ga0068714, IMG submission 62988) | Enrichment culture microbial communities from rom New York Harbor, USA that are MTBE-degrading - MTBE-NYH (New York Harbor Sulfidogenic)... | ecosystem: Environmental > Aquatic > Marine >... | reverse complement strand
TGCCTTACGCACCACGGCGTCAATATCGCCATCGTGAAGCAGGTCAACACAACTGCGGTCGTCGACAACAAAGAAACACCTCTGGTATGTTTTGTCCGTAACCAGAGGCAGCAGAGCCTCCAGGTTCTTCTCCGACGAGCCTTCCCGAATCATGATAAACATGCCACGGCCTAGCTTCTCCCTCGCCTCATCCAGAGTAACAGACTCATGGTCGGAGTGGATACCGGCGGCAATATAGGCATTAAGGTCACGACCGCTAACACCGGGGGCATGACCATCGATAATCTTGCTTAGGGCAAGGTCAACTTTACCCAGCACACCCTCATCTCCCGCCAGCACACCGGGGAAATTCATCACCTCCCCCAGCCCGATGCAGCCCCGCCACCTGAGCACCCGTCGAAGTACCTGAGCATCAAGACTGGCCCCCGAAGTCTCAAGGTAAGTTGCCGGCACGCAGGACGGGGCCATCAAGAACACTTCCAGGGGCAAACGGCGGGCCGAGTCCATGATATACCTCATACCCTCCAGCCCACAAACATTGGCGATTTCATGGAGGTCGGTAACTATGGCCAGAGTACCCCGGGGCACCACGGCACGGGCATACTGCGCCACATCCAGCATCGAGCTTTCCAGGTGGACATGGCCATCAATCAGCCCTGGAGCCAGATACCGACCTTCTAAATCCAGCACCTCCCTGGCCTGCTGGTAGTCCCCTATGCCGGCAATCTGGCCACCATAAATAGCCACATTGCCCGACTCAATCTCGCCGGTAAAGACATTGACCACCCTGGCATTGGTCAGCAAAAGGTCGGCAGGAGACTCCCCTTTAGCCACTGATATCAGGCGAGCTGCCTTCAACAACTCTATTCCTCCAGGGCACAAATATCAGGGAGATTGCGGAACTTCTCATCCCAATCAATGCCATAACCGACGATAAACTTATCGGGAACGGTAAAACCTAAATAGTCGATGGTTACCGGAGTCCGCCGCCGGGAAGGCTTATCCGTCAGGGCACAGAGCTTCACCGAGGCTGGTTTTTTCTTCCGCAGGTATCCGAGCAGGAAAGCAACACTCAGCCCGGTATCCACGATGTCCTCAACAACCAGAACATGCCTCCCCTCAAGTGAAGAACGAAGACCCTGCACCACCCTGACCTTCCCCGAGCTCTGCACACTGCTCCCATAGCTGGATAAACGGATAAAGTCCACCTCGAGAGGAAAATCAAGCCGCCGAATCAAATCAGCCATAAACATGAAGGAGCCTTTCAAAATCCCCAGCAGGACAGGGTTCCTGTCCCGGTAATCCCGTGTGATTTCCACCGCCAGTTGCCTGAGCCTGGCTTCTATTTCTTGCCTGCCGATAAGAATCCTAGGTTGAGGTTGAGAACTCATCGCTCTTTGGAATTATAGCCCCTATTGCCTGTCCCGTCCAGTAGAGAAGCTCACCAGATAAACCGTCGCAAACGCCGACGGAAAAAGAAACCCATTATCAGTCCAAAAACCAGTCCGCCAAGATGAGCCTGCCAGGCTACGTACGGGAAGAAGGAGACAACGAGAAAACCACCGATGACGGCCACCCAGAGCGGAATGGGTACCGGAATCGGGATGATAAAGACTTTCAACTTTGGTCTCATAACCGCCAGTGCTCCACCCAGAGCAAAAACAGCTCCCGAGGCACCAATTACTGTGGAGAAAGGCGACCCCAAAAACAGGTAGCAAACGTTCCCCAGTATCCCGCCAATGAAATAAACGATAAAAAACCTTTTATCCCCCACCAGCCTGAGTAAATAGCTACCGAAGAAATATAGCGTTATCATGTTAGCAACGATGTGCCAGAAACTGGGAAAGGGGGAATGAACGAAGATACTGGTTAGTATTGTCCACGGCTCTTGCAGGAAGCTGGCGGGCATGAAGCCAAGCACGGAAAGGAGCGAGGGCCTGATAGAAACAGCCACATAAAATAGCAGGTTGAATATTATCAGAAACCCGATTGGACCCAGATAAATACCTTGATAGCGTCTAACAGCCATTGCCTCGCTTCACCCACTCCTGAAATAAACGGTAATCAGTTCTTCATTACCTATGATAACCGCCAAGAGCCAATGGTGGCAAGGTATACGCAAAAAAGACTTTTGAAATTGCCTCGCTCCGCTCGCCATGACAAACAAGGGCGGCTCAACAATCCCGCCTCCGAACATTGACTGTAACCAGGGTCGCCGTGTATGATGGGACAGCCAGATAAACCAAGCCCGAGCCTATTTTAAGACACAACGGGAGGAAAGCTATCAATGAACTTCCTGAAGAGCCTGGCTATTACTCTGTTAAGCCTTATTCTCTTCCTCTCTCTGGCCGCTTTCAGCGTGGTTTACATGATGGGCAATACTCTCCTCGACCCTGATTTTGTCGCTGCGGAAATAAACAGGCTCGATGTACCGGCACTGGCCAAAACAATGTTTCGCATAGAAACCCCGCCTGGAGCACCCGACCTGAATGAGGTAATCAATAAGACCATCGTTGACCTTGAGCCCCGGATAAAGGAAGAGGTAAACACAGTCATCTATACCGGATACGACTACCTGCTGGGAAAGACGGAGGGCCTGAGCGTAACGATTTCCACCGAACCACTACGCAACACCCTGAAGGAGAATATAACCCAGGCTTTCCTGGACTCGCCGCCACCAGAGCTGAAAGGCAGACCATCAACAGTGATAAGGCAATACGCTGACGATGCTTACCAGCAGTTTGCCCAGGACATACCAGAGACCATCGAGTTTACGGAAAGCTCAATACCGCCGGATGTCATGGACAGGCTGAAGCTGGTAAGGTCTTACCTGAGTTTTTACCAGATAGCTTTTTACGGTCTGATTGCCCTGATGGTGCTGTGCGCTGCGGGTATCTTCCTCATCAGCCGCGACGTGAAACACACCACCCGCAGCATAGGCACTACCATTTTGGTTTACGGGGTTATCGGGTATGCCATCACCTTTCTTTTAGAGCGTTTCAACGTGGTAGAGCAAATGATGGGCATGACCGGTGATATACCGGCCTGGCTCCAGACCTGGATAAGCCAGTTTATTGACAATCTCATGGCACCACTGGAGACATTTGACCTAGCCCTTATCATTACCGGGGTGGTGCTCATCGTAGTTTCTATCGTAATTTCTATTGTCTACCGACAGTGCCAGGCTGAAGCTGAATCATGAGCTAGTCCTTAGTTGTGTAAATCCGCGCTAAAATCGAGATTCTTCGCTTCGCTCAGAATGACAGACGTATAATGTCACCCTGAGCGCAACGAAGGGTCTCATCGCCTAGAACATGTTAACACCTATTTCTGCAACCAGGCGTTAGTGAGTCTCACCACTATCCCTGGTAGCGCTGCTCTCCTGCACAATAAGCTTAAGGCTCTCCTGTCCCACCACGGTAACTTTCTCGCCTTTCTTCATCTCTCTGCCAGCCGATTTTGCTATCCAGAGCTCCCCCCTGATCCTGACCAGACCTTCCGGAGACAGTGGACTGACTATCTGCCCCTGGCTGCCAACCATGTCCGGCAAACCAATCATCCTTTTTCTCCTCAGGGCCTTGGTACCAGCCTGATATATAATAACGGCAATGACCATCCACAGCACCATCACGGCAATAAGGCCGGCCAAGGGTATCTGGACACCTAACCTGGGTAACCCCCAGCGCACAACCACGAATATAGCTGCTTCCTCAAAGAGGGTACTGATGATACTTAATATCAGCCTGGCAGTCATGTTGCCTCCAATCTCTAATTATAGCAGGATGGTCTGGTTGCCGACACTTAAATTCGAGTGCTATAATTCGTAGATACATTTAACCCAAATTTTGGAGGCAAACAATGAAGCTAAGCCGTGAAGAAGTGCTGCATATTGCCCGTCTGGCCCGGCTGGGCGCAAGTGAGGCTGATGTGGACAGGTTCAGCGAACAGCTATCCAATATCCTGGAAAACTTTGAGGTATTACAGGAGGTGGATACCAGCGGCGTTCCGCCCACTGCCCAGTCCGTTAATCTGCAAAATGTGCTCAGTGCTGACGAAGTAGCCCCATCCCTGCCCCCAGACCAGGTTCTGGCTAACGCGCCGAGAAAAGAGGGCAACTTCTTCAGGGTACGAGCCGTCCTGGAGTAATGGAACTCGACCGGTGATATCAGAAAGGGGTGAATGGCTGATGAGCAACCTTAACCAATTGACTATCCATGAAGCACACAGATTACTCAGGGAGAAACAAGTATCCTCGGTAGAACTGACCAAGGCCTGCCTTGAGCGTATCCGCAAGGTAGAGCCAGAGGTCCACGCCCTTGTTACCGTTACTGATGAGCTGGCCCTGGAGCAGGCCAGAAAGGCTGATGAGCTTCTGGCCGCCGGGGATACCCACCCCCTTACCGGTATACCGGCCGTGATAAAAGATAATATGTGCACCAGGGGGATACGCACCACCTGCTCGTCAAAGATGCTGGAGAACTTTGTGCCGCCCTATGACGCCACGGTGGTTGAGAAATTGAAAGGGCACAACCCGGTCATTCTGGGCAAATCCAATATGGACGAGTTTGCCATGGGCTCCTCCACCGAGCATTCCGCCTTTTTCCCCACCCACAACCCCTGGGATGTGAGCCGGGTCCCCGGTGGCAGCAGTGGCGGCTCAGCCGTCGTGGTGGCTGCCGACGAGGCCATCTACGCCCTGGGCTCGGATACCGGAGGCAGCATCCGCCAGCCGGCCGGATTTTGCAGCGTTACCGGTCTCAAGCCTACCTACGGTCGGGTTAGCCGTTACGGACTGGTCGCCTTTGCCAGCTCTTTAGACCAGATTGGCCCGCTGACCAGGGACGTGGCTGATTGCGCCCTGGTAATGAATGCCATCGCCGGCTATGACAGCCGCGACTCCACCTCTGTCCCCCACCCTACCCCCGACTACACCCAATGCCTCACCGGTGATATTAAGGGACTGCGCATCGGTGTGCCGAAGGAATATTTTGTCGAGGGTATGCAGGCCGAGGTAGCCGCCGCCATACGGGACGCCGTGGCCAGGCTGGAAGAGTCAGGGGTAAGCGCCGACTGGGAGGTATCGCTGCCCCACACCCGTTACGCCCTGGCCGCCTACTACATTATTGCCCCCTCCGAGGCCTCGGCGAACCTGGCCCGCTACGACGGCGTGAAGTACGGCTTCTCCGCTCAGGAGGCCGACAGTATGTTTGACGCCATGGAAAAGACGCGCCAGTACGGCTTCGGCCCCGAGGTAAAAAGACGCATCATGCTCGGCACCTATGCCCTCTCCGCCGGTTACTACGATGCCTGGTACCTCAAAGCGCAACGGATACGCACCATAATAAGGCGGGAATTCGACCGCGCCTTTGAGAAATTTGACGCCCTGGTCACGCCCACCTCCCCCACCGTCCCCTTCAAAATCGGGGAGAAGGTGGACGACCCGCTCCAGATGTACCTCAGCGATGTCTGCACCCTGCCGATAAACATCGCCGGCCTGCCCGCCATCTCGATACCGGCCGGCTTTGCCGACGGCCTACCGATAGGGATGCAGATAATCGGCAAGCCCTTCAGCGAAGAGACCCTACTGAAAATCGCCCACGCCTTCCAGCAAGCGACGGACTGGCATAAGAGAAGGTCGAGTATTTAGGAGGAGGTCATAAGGTTATGGATGGAATGCTAAAAACTAATGTCCTTTATTACGGGGATAACTTAGAGGTAATGCATAAATACATTCCTGATAACTCTATTGACCTGATTTATATTGACCCGCCTTTCTTCAGCAGTAAAGCATACGAAGTTATATACGGAGATACTAAAGAAAAGAGGATGTTTGAGGATAGGTGGAAGGGGGATGTCTATCACTTCGTAAGCTGGATGGAGCCCCGTCTTGCTCAAATGCATCGTGTATTAAAACCAACAGGCACTTTATTTGTGCATTTAGATTGGCACGCAGCCCATTATATAAAGGTGGCCTTGGATAAAATATTTGGTTATGACCATTTTATTAATGAGATAATATGGTATTACAGGACTGGTGGGGTAAGTAAACACTATTTTGCTAGAAAGCATGATAACATTCTTTGGTATGCAAAAGGTGTAAAGTGGATTTTTAACCCGCAAAAAGAGAAGTCCTACATGATGCATAAATATGGCTTCAAAAGAAGCAACTTCCAAATAGACGAGCATGGCCAATACAGTATGGTTTACCTACGGGATGTGTGGGATATCCCATCCGTAGGTTCGGCAACATCGGAACGATTAGGATATCCTACACAGAAGCCAGAACGGTTATTGCAGCGCATCGTAAATTCAGCTAGCAATCCAGATGATATTGTAGCTGATTTCTTCTGTGGGTGTGGCACTACTTTAGCTGCAGCCCAAATACTTGGAAGGAAATGGATTGGCTGTGATGTATCACCCACATCATTGCGGTTAGTTAAGGAAAGATTAATTAACAAATGCGGTGCTCATGACATTGAAGAAGTTGGTGTGCCTAAGTCTTTAGAAGACCTGAAAGCCATGAAACCATTTGAGTTTCAGAACTATATTATTAGCTTTATACAGGGTGTTCATAACCCAAAGTTGGTAGGGGATGCTGGAATTGACGGCTACACCACATTCAATCGTTACCCTGTTCAGGTAAAGCAGCAAGAGCATGTCGGTAGACCAGAAATCCAGAAGTTCGAATCTGCCATTAAGGCGGAAAAGAAAGATAAGGGTTACTTCTTTGCCTTCAGCTTTACCAAGCCAGCTTATGAGGAAGTTGCTAGATGCAAACTCCAAGACGGTATAGAGATTGAACTATGCAATATTCAAGACTTGATGATTGCTGACCCACCACTATCTTTTTTGTAAAAAGAGAGTTAAAGAGAGGCTTCGCCTCTCTTATAAAACCACTTCCCCCTCCCTTATTCGAAGGGAGGGGGAACACAAGGGGGAGGGTTACCTTATAGAATAAGATTATGGAAGCGCACAGCGACTGGTATCACCGCATCACCAGAGAGATTGGCCCGTATCGGGACACGTTAAGCAGGAAAGACCTCAAGAAATATAAAATTGACCTGCTCCTGAGAATTACGGGCAGAGTTGATACTTTCTCAAACACCTGCGGAGAATGCCAGCTTTTTCAGCAGGAAATAACACAGATTGCTCAGGACCTGGGCAATCTGGTCCAGCTATCCGACAGGGAAAGAAGGAAGAGCTATTTCAGGACGATTAACAATATCGTGAAACATCTTCAGAAAGAACACAAGCTGGTTAAAAAAGGGTACTATCTTGGCATGTGGATAGGTATTGGCATGGCCATCGGAGGTGGTCTCACTGCCGCACTGGGTACTCCCCCTATCGGGCCGGGAATCGGTCTGGCTCTTGGCGTCGCCATTGGAAGCTACATGGAGAAGCGGGCAAGAGACGAGGGCAGGATAATTTAATCAATACCCTCACGGGGACGGTGATGAACGAACTTAAAGTAAACTGCTATTCCGGTCAGACCTACGCTGAGGAACCAAGGTCTTTTCAGTGGCAGGGCGTGGAATATGAGATTGAGGAGATAGAGAAAGCCTGGCTTGAGCCGGGCGAGAGGCACTTTCAGGTGCGCACCAGGGATAACAAATTGTTCCAACTCTGCTATAATGAGAGAAAACAGGAGTGGTCAATAACCGAGCGAGTGAGGGACTGAGCCATGCTGAAGGAAATTCTGAAAATATTGCAGGACGATGCCCGCACCACTACGAAACAAATCTCGGCCATGACCGGTCTACCCCCTGCCGAGGTAAGCAAGCTCATCAAGCAGGCGGAAAAAGACCGCACCATCCTGAAATACAAGACACTGATTAACTGGGACAAGGTGGAAGATGAGCAGGTATGGGCACTGATTGAAGTCAAGCTCACCCCGGAAAAGGATGTGGGCTTCGACGCCGTGGCCGAGCGAATCTACCGCTTCCCGCAGACCCGCACCGTTTATCTTGTCTCAGGAACCTACGACCTGTTCGTTCTGGTGACCGGTAAGAGTAACCAGGAGATAGCCAATTTTGTCTCGCAAAAACTATCCCATATTGCAGGAGTGCAGGCGACGGTTACCCAGTTTGTACTCAAGCGCTACAAAGAAGACGGCGAGACTATCGAAGGAAAGGAAGAGGTCAAGCGGCAACCGGTAATACTCTAGTCTACCTGCCCGGATGATTGTTATGTCAACTAATCCCAGAGGACAACGTAAAAAGTACCCCATCTCACAGCGGGCCAGCCAGATATCCCCCTCGGGGATACGGAAGTTTTTTGACCTGCTCGCTTCGATGGAAGACGTAATCTCGCTGGGGGTTGGCGAGCCCGATTTCGCTACCCCCTGGCATATCCGCGAGGCAGCTATTGAGTCACTGGAAAAGGGCTATACCATGTATACCTCAAACAGCGGTATACCCGAGCTGCGCCAGGAACTATCCCGGTATTTAAAGAACAACTATAACCTTGATTATGACCCCGACAGCGAACTTCTCATCACGGTTGGAGTCAGTGAGGCGTTAGACTTAGCCATGAGAGCTATTCTCAACCCCGGCGACGAGGTCATCATACCCGACCCCAGCTATGTTGCCTATAACCCATGCGTCGTTCTGGCCGGAGGAGTGCCGGTCATGGTACCTACCCATGAAGAGAACAACTTTGAAATTAACGCCACACAAATCGAAGCCCAGATTTCGAATAAAACAAGAGCAATTCTCATCGGCTATCCCGCCAACCCCACCGGAGCCGTGATGAGCCAGGGTAAACTTGAGCAGATGGCCGGGGTAGCCCAGCGTCACCAGTTATTGGTAGTCTCGGACGAGATTTACGCTGCGCTGGTCTATGGTGTCAGGCACACCTGTTTTGCCACCCTGCCGGAGATGAAGGAACAGACGATACTCCTGGGAGGCTTCTCCAAGGCCTACGCCATGACCGGCTGGCGCGTTGGTTACGCCGCCGCTCCCAGAGAGATTATCGCGGCCATGACCAAGATTCACCAGTACACCATGATGTGTGCTCCAACCATGAGCCAGGTAGCCGCTCTGGAAGCACTGAGAGCCGGTGATGACAGTGCCGCTGAGATGATTGAGGACTATAACCGGCGGCGACTGGTCATGGTCAAGGGACTGTGTGATGCCGGACTAACCTGCTTTGAGCCGAAAGGGGCCTTCTATGCCTTCCCCTCCATCAAGTGCACCGGCATGACCTCGGACGAGTTTGCTAAGCAATTGCTCACCGAGGAAAAGGTAGCCGTAGTGCCAGGCTCTGCCTTCGGGCAATGTGGTGAGGGGTACGTCCGCTGCTGCTACGCCACATCGTTAGCTGACATTGAGGAAGCGCTGTCCAGAATGAAGCGCTTTGTGAGTAAATACCGTAAGGAGGGTTGATTCAATGGGTTACTTCTCCATACTGGCCGCCATACCCGGGTTCTTCATCAGCTCCCTGATTTTGTGGGCTCTCTGGGGTGTTATTGCCCCCAACTTCGGGATAGAAAAGATTGGCTATCCCATGGCCATGTTAGTAACCATCACTCTCTGGCTGGCCGTAGCGCCACTGGCCGCAGCGGCTGGTCGCCGGGGGAAAAAGTAACCAGACAGTTCCCGGTCAAAGCGATTTTTAATTAACAGGGATAACGATGAAGAAGTTAGTTTGTGACCGATGTGGGCTGGAGATTAAGGAAAAAGAGGAGCTATATCTGGCGCTTGAAGGCCAGAAAGCCTGGGAAATGGCCGCCAGAGCCAGAGGTACCGAACCAAGAGGCATTATACCCTGCAAGAACTTTGTCAGTTGTGGCGGAGAGATGATATTTGTGAACGAACGCAGGTTATTCCGGCGGCGTAAGTAGCTGGTAAGGTTGCACAGAAAATATAAGAAATACTCATCGTGGAGGCAGAGCCAATTAAAGAAACCTATGCTAAAGCCGGCGTCAATATCGATGCTGCTGACAGAGTAAAAAGGGTAATCGGCAAGTATGCCAGCACCACCCTCCGCCCTGAGGTCTTGAGCGGGGTTGGCTTCTTCGGCGGAATGTTTGAGTTCAAAGGATACCGGGAGCCAGTCCTGGTATCAAGCACCGATTCAGTAGGCACCAAGCTGAAGATTGCCAGCGCCCTGGCTAAACACGATACCATTGGCATTGACATCGTCAATCACTGCGTCAATGACATCTTTACCTGCGGTGCTGAACCTCTCTTCTTCCTGGACTACATAGCCATGGGCAAACTGGTGCCGGATAAGGTGGAGGCTATTGTTAAAGGACTGGCTCAGGCCTGTCGGGAGGCTGGCTGCGCCCTTATCGGCGGTGAAACGGCCGAGCTACCCGGAATTTATGCCGGCGAGGACTATGACCTAGTAGGCTTCATCATCGGGGTGGTGGAGAAGAGCAAGATTATTATGGGTAAGACCATCGCACCGGGCGACGCCATCATCGGCCTGCCATCCAGCGGACTGCATACCAATGGGTACTCCCTGGTGCGCAGGATTTTCGGCGAGACTAGGGAGGCCATGGATACCCGCTATCCCGAACTGAAGCGAACCCTGGGCGAAGAACTCCTAGAGCCTCACCGCTGCTATTTCCATCAGTTAAAGTCATTATTGCCGAAAATCAAGGGCATAGCACATATCACCGGCGGCGGTCTCATTGGCAACGTCCCCAGAGTTTTACCCGAAGGGGTAGCCGCACAATTTCAAAGTCAGACCTGGACGGTACCCCCCATCTTCCGGCTTATCCAACAACAGGGCAACGTTGACCGCGACGAGATGTACCATGTTTTCAACATGGGCATCGGCATGGTGCTCATCTGCTCACCTGATAACACCGACCAGCTTACCAGAGCCCTGCCCGAGAGTAAAATTATCGGTGAGGTGATGAAGCAAAAAGGGGAGGCGAGGGTGGTTATCGAGTAGTTAAAGGGGGCGTTTAAGAGGGGGACGCAAAGTGTGAGGTTAGAAAACTAATCGAAATAAATAAGCGGAGGTTTTAATGCGAGCTATCATCAGTGTTTTTGACAAGACCGGCGTGGTCGATTTTGCCAAAGGACTAAAAAAGCTGGGCTTTGAGATATTCTCCACCGGCGGCACTCAAAAGGCGCTGGAGGAAGCTAAAGTGCCGGTGGAAAGCGTCTCCGGCCTGACCGGATTCCCTGAAATCCTGGACGGACGGGTAAAGACCCTGCACCCGATTATCTACGGTGGTATTCTGGCCCGGCGTGACCTGCCCGACCACATGACCCAGCTCGCCAAGAACAAAATCGAGACCGTTGACCTGGTGGCCGTCAACCTCTACCCCTTTGTCCAGACGATCGCCAGGGAGGGGGTTACTCTGGATGAGGCGCTGGAGAATATTGATATCGGCGGGCCGAGTATGATTCGGGCGTCGGCCAAGAACTTCCCCGGCGTTATCGTGGTGGTTGACCCGAACGATTATCAGCTAATTTTAGAGAAACTGAAGGCAGGCGGTATAGAAATAGCCGAGCGCAAACGGCTAGCCCAGAAGGCCTTCCAGCATGTCGCTACCTATGATACCGCCATCTCACAGTACCTGAGACAGGACACGGAAGGCTTCCCTGAGGAGATGACCTTCGCCCTCAAGAAGCGCTACGGCCTGCGCTACGGCGAAAACCCGCACCAGCAGGCTGCCTTCTATGCTGAGCAGGTGGTAGGGACAGAAAAGAGTACCGGCATTACCTGGGCAGAGCAACTGAGCGGAAAGGAGCTTTCCTTCAACAATATCCTGGACGCCGACGCTGCCTGGGGCGCTGTTACCGATTTTGCTGCCCCCACGGTCTCCGTTATCAAGCACACCAACTCCTGCGGCCTGGCCAGCCACGAAGACATTGCTGAAGCCTACCGGCGGGCCTTCAGCGGCGACACTGTAGCTGCTTTTGGTGGCATTGTGGCCGCCAACAGGAAAGTTACCCTGGCCATAGCTGAGGCCATGAAACCGGTCTTCTACGAGATAGTTATTGCCCCTGAATACGAGCCCGAAGCGCTAAAAATGCTCAAGCGCAAGAAGGACCTGCGCATCCTGATGGCCAACCTACCACCAGGTTATGGCCAGGCTGAACCCGCTTACCTCGATTTCCGCCGGGTGAAAGGCGGCTTCCTGGTCCAGACCTCAGACTCTGTTCCCGAGACTGCCGTCAACCTGAAAACCGTCACCAATCGCACGCCAACTAATGAGGAAATAGCCGACCTTCTCTTTGCCTGGCGTGCGGTAAAACATATCAAATCAAACGCCATCGTGCTGGTCAAGAATAAGACACTGCTGGGCATGGGCGCCGGACAGCCCAGTCGTATTATCAGTGCCCAGATAGCCATAGAGAAGGCGGGAGACAAAGCCGCCGGCAGTGTGCTGGCTTCGGATGCCATGTTCCCCTTCCCCGACGTAGTGGAGGCGGCCGCCAAAGCCAGAATAACTGCCATCGTTCAGCCCGGCGGTTCAATAAGAGATGAGGACTCCATCAAGATGGCTGATGAGCACAATATCGCTATGGTCTTTACCGGCGAGAGGCACTTCCGGCATTAAGCCTTAAAGGGGGCAATAATGGCTGATGCAGTTCTAGTGGTCGATATGCTCAGGGGGTTCTTAGAGGAAGGCCATCCCCTGTACTGTGGCGCGAGGGCCCGCCGTATCATCCCCGGCATAGAAAAACTGCTGGAACAGGAGCTCGCCCGGGGTTCCAGGGTATTCTTCATCTGCGACCACCATGACCCTGATGACCTTGAGTTCAAGATGTTCCCCCCACACTGCGTGGCCGGCACCGATGAGGCAGAGGTCATACCTGAGTTAGCCAGGTACTCCGGCGAAATAATACCCAAGAAACGCTACAGTGCCTTTTTTGATACGCCACTTGAGGAAAGATTGAGAGAACTCAAACCTGAGAAAATAATCGTCTGCGGCGTCTGCACTGATATCTGTGTCATGCACACCGTAGCCAATGCCAGAAACCGCGACTATGAAGTAGAGGTACCCCTCGACTGCGTGGCCTCCTTTGATGAAAAGGCGCACTTCGCTGCCCTGGAACATATGGAGAAGGTACTGGGAGCAAAGCTGACCACCGTCAGCACCACCCGGACTGAGCAACCACCCCGGTTTGAACCATCCGGGGCCGTCCTGTCAGGAGATACGGCCGATATTTACTTCGCCCACACCGTGGAGATACTGCGCCAGGAGGGTCTTAACCCGTTAGCTACGATGGAGGTATTTCCCAGTCGGGCCGGGCTAGTCTGTGGTATGGAAGAAGTTAAGGCGCTGCTGGCCAGGGTTTTGCCTGAGGACAACCGTGAGGTCTGGGCACTGAACGAGGGCGAGCCCATGGCCAGAAAAGAAGTGGTGCTGCGCATTATAGCCCCTTACCAGAGCTACGGCCTGTACGAAACCGCCATAGACGGGATGCTGGCCCACGGCAGCGGCTGGGCCACCGCCGCCCGGGAGTGCGTAGAGGCGGCCAGGGGAATACCCGTCATCAGCTTCGGTGTGCGTCATGTTCATCCCAGCGTAGTGCCAGTCATGGACTACGCCGCCATGGTTGGCGGTTGCGCTGGCTGTTCCAGTATTGCCGGAGCCAGGCTGGCTGGCATAAAACCCTCGGGGACAATGCCCCACGCGCTGATAATAATTATAGGGGATACCGTAAAAGCAACCCTGGCTTTCGATAAATACATGCCACCCGAAGTGCCCCGTGTTTCTCTGGTTGATACCTTCAAGGACGAGGCCGAGGAAAGCCTGCGGGTGGCCGCGGCGCTGGGTGAGAAGCTTAACAGTGTGCGACTGGACACCCCCAGCGAGCGGGGCCGGGTTACCGCCGACCTGGTCAGGGAGGTAAGAGCCAGACTGGATTTGGCTGGCTTTAACAAAGTAGGAATTTTCGTCAGTGGTGGCCTTGACCCCGAACGTATCACCTACTTTCTGGAAAATGGTGCCCCGGTAGATGGCTTTGGCGTCGGCAGCTATATCAGCGGGGCCAGGCCAATTGACTTCACCGCCGACCTCTACGAGGTTGAGGGCAAGCCAATCGCCAAGAGAGGCAGAATCCCCGGTAGAAAACTCAACCCCAGGCTCAAACGAATATTGTAGCGGGGCTTCCTGAGGTTAAATCACGAATTCGCCGTTCTTGTAGAGTAATTCGTCATCCACACGGATTTCACCACCGTCACGAAGGTCACAAATCATGTCCCAGTGGATAGACGATTCATTCTTACTGCCCGTCTCAGGATAGCCAGCGCCCAGAGCCAGATGGAAACTACCCCCGATTTTCTCATCGAACAGTATTTCGCGGGTAAAGCGGGTGATGCTATTGTTAGTGCCGATAGCAAACTCACCGACAAAGCGAGAGCCGTCATCAGCATCCAGCGTCTTATTCAGCAGGTCTTCGTTTTTCTCGGCACTGGCTTTTACTACTTTACCACGCTCAAACCACAGCCGAATGCCGGTGACTTCTCTGCCGGAATAAATCGCAGGATAGGAAAAGCAGACGTGCCCTTCCACACTATCCTCCACCGGCCCGGTGAAAATCTCACCATCGGGCATATTATAATGACCATCAGCATTAACGAAGGTGCGACCATCTATGCTGAGGCGTAGGTCAGTCTCCTGGCCACTGATGTGTACCTGACTCTTACCCTTAAGCCATTCCACAATCCTCTGCTGGCGCCCGGAAACACGCCGCCAGTATCCCAGCGGGTCATCCATATCAGGTACACAGGCACCGTAAACAAAATTTTCGTATTCACCAAGACTCATCTCAGCATCCTGGGCAAAAGCATTGGTCGGGAATGCAGTTACTACCCAGCGTAGTTCTCCTGACGCCGAACGTTGCATAAAGGTGCGCATCAGGTCCCGGCGTGCCTGCCGGTACAGTACCATTCTGCCAGGCTCGATGCTGCTTAAAGCCCTGGTATTATTCTCGGCAATTACGCTGATGCGCACATCATAGGTCTCCATAACCAGTTCGAGTGGCCTGGGCACGTGTTTGAGCTGCTCATCGGAAGCATGGCGGAAGAGCAGCTCATCAAACCCGGACAAAGAGGCCATCATCAACGGATGGCCTCCTGCCTGTAATACTTTGACAAAGACCTCACGCAGCAGAGGTTCAGCCAGTGTACCGCCATCAATCACGACCCGGTCACCCGGCCGAACGGCAACCGAGTAGTTAACCAGTACCTCAGCCAGTCTGGCAATTCTCAGGTCTGCCATATCGTCTCCTTTCTCAGCCCAGCAGAAAGCCGCCATCCACGATAAAGGTCTGACCGGTAACATAGCTGGAGGCATCAGAGGCGAGATATATCATGGCACCAACCATCTCTTCAGGCTGGCCGATATGCCCCATCGGCGTCCTCTTCAACAGTTCTTCCTCATAACCGGGTAAGATTTCAAAGCGGGAATCGCCAAGCCTGGTATGCACATTTCCCGGCGCGATGGCATTAACCCTGATATTATACTGGGCCAGTTCCACAGCCATAACCTTGGAGGCCATGATAACGGCCGCCTTAGTGATGGCGTAGGGCCCGGAATTGGCCTCAGGTCTGAAGCCATCAATCGAGGCGACATTGATAATCCTGCCCCCACCGCTCTCCTTCATAACCCTGGCTACAGCCTGGCTGAGGAAGAAAAGCCCCTTCAAATTAAGATTAATGACCACATCCCACGCCGCCTCCTCCACATCCAGTATCGAGGCATAAACAGGACTGGTGCCGGCATTATTCACCAGGATATCGATTTTACCAAATTCGGCCATTACTGTCTCAACCAGGCTCTTTATCTGGTCCATGCGGGCAATATGGGCTGATACCGGAAATGATTTTCTCCCCAGGCCTTTTATCTCCTCAGCTACCTTCTCCAGGTCGGGCAGCTTACGGCTGGCCACCACCACATCAGCACCAGCCCGGGCAAACCCCAGAGCCGTCGCCCTGCCTATGCCCCGACTACCCCCGGTTATCAACGCTACTTTCCCTTCAAGTGAAAATTGAGAGAGATCCATCAACACGCACTCCTTTCTTATCTTCTCGGTCTATTATAGCACGGTTACCAGCATATTGAGTCAAATACTATTAGTTTGACAGAAATATATCGCCCGGCCTATAATAAGGATAGATGCAAATGATAATCATTAGCAAAAAGAGAAATGAGTAGCGAGAATAAATTACTAAGGAATACCTGCCCCGAACTAAACGAGTCTGGACTGAGATTTACCAGTCAGCGCGCATTGATTCTGGAAATCATCCGCCGGGGAGGGGGGCATCTGGACGCAGACGAAGTATATCAGAGAGCACGTAAGAAACAACCTCGCCTCAGCCTGTCCACCGTTTACCGAACCTTACACAGGCTCAAAGAGCTAAATCTGATAGAGGAACTTCGTCTTGATGAGGCGCATCGTCACTATGAGATGAAACCCTCTACCGAACATTACCATCTCGTCTGCCTCGGCTGTGGGCGGGTAGTTGAATTCCAGTACCCCTTAGCCCGTTCAGTAAAGAGAAGGGTCAGCGAAGCCAGGGACTTTGAAATTACCGGTAGCGAAATCCGAATGACAGGCTACTGCCCGGCCTGTCAGGAACAAAAGAAAAGAGGAAACTAGATATGCCAGAAAATAAAAAGGTACCTCTGAGCCGAATGCAGTCCGGCCAGAGTGGTAAAGTAGCCGAAATTGAAGGTGGACACCGTATGAGAAGTCGCCTTAGTGCCTTGGGTATCAGACCAGGGCAGAGAGTAACCAAGGTAAGCTCCATGTTTATGCGAGGGCCAGTAACCATCGGGGTGGGCAATGCCCAGGTGGCTATTGGCTTTGGCATGGCCAGCAAAATAATGGTGGAATTAGGTTAGCCTTTAATGACCCGTCATACTGCAAGTAACGCCAAAAATAGTGGCCGCGGCGAGAGAAGCAACATCAAGAAGATATTACTGATGGGTAACCCCAACGTGGGTAAGAGTGTCGTTTTTTCCCGCTTAACAGGGGTAAGGGTCATTTCTTCCAACTACCCCGGCACAACAGTTAACTATAGTCAGGGCTTTATGAAGCTGGGAGACGAGACGGTTGAGATTATTGATGTACCTGGCACCTATAACCTGGAGCCGAATAGTGAGGCTGAGGAAATAGCCGCCCGCATGGTCGACAGCGGTGATTTAGTCATCGATGTAATCGATGCTACTAACCTGGAAAGAAATCTCTACTTAACTCTGGAACTACTGGAGCGGAACATTCCGATAATAGTGGCCCTGAATATCTGGGACGATACCGAGCATCGAGGGATACATATTGACCTGGACAAGCTACGGGAACTCCTGGGCGTACCCATCGTGCCAACCGTAGCTGTGACCGGGGAAGGCATAAAAGAACTGGTGCAGAAAATACCCGAGGCTGCTTCACCGGACACTCCCATCCGAACTCATGATGAACGCTGGGCTACCATTGGCAGCATAATAGAGCAGGTGCAACGCATTACACACCGTCATCACACCTGGCGGGAACGTCTGGGTGATGCCACTGTAAAGCCCCTGACCGGAGGCCTGATAGCTTTAGCTGTTCTGGCCGCCTCCTTCACCGCAATCCGCCTCATCGGTGAGAGCCTGATAAGCTATGTACTTGACCCCTTGTTCAATACTCTGTGGTCACCAGTAATACTGAAATTAAGCGAACTACTGGGCGGCACCGGCTTTTTCCACAGTATCCTGATAGGTAAGTTAATTGAGGGCGAAGTCAACTTTGTTGAATCATTTGGCTTATTGACTACCGGACTATACGTTCCTTTTGCCATGGTTTTACCTTACATCCTCTCCTTTTACCTGGTGCTGGGGATTCTGGAGGATGTGGGTTACCTGCCTCGCCTGGCCGTGCTCATGGACACCATCATGCACCGACTGGGCCTGCACGGCTTTGCCATTATTCCGAGCATGCTGGGTCTGGGCTGTAATGTCCCGGCTATCCTGGCCACCCGAATTCTGGAGAGTAAAAGGGAAAGGTTCATCGCCGCCACGCTGATATCAATTGCCATACCCTGTGCCGCCTTACAGGCAATGATTTTTGGCCTGGTAGGACAACACGGCGTACAGTATGTCGCTATCGTTTACGGGACACTATTCGTCGTCTGGATTATTCTGGGGGTTATACTTAACCGCTTTGCCAGAGGATTAAGCCCTGAGCTACTTATTGAGATACCGCCTTACCGCCTGCCGCCGTGGCAAACTGTACTACAGAAGCTCTGGCTGAGGACCTCGGGCTTTCTGAAAGAAGCCATCCCGATAATGCTGGGGGCAATTCTGGTAATAAACATACTCTATGTGCTGGGTGTATTTAATGCCATTGCCAATTTCACCGCGCCAGTGGTGACAGGTCTTTTAGGCCTCCCCAAGGAAGCGGTAACAGCCCTGGTTATTGGTTTCCTGCGCAAAGACGTCGCTCTGGGCATGCTTGCCCCTCTAGCATTAAGCGCCGGGCAACTGGTCGTTGGCAGCGTGGTCCTGGCCATGTTCTTTCCCTGCATCGCCACCTTTGTTGTACTCACCAGGGAGCTCGGAATTACAGGCATGCTCAAATCTATGGGAATAATGATTGTGGCTGCTCTATTGGTCGGTGGTATACTGAACCTGATATTGTAGCGGATTGCTGATGATGGCCAATGTTTAGCCGCTGGCTTCGGAGAATACTTTGGTCCGCTGCCGGGATGGCATCACCCAGACCTTGACCTGGGGTAGCAGTTCTTCCACATCTTCCCTGTGACATAACTCGGTGCCAGGTGTTATCACTGCGGCCGTACCCATAGCTACAGCCAAGCGGCAGGCTTCCAGCAACGGCTCTCCATAAGCCAGCTTCAGTGCCAGGCCGGCAATAGTGCAGTCGCCAGCACCTACCTTGCTCTTCACCTTTACCGGTGGCGGCACCGCCTTAAAAATAGTCCCATCACCAACAGCAATTATGCCATCTTTCCCTCTGGAGATGACCACTATTTCAATGCCCATCCTTTTCATGTCAAGAGCTGCGTCAATGATTTCTTCTTCAGTGTGCAGCTCCCTCCCCAGAAGTACCTCAGCCTCATGAACGTTAGGCTTGACGAGGTACGGTTTGGCTTTCACTCCTTCTTCCAGCCACTGACCTGCCGAGTCGATAATAGTCCTGACACCGAAAGCCCTGGCCTCAGTGACTATTTCATAATAGATATTAGCTGGCACGCCAGGGGGTACACTACCACTGGCCACCAGTATGTCAGGACTGGGACGAATTTTCCTCATTTTCTTAATGAACCTCTCCAGTTCCTGTCTGGAAATATGCGGGCCAGGGGCACCAATTCTCGTCTGCTGCTTGGTCTTGGTATCCGTAATGATGAAATTGGTACGTGTTTCCTGCCTAATCGGGGTAAAGCTAAAGAGCACCCCTTCTTCATCGAGTAATATCTCCACGGTTCGACCGTTGGTGCCACCAATGAAGCCGTAGGCAGTGCTGATGCCACTCATCTCATGGATTGCCCGTGAGACATCTATACCTTTACCTCCAGCATAACGGTGCAGCCGGGAAAACCGGTTGGTCTCTTCCATCACCAGTCCGTGCACCGTAATATGCTCGTCCAGGGAAGGGTTAAGGGTAATGGTAGCAATCACGACATTACTCCGACTCTAATATTCCCTCTCTAAACAATTATGGGCTATTATGTATAGAGAAGACAATTTTAGTCAAGAGAACCCCTAAAAGTCAAACCAACCCGAAACCATGTCGGTTTGTTCTTACCTTCGACCATAAGCTATAATTGACCATCAATAATCATAATGCTAGTTGAGGTGGAATAGTGCCCTGGTTTTACTATGTCGGCAGAGTACTGGTCAGGATGGCACTCTTTCTGTTTACCCGCTGGGAAGTCAGAGGGAGGGAGAATGTCCCCGGCGAGGGGCCGGTGTTCGTCCTGGTTAATCACCTTAATCTGGCTGACCCACCGGTAGTCGCCGTCAGTCTCGGGCGAAAAGCGATATTTATGGCCAAAGAAGAGCTATTCCGTAACAAATTTTCAAGGTACTTTATCAGCAGTTTCGGCGCTTTTCCTGTTTACCGAGGGCGACTGGATAAAAAGACACTACAGCAAGCACAAAGTATTTTAGCCGGGGGGACAGCCCTGGTCATGTTCCCCGAAGGAACAAGGAGCAAGAATACCAAATTGCAGCCTGCTCTGCCGGGTTCGGCACTGATAGCTTTACGTAGCGGTGTGCCTGTTCTGCCCGTCGGTATCACGGGCACAGAAAACATTAAGGGCGTCGGCTGGTTACTGCGTCGCCCCAGGATAACAATTAATATCGGCCCACCGTTCCATCTGCCTGCGGTTAACGGTAAACTGACCAAGACAGAGCTAACCGAGCTTACCAGCCTGATAATGAAGCGTATCAGTGAACTCCTCCCGGCAGAATACCAGGGACATTATGCCGAGCAAGGAAAAGCAACATGAAAATACAGGTTGAAAAAGCAACTGAAATAGGGTTTTGCTTCGGGGTCAGGCGCGCCATCGACATTCTGGAGAAGGTTGCTCATGAGCGCGGCCACGTGGAGACCTTGGGAGCCATCGTGCATAACCAGCAGGTACTGCAAAGACTGGCCGATATTGGTGTCAGGGTAGCCAATAGCGTTAAAGATATACAGGGTAACACGGTGGTCATCGGTGCGCACGGCATAGGCCCACAACTGGAAGAGGAGCTTCGAGCTCGATTTACAGATGTAATTGATACCACCTGCCCCTTTGTCCACCGGGCTCAGATTGCCGCCCGCAGATTAAACCGGGCGGGCTTTTTTGTTATCGTCTATGGAGATGCCAACCACCCTGAGGTTAAGGGTATCCTCGGCTGGGCCAAAGGCAAGGGAGTAGCTACGCTAGACGAGAAATCTATAACTAATCTGGAACCCTTACCACGTCGCCTGGGTATTCTTTCTCAGACCACTCAGATACCAGCTAATTTCACCGACTTTGTTAAGAAGTTGCTCGATTCTGCCCTGTCCAAAGACGCCGAGCTACGTATTATCGACACCATCTGTCATGATATCAGGGAACGCCAGCAGGCAGCCCTAGAGCTGGCCAGCAGGGTAAACCTGATGCTTGTCATCGGCAGTCACACCAGCGCCAACACCAGACATCTAGCCGAGCTATGTGCCACAACAACCGCAACCCATCTGGTTGAAAGCCCCGAGGAAATTCAATCCTCCTGGTTTCAGGGTCACCTTCGTGTGGGTGTAACCAGTGGTGCCTCCACAGCCGAAGAAACGATTAGTGAAGTGCTGGCCAGGCTGGAAACCATGGCCTCATAAGCCCATTTCCTGAGCGACTAGCTCCCGGTAGAAATCACCCCCACCAAAAGAAAGCTCGGCGGCCTTGCCATGCCTGGTGTAAAAATGTAAATCGTGGTCAAGAGTAACGCCAATAGCACCATGAATCTGATGCGCCAGAGTGATAACCCGTCCAAAAGCATCAGTCACCCAGGCCTTAGCTACCGCCACTTCCTTAGTCGCCGATAGCCCTTCGCTCAGCCTCCAGGCTGCCTGGTAAGTGCTGAACCTCGTGCCGTCAACATCAGTGGCCATATTGGCGCAGTAATGCTGGATTACCTGGAAGCTACCTATCGGATGGTCAAACTGTCTTCTGTCTTTAGCATATTCCAGGGTCATCTCCAGTACTGCCTGCATGGTACCAAGTATGGTGCAGCAGCTGGCCACGGCCGCCCGCTCGATTACTCTCTGTGCTATCGCCCATCCCCCGTCCAGCTCACCCAGGATATTTCCCCCGGGGACCTTCACGCCGTCGAAAACCACCTCGTACAGCTTATCGCCGGCTATAGTTTTCAAAGGCGTATAACTGATACCCGGACTTTTAGCATCCACAATAAAGATACTAATTCCTTTTTCCGCCGCTTTCTGCTCATCTGTCCTGGCCACACAGAGTAAGTAATCAGCGATGTGTGCATCAGGCACAAAAAGCTTGGTACCATGAATAACATAGCCACCACTATCAGCCTGTGCCTTGACTCTGATTGAGGCAGCATCATACTGAGCGCTCTCTTCGGTTAAGGCTAGGGTTAAGATAGTTTCACCGCTGGCAACCCCGGGCAGGTATTGCTCCTTCTGCTCCTCACTTCCGGAGTCTACAACAGGCAGGCCACCAAGAACTACCGAGGAGAAGAAAGGGGCAGGTAGACAGGCCCGTCCCATTTCATCCAGTAACACCGCCAGGTCGAGAAAGCTCATGCCACTACCGCCGTATTTCTCAGGGAAAACCAGCCCCATCCAGCCCAAATTGGCCATTTCTCGCCACAACTCTGGTGAGTAGCCCCGCTCATCCTGCTCCATCTCCCTGACCATTGTCTTGGGACACTTTTCCGTCAGGAAATCACGGGCTGCCTTCCTCAACATTTCCTGCTCTTCAGAAAGAGTAAAGTTCAACGCTACGCCTCCTATTCACTTATGCCGGCCAGCCTTTTGGCCAGCTTTTTCTTCGGCTCAAGGTCTGTATCCCGCAGTAAAGTCATGCGGTGGGCTTCAGGTGACCCACCACCATGAATATTGGACACGATGTCCCTGGTCTCAAAAGCGAGCTTCTCGATTAATCTAAACATCCGCAATCTATCCCCGGTAGGCACACCGGCAACTCCCTTGAGATATTTATCAATGAGAGGCCCAATCTCAGGGTTACGCAAATCTTTCTCCGAGGGGATATCGGTGGCCAGGCCACCGGCAATCTCCACCAGCAGACGGATTGCCTCATGATATTCCTTTCCTTCATATAGCTTGGAGGTATTGGCCAGAACGCTATCAACCAGATACACACCTGAGTCGCTTGGCTTCGCCTCCATCGAGGCGGCCAGGCAACAGCCATACATCGTCTGGCAGGTCTTAATCATCTCCACCAGCTTGGCACTGATGTGAGAGGCATTAGCCACACCGTTATACTCGGCAATGGTGGCCGCGGCGCCGATGAGCACATCACCCACACCGCATTTACACCCACCGTGAGAATGACGATGGAAGCTGCCGAAAGTCCTGACCATCTGACCGGCAAACTCGTATTCGCCGCAGAGAAACACCCTGTCCCAGGGTACAAAGACGTTATTATAGATAACCATCGGCGCGTACTTGCTGAAGTTGATATTGCCCAAATCAATCCCCTCAAGCCACCTGGCCTCAAGAGAACCACGGCCATAGACATGAATTATGCCCTCGGCATCACCAGGCAGGGCAAAGGCCACGGCGTAGTCCTTATCACTTTCCCTTAACTCCCTTGAGGGCATAATCAATCCCTCATTGGCACATAACGAGCCACTCTGGTGCATCTTGGCTCCTCGAACGATAATGCCCTCCTTCGTGTTGTCGACAATGTGCAGATACATATCAGGGTCAGGCTGTGCCGAGGGACGGAGAGAACGGTCACCCTTGACATCGGTGAGTCCGCTCCAGATAACCAAATCGTTCTTCTGGACATATTTCAGCCATTCCAGGAACCTTTCGTTATAATTCGTGCCGTATTTCTTATCAACTTCATGGGTCACCACCGCGGCGGCGTTAATGGCATCCAGTCCGCTGCATCTCATGTAGCAGGTACCCACCCTCTGCGAGATAAATTTCAGCATCTTGATTTTGAACAACAGGTCATCGATGCTTTCATAGAGCTTAACAAAGCGGCTGACCTTTTCTCCAGCCAAATCAGACTGAGCTACAATTAGCCCTCTACCCTCAGCGTCCTGAGCCAGGGCATGAGTCTGGGCTACGGCCGCCACCTGACCTTTTATCAGCGGGTGGTCAACGGGATGAGGTACCTTCTCGCCCAGAATGTAGGCAGCGGGGTCCATCTGCCTCAATCTCTCGTAATACTGTTCTACAGTTCTTACTGTCATCTTTCTATTCTCCTCCAGCCACAAGGGCAATCAGATATTCACATAAGGCAACGCCATGCCGTCTAATCCTGGGGTAAACCCAGCCCCCTCGAGGCCACTATGTTACGCAGAACCTCAGTAGTACCAGCCTGAAGGCTGTAACCTTTAGAAGCCAGGTAGGAATGGGCGGCCATGCCGAAAACAGGCGCCCATTTGGATTCAGCCGCCAGCTGCCCGTATAGTCCCAGAATCTCGGTGGCCGTATCAGCCAGGCGCTGCTCAAAGGTCGTGCAGTAGGCCTTGGCCATGGCTGCCTCCCAGTTGGGAGCACGGCCTTCCTCTATCACCAGGCATACCCGGTAGGTAAGCAGACGCCCGACCTCAAACTCAACTTGAAGCTGCGCCAGCTTATTACGAATCAGTGGCTCCTCAGCAAGGGGTTTGCCGTTCCTTCTGGTCTCTTTGACAAACTTAATCAGGGCATCGAAAAGGGGGTAGTTGCCCATGAGACGCTCCAGTCCAGACCGCTCATAGTCAAGCTGGTTAAGTATCTGGTAAAAGCCACGGTTCTTCTCACCGATGAGACAGGTCTTGGGCACCCGCACACTATCATAGAATACCTCACCCCAGGCCTCAGTACCGGTGATGTCAATTATCGGCCTGATGGTAATGCCGGGTGAATCTGCCCTGATAATAAGCTCACTGATGCCCCGGTGCTTGGGTGCTTCGAAGTCTGTCCTGACGACCAGGTAAACGTAATCCATGTATTGTGCGCCACTGGTCCATATCTTCTGTCCATCGATGACAAAGTCATCACCGTCCTCAACCGCCCGGGTCTGCACTGAAGCCAGGTCAGAGCCTGCCCCCGGCTCACTCATCCCGAGACCGATATAGATTTCCCCTTTTAGAATCCTGGGCAATAGCTCCCTTTTTTGCTCGTCAGTACCAAAGTGAATGACGGAACGGCCTATCTGCCGGTCAGTAAACCAGTGATAAGCCGCCGGTGCTCCGTAGCGCAGCATCTCTTCGGTAAGGATAAATCGGTCAATGTTATTACGCCCCTGTCCACCATATTCTTTCGGCCAGGTCAGGCCAATCCAGCCTTTAGCCGCCACCTTTCTGGTGAACTCAGGGGAAAATCCCTGCATCCAGCCATCACATCTGGGTGCAAAAGTCCCTCGCCTTATTTCTTCTTCCAGAAACTGGCTCACTTCCCGCCGAAACTTTTCCTGCTCTTCCGTAAACTCAAAGTCCAAACTCACTCTCCTCCTGTCAAGTATTCTGAAACACAAACAGCTTCTGTTCGCCTAAAGTGCCAGACAGGTAACCGTTCTGGAGATACCCGCGATGGGGTGGATTTTCTCGGTAACTATATCACCAATAGCCGCCAGGTTCTCAGCTTCGATGACCGCAATAACGTCATAGGCACCGGTTACCATATCAACTGACTTCATCCCCTCAATCACTTTGAGGTCATCAACGATTTCTTTACCTCTGCCGACAACCGTTTCAATGAGAACGAAAGCCTTCGTTACCACTGACTTCACCTCCTCCGTTAAGTTAGTCAGCTTATATCACTCCTGCCTGACGCAGTTCATTAATTTTTTCGGCATTATACCCCAGTCCGGTAAGTACCTCGTCAGTATGCTCGCCGGTTACAGGCGGCAGGCTTCTCACCGCGCCCGGTGTATCCGAAAGCTTGATAGCAATGCCAACCTGTTTTACCTTGCCTACAGCCGGATGCTCCACCTCGAGCACCATCTGACGATGCCTCACCTGAGGGTCGGCAAAAACTTCTTCCAGAGAACACACCTTGCCTATCGGGACATCCTTGGGACTCAACTCCTCAAACCATTCGTCCTGAGTCCTGGTCAGGAATAGCTCCCTGAGGCAGGAAGTGATTTCCTGCGCCTTTTTATCATCTTCCTCTTTGGGAGAACGGCTACGCATCATATTAAATGGGATGAACTCTTCCTTCCCTATTGCCTGACACAGGTTGACCCATAGCCAGGGCTCAAGACAGCCCAGTGTGATGTATTTCCCATCCTTTGTCTCATAGATATTGTAGTAAGGTGCAGCACCAGCCAGGTCATTCTCGCCCCGCCTGGGGGATACCCCGGTGAGAAAATAAGGGCCAAGCAACGGCTCGGTAAGGAGTGAAATGACGCTGTCCGTCAAAGATATATCTACATGCTGCCCCTTCCCCGTTTTTTCTCTAGCGATAAGGGCGCTAAGGATGCCAATCACCGCGTCTTTACCACCGGCGCCATAATCGGCGACCAGGTTCAAGGGTATTACCGGCGGCCGGTCTGGCTCTCCAATAAGGTCTAGCGCTCCAGCAAAGGAGATATAATTGATATCGTGACCGGATAAATCACGGTAGGGACCATCCTGTCCGTAGCCGGTAATGGAACAGTAGATAATTTTAGGGTTCATCTGGCTCATCGTCTGGTAGTCGATACCCAGCCGTCCGGCTACACCCGGCCGGAACCCTTCAACAATAACATCGGCCTGCTCGGCCAGTTGATGGAAGATTTTACGGCCCTCGTCTGATTTCAGGTTAAGCAGGATACTCTTCTTATTCCGGTTCGCTGCCTGATAAACTGCTTCTTTCACCCCTCCTCCCCTGGCCGCCTGGCGGGCACCGGCCGTTGGTGGAGCCATAATCTTGATTATCTCTGCCCCCATGTCTCCCAGAACAAAGGTACAGAAAGGCCCCGGCCCCTGCCAGGTAAGGTCGAGCACCCTGACACCCTCTATGGCTAACATGGCTTGCCTCCACAAGTGAATAACCCCCCAGCAAGCTGGGGGGCATCTTAAGGACTATTGTCGAACATTTTTAACTGAATGGAGTCATCTTCATGAGCCTGATATTCAATATATTTCCGAATTATGTCTGC
>Ga0068714_10002076_pt1 | contig 26799 bp, 26 predicted proteins | sample MTBNYHSulfiMetaG_FD_62988 | JGI IMG/M metagenome (GOLD analysis project Ga0068714, IMG submission 62988) | Enrichment culture microbial communities from rom New York Harbor, USA that are MTBE-degrading - MTBE-NYH (New York Harbor Sulfidogenic)... | ecosystem: Environmental > Aquatic > Marine >... | reverse complement strand
TTACCTCATGCCCAACAACCACGTGGGAATGGAGGTCCACTCCCTCCTGTTTGGCCATTTCCCGGGCACTGGCGATCACTTCACCATATACGGCGTTTGCGGTCACCTTCTCCTCGACGACTTCGCTGATGGTGCCCGGATAGCGCGGCATCTCTTCCACTGATATGGTGTGAAGCTCGGCTCCGTAGCGTTTTGACAAATCGATGGCCTCTCTGAGCGCTTTGTAGGCACTCTCAGAGCCGTCCAGTCCGTGCAGAATTTTCTTATGCATTGTTGTGCTCCTCCTCAAGAGTTTCAGAATTAGGCTGGAACCATCTCTGAGCGATAATCGTAGGGACGACTGCGCTGCCGATCACGGCGGTCACAAGAATGGTGTATTGATCCTGGTCTATGATGCCGTTGGTCAGGCCGAATAGGGCGGAGATGCTGCCAAACGTCAACCCGGTGGACATCATAAGGGTCGTGTACATCCCTTCTCGCTTATTAAAGCGGAATTTCCTGGTAAGGGGCCATATTCCCACAAACTTTGTAACCATCTTGACCCCAAGCAGCACAGCGATCAGCCCGAGCGCCGAGGCCACTGTCTCGACCTTGACCAGCGACCCCGCCTTCAGAAAATAAAAAGGGGTCAGCAGCGTAAAGGTCATTACCCGCATTCGTTGAGCCAGGACTCGCTCCTTGAGAAAGAACGGTGCCAGAACCATCCCGATGAGATAGGCAGGCAGAACCGCTTCACTCCTGGCAATATTGCCCAGTCCTCCCAGCAGGAAGAGTACAAGCAGGATGAATTTGATTTCCGGCTCACTTACCCGGTTTCCGACCTTCCTGAAATACCAGGGAACGAATCTAGGCAACAGCCACATGGCCAAAGCGGTGATCACGACAAACAGCGCCAGCCAGCCGTTATAGTTGGCAAACAGGACTCCTAGAGCCAGGACGGTTCCAATGTCGTTTATGAAGCACGCCGCCAGGATGATCTTACCGATTTCTGTCTGGTTGAACCCCGTTTCTATCATCACCGCATAGACCACAGCTACTGAGGTGGTGGAGAGGGCTATACCCGCAATCTGCGCCTGCGGCCAGGGCCAGCCTGAGATGTAATGAGTATAGGCAAGGACACCGAAAAAGGGAGCAAAGAATCCTACCGCCCCGATAGTCGTACTTGGCCAGAAGTGTTTCCTGATGACAACCGGGTCGATCTCGGCACCCGCGAGGAAAGTGAGGAGAATTGCCCCAACTCCCGCCAGGTAGTTTACCCAGGAAGCCGGTGCCATATCGAGCAGGTTTCCGCCGACAGACCCAACGATAATTTCTATCAAGGCCACGGATATGGCCACTCTTATCGAGATAAGCGATGAGGCCAGGGCAAGCCCCATCCAAAGCGCAGATGTCAGCCAGATGTTTTCCACCGTTTACCAACCTCCGTATGTTGATGAACTCCCGTATTTCCAGGTCTAAAACACGGAACCCGGAAATTTTTCGCAGGAGTCATCAGCCCCAGGAGGCGTTTCTGGCGGACTCCATCGCCAATAGTCTTTTCTCGCTAACTTCTTAACGGATTTTCAAAGATAGCCGACTTGCCCAGTTCCGTTTCAATCTCCAGCAAACGGTTATACTTGGCGATCCGTTCACTGCGACAGGCCGAGCCGGTCTTGATCTGGCCGCCTCCCATGGCCACGGCAAAATCGGCCATGAAGGTGTCCTCAGTTTCCCCGGAACGATCTGATCTTAGGATTCATGGTTATCGCCTTTCTTCTCGTTGGATAAGAAAGAATTGTATTTGGATACAGCTAATATGGTCATCACTTCGTCCCTGATTATTTTTACCGGGTGATCGACGAGTGTGCTGAGAAATTGTCTGGCTTTCTCCGTGTTGATGTCGGCCAGCGCCCTAACGGCCGCTTTGGCCACGCTATCATTTTTGGTGTTCTTGACTAAATTGATAAGCGGATCAACAGCCCGCGCATCCTTTAGTTTGCCAAGCGTCCAGGCCGCATTGATCTGAGAATTCGGTTCAGAATGCTTTAGCGCCAGAACAAGTTTATCAAAGTAGTCTTTCGAACTCCAGAACTCTTGGATATCAAACCCACACGCGGGACATTCTGTCGCGGTTTCAGCAAGTTCTTGCCAACATTTCGGGCAATGGGATCGGGGCATGCTCTCTCCTCCCAAAAAACAAAGGAATGCAATTAAAGGCCAAGGGGAATGTATGTTCTACGATGGTTTCCTCGGTTGGGTTCTGACCGGACGCCTTGGCTGGAAAGGCAAGGAATAAAGATCGGCAGGACACAAAAAAACTCCTCCAGACAGTTTGCCCGGAAGGAGCTTTGTCCTTGGAATCCACCAGCCAACACCCCCTACCAGAAACTCTAACTTTGGTAGGAGTCATTAGCCCTTTTTAGAGCAGTTTAGGTGGACTCCATCACCGCACCGATGAGGTTTTGTGTACTCACTTGCCCACTAACATGTTGAGGAACTTGTGTCAAGTTTTTTTCGTATTCTGAAAATGACGGGATATGGTGCCGTGGAAAAGGCAAAACAAGAGGATGCCGGGCGTGCCGTACGGCACGCCCGATAGCGGTTACTCTATATTCACTTTTATTTGTTTAGGCTTGGCTTCTTCCTGTTTAGGGACGATGATTTCCAGTATCCCACTTGAGAATCTTGCCTTGATCTTATCCGCCTCCAAACTAGCGGGCAGGGCAAAGGAACGGTTAAATACCCCGTAAGAACGCTCGATACGGTGGTAGTTTTCCTGTTTAACATCTTTCTGGAATCTCCGTTCCCCGCTCAGGACAAGGGTGTTATCCTTCATCTCCACCCGGATGTCTTCCTGATTCAAGCCAGGCAGGTCGGCCTGTATGACTATCGTCTCTGCTGTCTCATAAATATCCACCGGGGGCGCCCAACTGCCCTGGATTAATTCCTCTCTTTTTCCCGTGCGGCCCAGGCTTTCCTCGAAAAGTCGATTCATCCTATCCTGTAAAGACAATAAATCCCTGAAAGGTTCCCATTTGACAATTGGCATAAGTAAATCCTCCTTTGAGATATGTTTTATCTGACTTCTGTCTCCTGTATTCTGAATTCTGCATCTTACGTTGCTTTCTTAAAGACGACTTCTCCCTTATCGTCAGTGTCTATCAGGATCGAATTTCCTTCCTGAAACGTCCCTTCCAGCAATTTCAGGGCGAGGCCATCCTGTATATACTTCTGGATAGCCCTCTTGAGGGGCCTGGCCCCGAAGACCGGATCGAATCCGACCCTGGCCAGGAACTCCTTGACTCCATCGGTCAGCTTGATCTTGAGGTGCCGGTCGGCGAGACGCTTCTTCAGGAGCTCGATCTGGATGTCGATAATCTTTTCCAATTGCTCCATCTCCAGGCCGTGGAAGATGATTATCTCGTCGATCCGGTTCAGAAACTCCGGCCTGAACTGCGTATGCAGGGCATCCATGACCCTTCGCACCATCTCCTCCCGGTCTTTTTCGCCCAGGTCCTGTATATACTGGCTGCCTATATTGGAGGTCATAATAATAATGGTGTTCTTGAAGTCCACGGTTCGCCCCTGACCGTCGGTCATGCGGCCGTCATCCAGTATCTGCAGGAGTGAATTAAAGACATCGGGATGGGCCTTCTCTATCTCGTCGAAGAGCAGTACGGTGTAGGGCCGGCGGCGTACCGCTTCCGTGAGATAACCTCCTTCTTCATAGCCGACGTACCCCGGAGGGGCGCCGATAAGTCTGGCCACGGAGTGTTTCTCCATAAATTCGGACATATCCAGGCGCACCATGGCCTGTTCGTCGTCAAACATAAACTCGGCCAAGGCCTTGGCCAGCTCGGTCTTGCCTACACCCGTCGGTCCCATAAAGATGAAAGAGCCGATGGGGCGGTTGGGATCCTGGAGCCCGGAACGGGCCCGGCGCACAGCATTGGCTACGGCGCGGATGGCGTCTTCCTGGCCGATTACGCGCCGGCGCAGGCGGTCTTCCATGTGGATGAGCTTTTGTTTCTCGCTTTCCATCATACGGGAGACCGGTATCCTGGTCCAGCGGGAGACCACCTCGGCTATGTCTTCTTCATCCACCTCTTCTTTAAGCATCTTCTGATCGGCCTGCAATCCTTCCAGTTCCTTTTTATTCGCCTCGAGTTGTTTCTCCAGATCCGGAAGCAGGCCGTAGCGAATCTCTGCGGCCCTGGTCAAGTCGCCGTTTCTTTCGGCCTGGGCCTCTTTATTTTTGGCCTCTTCAATCTTTTCCTTAATGGAGCGTATATTCTGGATAACCTCTTTTTCTCTATGCCAGTGGGCCTTCATGGCATCGCTTTTTTCACGCAAATCCGCTAATTCCTTCTCGATCTTCTCCAATCTTTCCCTGGAGGCCGCATCTGTCTCCTTGCGCAGGGCCTCACGCTCGATCTCAAGTTGTACGGCCTTTCTTTGTACCTCATCAATTTCGCCGGGGAGGCTGTCTATCTCGATACGCAGTTTAGAGGCCGCCTCATCGATGAGATCAATGGCCTTGTCCGGTAAAAAGCGGTCGGTTATATACCGGTTTGATAAGGTGGCGGCTGCTACTATGGCCGAGTCCTTAATGCGTACGCCATGATGAACCTCATATTTTTCTTTAAGCCCGCGTAAGATAGATATGGTGTCTTCCTCGTTTGGTTCGGTGACCAGTACCGGCTGGAACCTTCGTTCCAGGGCCGCGTCCTTCTCGATATGTTTTCTGTATTCATCGAGCGTGGTGGCCCCGATACAATGCAGCTCACCACGGGCCAGGGCCGGTTTGAGCATGTTTGAGGCGTCAATAGCCCCCTCGGCCGCCCCGGCGCCGACCAGGGTATGCATCTCGTCGATAAACAGGATTATCCGGCCGTGTTTCTCCTGAATCTCTTTTAATACGGCTTTCAAACGATCCTCAAACTCCCCCCGGTATTTAGCGCCGGCGACCAGGGCGCCCATGTCCAGGGTTACCACCTGTTTGTCTTTCAGGGTCTCCGGTATATCCCCGCTGACAATGCGCTGGGCCAGGCCTTCTACAATAGCGGTCTTGCCGACCCCGGGTTCACCGATAAGTACCGGGTTGTTTTTGGTCCGTCTGGAAAGCACCTGGATAACGCGGCGGATCTCTTCATCGCGGCCTATGACCGGGTCAAGTTTACCTGACCGGGCCTGGGCCGTAAGGTCCCGGCCGTAGCGTTCCAGGGCCTGATATTTTTCCTCCGGGTTCGGATCGGTCACCCTCTGGCTGCCCCGGATACTGAGAAGGGCCTGCATCACCGTCTCGCGGCTGATGCCTTTTTGCCGGAGGATATCCGCTACCGCTGAGCCTTTTGTCTCCAGCATGGCCATGAGGAGATGTTCCTGACTGACGTAGTCGTCCCGCATCTCCTCGGCTATCTTAAGGGAGCGGTCCAGCATACTTTTTAAGAGGGGCGAGATATAGGCCCCTTGAAAGCCTGCGCCGGAAACCTTGGAGAGACTTTCCAACCGTTGCTCCACCCCGGCCATAACCGCTTTCGGATCGACGCCTGTTTTTTTCAAGATAGCGGGGACAAGACCTTCCGGTTGTTCCAGAAGCGCGGCCATCAGATGTTCCGGCTCTATCTGCTGATGCCCCTTGCTTTCCGCAAGTTGCTGGGCGCTTTGTATGGCTTCCTGGGATTTTATGGTTAATTTTTCGAATCGCATAATTCCTCCACAAAATCTGTGTTCCTCTACGCCCTAAATTAAATTAGGACGCAGATTTTCGCCGATATCCGCAGAAAATTGTTTTTTATATGAGGCTCCCGTAAAAGTCGTCACACCGGTGAAAACCGGTGTCCAGGAGTGTCTTAATATGGTCGGAGTCACTGGATTCCGGCTTTCGCCGGAATGACGACAATCTGATCATAAGAATTTTGCAAGAGGCTCATATTTGAAATCTTGACAATCTGCATTTATCTGCGTCCCAAAAGGAATTTTCTATGCCACCAAGTTAAGCATCCGGTAAGGGCCTGTCAAGCTAGGGTCAGGACTTCAATATATCCTTTAGAATCTTTGCCTGGCGCATGCGGTTCAGTTCAGCATGGTTGGTGAGGTCGAAGTGCAGGGGCGTAATGGATATCAGGTTGCGGGAGAGGGCCCAGGTATCTATGTCTTTTCCCTCCCGGATGAAATGGGTTTCTCCTGCCTGCCAGTAATAAACATTATCTCTGGGATCCATACGTTTGTCAAAACGTTCCACGAAGCGGGAAATTCCCTGACGGGTTAATGCGATGCCGCGGATATCCTCCGCCGGGACGGCCGGTATGTTGACGTTAAGTAAGGTGGCCGAGTTCAGCTCCAGTTCAGTTACGCGCCTGATGAGCTTGCGGATAAAATGAGCGGCAAAGGAAAAGTCGGGGTCTTTAAAGGTATTTAAAGATACGGCTATAGAGGGGATGCCTAATATGGCCCCTTCGGTGGCCGCAGAGACCGTACCGGAATAAAGGACATTTATCCCCACGTTAGCCCCAAGGTTAATGCCGGAAAGCACGATATCCGGAGGCGTATCCAGGATTTCATTGATGGCGATCTTTACGCAATCGGCCGGTGTTCCTGAAACAGCCAGGCCCAGGAAATTTTTATTAAGACGTATTTCACGGACGCGAAGGGGATTTAAGAGTGTGATAGCGTGTCCAACCGCACTTTGCTCACTTTCCGGGGCGACCACGGAGACCTTGTAGTGCGGAGCCAGGGCGTCATAAAGGGCATGGAGTCCTTTGGCGTGTATCCCGTCATCATTGGTCAAAAGAATGTGCAAGGTAATATCCTCCAGGATTGGTTTATAATTTCAAATTCCAGAATCCAAGCCTGGCTAAATAATAGGTGTTGAAAAAGAATCTTGTCAATGGTTATCTTTCTTGCTAAGAACTATAAGACAATTTCTTTACAGCAGGTGGTTTCTAAAAATATGGAGAAGCAGGAAGTTAAAGGAGAACCTCTTTCCGCGTTCTACTTTCCGTTTACGTATATCCGGGAAGGACTGCTTAAGAGCGTCCTCTTCTTTTTTGATAGTCTGGTCCTTTATCAGCCATCCGAATGGCAGTCATCGCCGCTTTATCCGGAGGTGGTAAGGTCCGGCCTTCTCCGTCTGGAAGTCCCCCTTCCGGCCGGTTCTGAGCTGCCGGCCCTGAAGCGAAGAGTGCGGGAGATCCTGTCCTGGGGCGATTTTGTCTTCAACTCCGGCCAGCTTGGCTATTTGAAGCATATCAAGGAGTCAGGGACCGGTGTGGAGGGGTATGGAGAGATAATGGCCGCACTCAGGGGTGAAGAGTCTATGCCGCCGGCCTTTGACGAACTTTCCGCAATCCAGCTCTTCCTGCACCTGGCGCAGGAACACGACCAGCAGGAAGACGAGACGGCGCGCCTAAACTTCAAGGTCAGCATGCAGGAGAGTAAGCTGTGGTCGGAGCTTTTGATAGATGAAGAAAGGTCTTCTCGGGCCGCGCCCGCCTCCATACCCGATAGGGAGGATACCATCTCCATTGCCACCCGGCTTAAGGCCTGGTCACGTCTCTTTGAGAAAGGCTTTCATGGGGCCGGGATACCGTTCACAGACAGGCCTGCGGCGCTGGAGTTGTTACCGCCCAATGAACTCATTTTGACGATTCCACTCCCTGATCTGAGCGGCCGGGACTTTCCTGAGGCCTTAGAAGTCCGTGAGCAAGGTAGGGCGTTAGAGGCTGTAACTTTGATTAAGGCTTATGTAAGGCAGGCAGTTAAACGCCTTGCTACGTCTTCCCGGGCAGGGGGGGATATTAAAGACCTGGATGATGCCCATTTAAAGGGCGCGCTCCAGACACTGGGCGAAGAGAGTTCCCGCCTGAGCAACTTACCCCCGTATAACCTTTCTCTTTATATTTTTCCCGGTACCCCTACAGCAGGTCTGTTTTCAAAAGGTGTCTCTGACGAACGGAATGGGTTCATTTTCCTGCTGACGAAAGGCAGCGCTCATGAAGCCATCTAACAGGCTGGAGATCGGAAAATACGGGAATATCCTCGACCGTATCGGGCGCACCCCTCTTGCACCCATCATACGCATAAATCCTTACCGGAACGTTACCATCCTGGCCAAATTGGAGATGTTTAATCCGGGCGGGTCGATCAAGGACCGTGTGGCCCTGGCCATGATCGAGGCTGCGGAAGAGACCGGGGGGCTGAAAAAGGGGATGACCGTGCTCGAGGCCACGAGCGGCAATACCGGTATCGGCCTGGCCCTGGTAAGCGCAGTCAAGGGCTACCGTTGTATGCTGGTCATGTCCGAATCCGCCAGTATAGAAAGACGCAGGATTTTGGAGGCTTTTGGGACGGAGATAATCCTCACCCCGGCCAACCTGGGCACGGATGGGGCCATTGAGGAGGCCTATGCCCTGGCCCGCGAATATCCGGAGCGCTATTTTATGACCGACCAGTTTAATAATGAAAATAACTGGAAGGCCCATTATACAGGCACCGGGCCGGAGATCTGGGAACAGACCGGGGGGCAGGTCAGCGCCATCGTCATGGGTCTCGGGACGACCGGGACGGCTATGGGTGTTTCCCGTTATATCAAAGAGCAAAATCCGGCCGTGAAAATTATAGGCGTCGAGCCTTACTTAAAGCACAGGATTCAGGGCCTGAAGAACATGAAGGAATCCTACAAGCCCGGCATCTTTGATAAAAACAGGCTGGATGAGATCATAAACATCCATGATGAAGAGGCCTTTGCCATGGCCCGCCGCCTGGCCAAAGAAGAGGGGCTTTTTGTCGGCATGAGTTCCGGAGCGGCTATGGCCGCGGCCCTGGAAGTCGCCCGGCGCATGGCAAAGGGGGTCGTGGTCACGATCTTCCCTGATGGCGGTGACCGGTATCTGAGCACCGATCTCTTTGCCAAAGAGATCAAAGTACCCTCTAAGGAGACCGCCTCCCAACTGAAGTTTTACAATACCCTGACCCGGAAAAAAGAGGTCTTTGAATCGATCATGCCGGGTAAGACAGGCATGTACTCGTGCGGCCCGACTGCGCATGAGCTCGCGCACCTGGGGATTTGCCGGCGCTTTATAGCCGCAGATTTAATCAGACGCTACCTGGAGTTCAAAGGCTATGCGGTCACCCATATCATGAACATCACGGATATAGACGACAAGACCATCCAGGGTTCCGAGCAGGCCGGACAGTCCTTAAAAGAGTTTACGGAAAGGTATATCCGGGAATTCATGCAGGATATAGACACGCTCGGCGTCTTGCGGGCCACGGTCTATCCGCGTGCTACCGAGCACGTGGAGGACATGCTGGCTATGACCAGGACCCTTCTCGAAAAGGGTTATGCCTACGAAAAACACCACTCCATTTATTACGACCTTTCCAAGTTTCCGCACTATGGACGCCTGTCGCGCATAAAGCTGGATAAGATAAGGGTCGGGACTACGGTTGACCTTGATGAGTATGAGAAAGACAACCCCATGGATTTTACTCTCCTGAAACGTTCCAGCCTGTCTGAATTGAAAAAGGGTGTTTTTTACAAGACTGAATGGGGAAATCTCAGGCCGGGCTGGCATATTGAATGCGCCGCCATGTCCCTCAAGTATCTCGGGCCGACTTTTGATGTCCATACCAGCGGGAGTGACCTGATCTTCCCGCATCATGAAAATGAGATCGCCATAGCCGAGGCCTTTACCGGCAAGACTATGGCCAGATACTGGCTGCACAGCGCCCTGGTCATGGTAAATGGCAAGAAAATGTCCCGTTCAGCCGGTAATTTTATTACCTTACGGGACCTGCTGGAAAAAGGATGTACCGGCCGGGAAGTTCGTTTCCTTCTTATTTCTACGCACTATCGAAAACCCCTGCGTTTTTCCTACCGGACCTTAGATGCCGCGCAGAGTTCCCTTAGACGGCTGGATGATCTCATCCGCCATCTGAATGTGCTTGTCCCCGGAGAACCGCATCCGGAGGCAGCCACGTATGTATCGACCATGGAGCAGGAATTCATCGTGGCCATGGATGACGACCTGAACGTGGCCGAGGCCCTGGCCGCTCTTTTCAACTTCATCAAAAAGATAAACCCGATTATAGATGCCCGTAAGCTGGATCGCGACCAGATCGCCTACACCCTGGCTGTCCTGAAAAAGCTGGATACTGTGCTCGGAATCATGGATTTTAAGGAAGAGACACTCGATCCGGAGATTGCGGCCTTGATTGAGAAAAGGGAAGAGGCCCGCGAGAGAAAAGATTGGGTCCTGGCCGATCAGATGCGCGAACAACTCTCCGCTCATGGTATAATGGTTATCGACACGCCGCGCGGCCCCATCTGGCGGAAGAAATAGGGGAAAAGATACTCACCACTGAGACACAGAGGGCACTGAGAGTAAGAGCATTTTGATTTGCCTGGAGATATCCGCAGATCAAATTCCGTAATAAAGGCAGATTGAAGCTCCCCGCAGCAAGCTGCGGGGAATCTCCGTATGCAAGGTAAAATGCATCGTATTCGCTCGCTAACCCCGCTGCAAGCAGCGGAAATGCGCTCGCTATGCATGTTCAAATGGATATAAACGATCTTTCCGGTGAAGTCATCAGCGCAGCCATTGAGGTTCATAAGATTCTTGGACCCGGCCTATTGGAATCTGCTTATGAGGAATGCTTGTGTCGTGAGCTTGAATTAAGGCAAATTCCTTATGAAAGGCAAAAGGAGCTTCCTATAGAGTACAAAGGCATCAAATTAGATTGCGGCTATCGTTTGGATGTGCTCGTGGAAAACAGGTTACTTCTTGAATTAAAAGCCTGTGATGCTCTGCAGCCTATACACAAGGCCCAGCTTTTGACCTATCTAAAATTGACCGGTATCAAAGTAGGTCTCCTAATTAACTTTAATGTGCCTATCTTAAAGCAAGGGATAAAGCGGATGGTCAAGTGAGAGAGGAATGAAGATTTATTCACCACTGAGGCACTGAGGTCACAGCGGTTTTTTCTTTCTCCCCATGGGCAAAAACAATATCTCTGTGTTCTCTGTGACTCTGTGGTAAGAAAAAAACTCTTTGCGGTAAAAAAGGAGGGATTAGGGATTATGGATATAGTGGAAGCCATTCATAATCGCAGGAGCACCCGGGCCTTCCTGCCCAAACCGGTTCCAAAGACCGTGATTGAAAATATCCTGGATGCCGCCCGCTGGGCCCCCTCCTGGGGCAACACCCAGCCCTGGGAATTTCTGGTCGTGGGCGGAGAGGCATTAGGGAAGATCGGTAAGGATTTTTGCTGCCGCCTGGCAGAGGGCGCAAAGGACAATCCCGATATTTCCATGCCGGCGGAGTGGGATGAGCCTTATAAGAGCCGCTATCAGCAGGTGGGCGAAGGGCTTTTTGATACGCTGGGTGTAGCCCGTGACGATAAGGCGGCCCGAAATGCGCACTATCAGAAGATGTATGCCTTTTTCGGCGCTCCGGCGGTAATCTTTATCCTCATGGGAGAAAATCTTGGCCGGTATTCACTTTTTGACTGCGGGAGCGTCACCCAGACTATCTGCCTCCTGGCCGGGAGGGAAGGGCTGGGTACCTGCGTCCTGGCCGCCGCCGTTCGCCACCCGGATATCATCCGGGCGCACCTATCCGTGCCCCCCGGCAAGAAGTTCGTTATCGGCATAGCCATCGGCTATCCGGACGCAGATTCACCCTACAATAAATTCCGGAGCAACCGCGTGCCGCTGGGGGAGATTGTCAGTTGGGTGGACCTATAAAAGACGACGGAGTTTTTTGAGGATTGCGTTATGGCGAGAACAGACGACCTTTTTGCCCTGGCTGAAAAAGACAGGCTCTCATATCAGGAAGCATCAGATATATTTGAGAGACTCCTTAAGCTCGACTTCCCGCCGGTCGCGGTGAAGTTTTTCTTTGATGAAGAGGAGATGGGGCAATACAAACCGGACAGGATTCCGCTGCACCCCATAACCTTCTGTGCCTTCATTGCCGCGTCAAGGGCTTCCGGGTACGTACTGGTGGGCGGGGAAGAAAAACTCCTGTGTGCCAGCGCAAAATATGTCTTCGGCTGGAGGCTGTGCGATGATAAGGAAATAGCAAGGCATATGAAGTATGCCAAAGATCGCGGGCAGGCGGAAAAATTCGCCAGGGCCAGGCCCAGGCTGCCCGAAGGGAAATTAAAAGGCTTCTTGACCTCTCCCCTGGAAAAGACCCCGGTTGCCCCGGATGTTGTTCACGTTACCTGCACCCCCTTTCAGGCCTATCATATTCTAAATGATTACATGGCGGCGATGGATGTGCATCTTTTGCCTGTTACCCAGATGGTAGGCTCTGCAGTCTGCGGCGGCGATGTGATAGCCTATCAAACCGGCAGGGCCAACATGACTACCATGTGCAGCGGGAGTTACACATCGGGGAAGACGGAACGGGGAGAGGTGAATGTGGCTGTTCCCGGGGATCAGATAGAGGCGGTAGCGAAGAGGATGCTGGAAAGGACCGTTCGCAACAGGGGAGTCTCGTTCCTGCACAAAAGGGAACCCTATCCCGGTTTTGATGTCTGCGGAGGTTGTCCGATGTTGGTGTTCAAGTAACCCGAATGCGCTCCTTTCAGGTTTTTGGTCTGGGGCAGTGCTGCCTGGATTATATCGGGAAAGTGGATGCCTATCCTCCGCCGGATGTGAAGTGCGAGTTTTCCGACATGGTCGTGCAGGGCGGTGGCCCGGTGGCTACGGCCCTGGTCGCCCTGGCCCGCTGGGGAGTTTCGTGTACCTTTGCCGGTGTGGTGGGGGATGATCTGTTCGGCAGCAGCATCAAGGCCTCACTGGATGCTGAAGGCGTAGATACCGATGGTATCCTGGTCAGGAAGGGGTTTGCCTCTCAGTTCGCTTTTATTGTAGCTGAACCCGGAGTAGGGAGGCGCACGATTTTCTGGCGAAGGCCCACCGGCCCTCCTCCAAACCCTGAAGAGATCGACTACAGTCTTATCCGCAAGGCCAAAGTACTCCACACCGACGGCCTTTTTATCGAGGCCTCCCTTGCCGCTTGTAAGGCCGCCAAGGAGGCGGGAGTTCAGGTCGTTGTGGACGCCGGCTCCCTCCGCGAGGGCATGCTGGATCTCGCCCGGTTGAGCGATTATTTCCTGGCCTCTGAAACCTTTGCGAAGGCCTTGGTAGGCGCGGACAAACCGCTGGAGGCCTGCTACAAGCTGGCCGGGCTTGGCCCCCGTGTTGCCGGCGTAACCCTGGGGCCGAAAGGCTATGTGGCCCTGGCCGAGGGCGCGATCATTGAACGGCCTGCCTATCCGGTGGAATCAGTGGATACCACGGGCTGCGGCGATGTTTTTCACGCGGGCTTTATTTACGGCCTGACTCAGGGATGGGATGCCTACAAAAGTCTTGATCTTGCCGCGTGGGCCGCGGCCATGGTCAGCCTCAAACCAGGGGGAAGAGCCGGCATCCCGTCTCGAGAACAACTCAGGGAAAAAGGTTACACCCTACATGGCTGAATAATTGGGATAAGAGGGTCTGCCTTGACAGGATTGCAGTTACCTTGAAAAGTCTGTTGACATAACAGAATTTTCAAGGTAAGTTTTTATTATGATTGACAGAAAACATGAATTAAAAAAGCTTATTTCTCTTCTGAAACGCTATCGTGTTGTCGGAATTATTGGCGCACGTCAGGTTGGAAAAACAACGCTGGCACGCTCTCTCCTCAAACATCTGCACACTGCCTCTACATACTACGACCTGGAAAATCCGGAGGATTTGGCACGGCTCGCTGACCCGATGTTTACCCTCAAGGGGTTAAAGGGGATTGTCGTCATCGATGAGATACAGCGATTCCCTGAACTTTTCCCCATCCTGAGAGTTCTTGTGGACCGCCCGAAGGCGTCAACACGCTTTCTGATTCTCGGGAGCGCTTCTCCGGAACTCCTCCGTCAAGGGTCCGAATCTCTCGCAGGCCGTATTGTCTATCATGAACTTGGAGGCTTTTCTCTGGATGAGGTCGGGATGAAGAACCATCAGCGATTGTGGTTGCGGGGAGGATTCCCGCGGTCATACCTTGCCTCCTCCGATGCGGTGAGCGAGGAATGGCGGCGCGGATTCATACGGACTTTTCTCGAAAGAGACCTCCCGCAGATGGGGATTACTATTCGTTCAACTACCATGCATCGATTCTGGAGCATGCTTTCGCATTATCATGGCCAGATATGGAATGCTTCTGAATTCGGGCGGTCTTTTGGCGTTGCCGACACAACTGTTCGCAACTATCTGGATTTGTTATCATCAGCGCTGGTCGTGAGGCAGATACTGCCGTGGTATGAAAATATTTCAAAACGCCAAGTTAAATCGCCGAAGGTCTATATTGCAGACAGCGGTCTGCTTCATACGTTACTCAGCATCAAAACCCGCAGCGATCTGGAAAGGCATCCCAAGATCGGGGCATCATGGGAGGGATTTGTCATCGAGCAGGTTATCCGTTGGATGGGATTCAGGAAGGAGGATTGTTTTTTCTGGGCAACGCATGCAGGTGCGGAACTGGACCTTCTCGTGGTCAGGGGAAGAGACAGGCTAGGCTTTGAAGTCAAGCTTACAAGCTCCCCGCGTATGACTCCCTCGATGCGAAGCGCTCTTTCAGACCTGAAACTTCAGCGCTTGTATGTAATTCATTCAGGTGAAGAGACGTTTCAGCTTGAGAGAAACATACAGGCGCTTGCGCTGCCCCGTTTACTTGAGGACCTTAAAAGTTAGAGAAATAGCCTAGTAGGGTGGGCTTTGCCTACCATTATCATCTGGATAATAAGTGATATTTTTCAACAACGTCCCGGTCTCCGGTCATTATTTTGTATGAGCAGGCGTTCGCTTCTTAGAAGGAATAATCGCAATCAATGACCGGAGCGCTTTGTTGACTGATTCCGAGTCTGAAAAATACTTTCTAACATCCGGCTCCAACATAACTGCTCCGTCTTCAAGCTTAAAATATTGGACTGCGGTAGTACCGTCCTCTTTATGAATAACTACCTTATGACCAGCACGATATGCTTTATAATATTCCCCCCGCACCGCGCCCTTCATGCTTGAAAAATCGTATTCCGATTTCATATCTTCTTTATTCGGTTTGGAAACTGCTTTCTTCATAAAATCTCCGTTCCTGTGCTGTAGCTTTCCTGCAACTGATAATACGTATTTTATCTTGTCGTTCAGTGTGTGTCAAAACCAAAATACGGCCAGTCCTTCGGTGCATCTACAATCCGATGCTTTGCGGCAAATAATATGATGCAGGGCGCCAGGGGCATCTATACGGGCTTTGCGTGGCATGTTTAATACCTAATAACACAAAAAAACAAGAAAAGCATATTTACATGCCCCCCCTTATTCCGTCCCTTGTAAAGTGATAGTTTTCAACAACGTCCCCTTTTCCCCTCCTTTTCCCTCTTTGTCAGCGGTTTTGGTGGGCGCAGCCCACCCTACATGGCTGAACTGTGCCGAGTCCGCACGAGTGATTCGTCAGGCTTCCGTTATTTCTTGTTTATGGTTTCCATTTGTGGCCACAATTCAAGCAAGTAATGTAGATTTTTCTACTACGGATAAAGCCAGCCAATAAGCCAATGCCACCTGTTAAGACGCCCCCGACTGCTGCCTTGCCGAGGCCAAAACCTTGTTTTTGAGCTGTCACTTGAGTGGACCGACAATTAGGGCAGGCTACAGTGGGCGTGGTTTTGGGCTTGCCTGGAATATGATCAACATTATCTTGTCGGTTGTCCTTAATTTTGATTTCACTGGAGACGTTGCCACAAAAGCATTTTATGCGTTGGTTTAGATCAACCTTATCAGATGAGAACTGACAGAAGCTTTTCCTTATTTTAAGAATTTTGTTGCATACCTCACATTCAGCGTTAACAAAATCTTTGTCTTCACTGAAATACTTCATGGGCAGTAGGCCCCCCTTTCAAGTATTCGTCTTATTTCCCGCAGTTAAGCAACTAACGCCCGCCATAAGCAGTGGGCGGGGATAACCTAAAAAGGTTTTTAGAAACTTAAAAATTGCAATAACCAAGATGCTTCGCCAAAGCCGCACGATATAGCCCATCTGACTTCATGGCATTGTTATAAGGTGCGGTTTTCAACATCTGATTTTATCTTTTAGGTTGCTCTCCTTAACTCTTGCTCTTTTAGTAAACTTGCTCAACAGAGTATCAACGATGCAGTGCTCGGCTACTGTTGCAGCAGGACCAAGCGTTACTTCAATAGAGTTAATTGCTGATTCACTAAGAGGGATATCTACATTATCTTTGTCAACAGGCACAATAGAGTTTGGGTTGTCGATTTGAAACCGCATTGTTTCCTGGTTCCAAAGGGCATCCGGTATTATTAAGTACCTGTATTCTTTCTCAAATTTCCAATATTCCAGTTTTACTGTTCCGATTCTATCGACCATGAGTTCATCATCATTATTTATGACCGAAACAGCATTGCTTTTTAAGTATCTGATTTTTGTAGGCCCAAAAATATATGGTATCCAATGATGATGGTTCTTCCCTCTCTGAACGACGTTTTCGAGGCTCATTAAATTTATCAAATGACACTTGCCATGGGCCGCCAAGTATGGCTTCGATCCCCTCCTGAACATATCTGTTGGCAATTTAATCCTTACCCCCTTTAAATTCGAACCATACATTTTCCATAGAGGGATCGACTCTTTTTCTGATGCCGTCCAACAGGATACGAACACGCACTTTTTCATTGCTGGCAAGTCAATAATCTTTAATTCTTCCAAATCATTGACCATGTCTGCTCGTGAAAAGCGAATTGTTTGGGCACTAAGAATTAGCGCCAATGTTTCTATGCTTGTATAGTGGAATAGCGCTTTTGGTATTATTGTATTATTCATGGTTGATCTTTATAATAAGTTATTCCACGGTTTTTGTATATCTCCGCGAGTTGGAAGGAACCTCTCTGGGGTCTCCACACGGCAAGAAGCCCTCAGCCATTCAGAACTTAGCCCACCCTACATGGCTTGTTTTTCGTGTCCCCCTTGTTTCGTCGGCTTTTACTGGTTTTTCGCTTGTGAGCAACTACTTGGAAAAGGAGAATCTATAAAAGCGCTGGTATCTGCAAAACGAGACGTTCCACTGTTGCGAAATACTCTGAGTGATGACGTTCGAATAAACGGGTCATTTTGGCTTTCGCATACTTTCCGCCTACATAAAGAATTTTGTCCAGGAAAAATGGCTCCATCCCGGTTTCTCTCGCCAGAAGCCATGTAAGTATGAACTGTTCCTTCTCTCCGAGTTTCTTACAGGATGAAGCTAATTGTTTCAAGAAATTGCCAAGATGAACATCAGTTTTGACATAGTACAACAGACCGAGTTCCTTGAAGAAATTGCATATGAGCGGGGTACCCATCTCTATGATGCCTACAGAGAACTCTTTTGCACAATCAAATGCTTTTCCCGGATGCTGCCGAGAAGTCCTATCGAACTTAATCCAAAAGCTTTCAGGGTCTACCAGGATCTCTCGTTTGACTTTGGGCAATGCTGTAGCGAGAGATAATACAAGTCTTGGCCTGTGCTGCTTTGAGAATGATTTCCATTCATTGCTTTTAGCGAGCTTTAGCTTTCCAACGAAGTTCAACAGACTCTCTTGTTTGGGGATTCCAATCTCTTCCAAAATCATATTACCCCAAGACAGGGTGATTCTGGCCCAATCATCATAATTATATAGTGGTTCGGTACAGTTTCTGAAGTGGCACGACGAATAGTGTCCATCAAATCTGAAGATATCTTCTGGATAAAGGACCTTAAAGGTCTTTCGTACAGCACTGTAGCTGGCTGCAGCCATTGCCAGATTATTCAAAATCTGGTGCTCTTTTGTTTGTTTTGGCCACCTTCGGGTTCGTATTATTTCATACTGTCGGAGCAGATCGGGATCTTTATTCCTCTGAGTTTCCTCTGCAATTATTTTTTCTGCTTCAGAGAACAATTCTGAAATTCGCATTATCGCTCCTTTTTTTACCGTACTTTGTTAATCCTACCTGCTTCCGCAAGAGGGCTAACAAGTTATTCCACGGTTTCTGTATATCTCCGCGAGTTGGAAGGAACCCCTTTGGGGTCTCTCACACGGCAAGAAGCTTTCAGCCATTCAGAACTCAGCCCACCCTAAATGGCTGGTAAGGCAATGACTACCCAGACTACCTTAAGGCCTGAAGGGCTTCAGCCAGATAATCTCCTTTATGATTCCTTCTTGATCATGACCGACCATGAGGCGGCTCTGACTGATGTCCATAACCATATAGGATGGCGCTTGCTCAAGTTCCCTTCTCTGTTCTTCAGTCGCACCGGTAGGAACAAAACTGTGTTCTGTCCCTTTCATTTCAATATTCGAATATGACCAATTTGATAAAAGCATGGGCGGGTCACCTTTGAAGCTTTTAATACCAAGGGCGGACGGATTGCCTAAAATATCTCTGATCTGTTTGATCTGGCGCGGTTTAGTTCTAATCAATGCATCAACCTGCGTAGGATCGATTCTAGTTCCTGTACTCAGAGCCTGAGGCTCAAGGACCGGAAGAAAACCGGCTACTGTCATCCTCGAAAGCTGCTTGAGTTGCGAGGGTTCAATTGTTCCGAATTCAGTAATATCGTCCTGCCTAGACGATACCCAGATCAGGTCTTGGGTAATCTGCTGATCGTCATAGCCAATCAGTATCCATTTTTCGTTGATAGCACCGTCATTTTGCGGTTGCGATGCATCATAAAATGCTACATTATGTACTATTCCAGTACGCCTATCAATTCGCTTCCCGGCATAATCAGGAGGACCCAATGCATCATAAACTGTCTGAATATTAGTCTGTCCGAGTACTAGCTGCCCTACGAGTTTCTTAATTGGTAAGTCTTTGTTAAGGGTAATCTCTGGGCCGGATGCTTTTGAGGTAAAATAAAGAATGTGTACTGGACTGTCGCCGTCATAGCTTATAAATGCTGTTCCAGAGTCATATTTCGCGGTGCTGAGTGTAAAAACGCCAGCAAATCCATAATAGAATGATAACGGATAGGTAGTATCATAAGCGATATGAAGACCGCTGCCTTGTGGAGTGCCGAGCATAAGCTCGATGTTATCTTTTGTGCTGGTGAGTTGCACAGTATTGAGCTTTTGATAATCAGCAACTACAGGAGTTTTTACATTAAAAGAACATCCACACATTAATAAGACAAGAAGCCAAACCCAACTCATTCTGTGCATAAGGCATTCCTTTCTACATACGACAATTCCAGCCTAACAAGTTATTCCACGGTTTCTGTATATCTCCGCGAGTTGGAAGGAACCCCTCTGGGGTCTCCACACGACAAAAACCTCTCAGCCATGTTGTCGATCACGGGATACTTGGCCTCATATAGCGCAACATATTTATATTCCATTTAAAATATCCTTGACAAGCTTTTTCTAGGCGTTTACTTCTTTTTGGTGAAATGATGGACATAGAGGAGAAGAAACAAAACCTCCGGGAGCTTTATGACGAGTACGAGGAGGACGTGGCTGAGTTTAAGAAAGCAGCGGCGTGTGAGGCGGGGTGTGCGGACTGCTGCATAGGTGTGGGCGATATCGACATTACTACCCTGGAGGGGGTCATCATCCGGGAGCGGATGGATACGTTTGACAAGACGCTCCAGGCCGAAATAAGGGCCGGGCTGGCGCAAAACAAGGCGGAAAGGGAACAGAAAAAACTTTCCCGTTGCGCCTTTCTCAGGGCGGACAATACCTGTATGATCTATGATATTCGTCCGTTCAGTTGCCGCCAGCTTTATTCGGTCAAAAGGTGCAACGGCGCACCGCCCACCATTCACCGTCAGGCGGTGAATCTGGCCAGGCAGACTGTTGACAAGATGCAGCGGCTTGACTTTGGCGGGTATTCCGGGCATATCAGTTACATCCTCTATTTACTGGCTAAAGAAGACTTCAGAAAGAGGTATCTGCACGGTAGGTCTGATCCCCGAAAGATAGTGGATTTTGGGCGAAGCCATGGAATAGTCATTAATCGTTTTGTCTCCGGCTGAGGCAATTTTTTTCTTGACAAAAAACGGCCCCTTAGCTATGGTCGGCTTTGTATATAAAGGGGAACCGGACGATGGGAGAAAAGGGCCTTTGCAGTCTGAGATATTATTGTTTTTATTACTATGATATCATAGTCTGCCCATCGTCTTTGGGATAACCCTTGCAAAATCTCAAGGTCGTGGGCAGGCAAAAAGCTCACGGCCTTTTTATTTAAAGGAAAAGGCCGTGACAGAGGAATTCTTCACGGCCTTTTCTATTAAAGGAGGATAAGAGATGACTGGAAAACAGATTCGTATGGAGCGCATCTTCAACCGTAATACTAAAAAGACGGTTATTGTCCCCATGGACCATGGAGTGACTGTGGGTCCTATTGAAGGGCTTATTGACATGAAAAAGACGGTTAATGCGGTAGCCTCGGGCGGCGCCAATGCCATAGTCGTGCATAAAGGCATCGTAAGGGCCGGCCACCGTGGGGGGGGAAAAGATGTGGGTTTGATTATTCACCTCTCGGGCAGCACCACTATATCGCCGTATCCCAATGCCAAGACCATGATCTGCACTGTGGAAGAGGCCATAAAGATAGGCGCGGATGCGGTCTCCATCCAGGTCAATGTGGGGAATGGCAATGATAGTGAGATGTTGAGGGACCTCGGGCAAACGGCCCGGATCGCCAGCGAGTGGGGGATACCGCTCCTGGCCATGATGTACCCGCGGGGCGAGAAGATTAAAAATGAATATGATCCGGAGATAATCAGGCATGTGGCCAGGCTGGGGGCAGAACTGGGAGCGGATATCGTCAAGTGTTCTTATACGGGCGACCCGGAGTCCTTCCGGCGGGTGGTAGAGGGGTGTCCGGTTCCCGTGGTTATTGCCGGAGGTCCAAAGATGTCTTCGGATCGGGATTTACTGACGATGGTCAGGGATGCTATAGACGCCGGGGCATCCGGTCTATCCATCGGACGCAATATCTTCCAGCATAAGAATCCGCAACACATGACGGCTACATTGAGCCGTATGGTGCATCGCCGGTATTCGGTGGAAGAGGCCCTGGAATATTTGAGCAAGGAGTAGGGTTAATATTCAAGCCACAGAGTACACCGAGAAAAGAAAGAATTTTCAAAAATGAAAAGAAAAAGATAGAACAGTTAAGGAATAAATAGTTTTCTGAGTGCTCTTCGAATTTTTCTGTGTTCCAAAGCGGTTCCTGAAACACTTTGGAGAAAAGAAGGAGAATATTCAGAGATCACAGAGGAGAGAGAACAAATCGTGTTTTAATTTATTGATATTACGATTTTTCTCTGTGTTCTCTGTGGTTAAGTCTTGATAATACTGTCTTCGTAGGAAGGAAATCATATATGAAACAGATATGGGTGAAGGTTATCCCCTGGAAGAAGAAGCTGGTAACCACTGCCCTGGAAAATGGGGCAGATGCCCTGGTACTGGCAGAGGGTGATTCAGAGAAGGCTAAAAAACTCGGTCGTATTCCTACGGTAGCGCCGGATGGGGATCTCAAGTGGGGGGAAGATGTGGTGGAGGTGACTATCCGGGGATCGGAGGATGAAAAAGAGGTTGTCCGATTGGCTCAGACCAGGAAGGTCGTGGCCACGACCACGGACTGGACGGTTATTCCGCTTGAAAACCTGGTGGCCCAGACCGGCAATGTCCTGGTGGAGGTGGCAAATTTAGAGGAGGCCATGACGGCCTTGGGGGTACTGGAAAAAGGGGTAGATGGGGTGGTAATCAACGTCTCGGAACCGGCGGAGCTTAAGAAGATGCTGACCTCTTTGCGAGAAACCGGCGGAGAGGCCCCGCTTGCCATAGGCGAGGTGGTTTCCATAAAGACCCTGGGTATGGGAGACCGGGTGTGCATCGATACCTGCACGCAGATGGGGAAGGGTGAGGGCATGCTTATCGGCAATACCAGCCAAGCCCTCTTTCTGGTACATGCGGAAAGCGTAGAAAATCCGTATGTAGCCACCAGGCCCTTCCGCGTCAACGCCGGGCCGGTTCACGCCTACGTGCGCGTGCCCGGCGGCAAGACGCGCTACCTTTCCGAACTCAAGAGTGGCGACGAGGTGCTCATGGTCAACAGCCAGGGCAAGAGCGGATCGGTGGTGGTCGGCCGGGTTAAGATCGAGAAACGTCCCCTGGTTCTCATTGAGGCCCGGGCCGAAGGCAAGGTATTTTCGACTATATTGCAAAATGCCGAGACTATACGGCTCACCAGACCGGATGGGGAGCCGGTATCCATCGTTTCCCTTAAGGAGGGAGACCAGGTCTTGATGTCTGTTGAGGCCGGCGGCCGCCATTTCGGCTATCATATAGAGGAGACGATTACCGAAAAGTGATCTGCGTTGCTGTTTCCGCACCCACCATGTCCGGTATGCTGGCCGCAATCAAAAAGGGGCAGAAGGCGGCTGATGCCATAGAGCTGCGGCTGGACGGACTTAAGAATCCGGAACTGGCTTCTCTTATCAAGGCAGCCCGGCCCAGGAAGGTCGTGGTAACCAACCGTTCGTCCAGGGAAGGCGGGCTGTTTGCCGGAAAAGAGGCGGAGAGGATCAGTTCTCTTGCTGAGGCCATGGCCTTGGGGGCCGACTACATTGACCTTGAGTGGCGGACGGCGGCGCCGATAAGGGAAAGGCTGCTGGCAAATAAAAGGAAGACAAAAGTCATCTTTTCTTATCATGACTTCACCCGTACGCCCTCCAGAAGGTCCCTGCTTAATGTACTGAAATCCATGCGTGCGGCCGGGGCCGATGTCGGTAAGATTGTGACCATGGCTACCTCGCCGGATGACAATATTACGCTTCTCTCTCTCCTTGGCTGGGCGCGTCAGCAGAAATTCCCTTTGATTGCCTTCTGTATGGGCGAGATGGGGAAGATCAGTCGTCTGGCCACCCTGCCCTTGGGCGGCTATATGACCTATGCCTCTCCCGGCCGCGGCCGGGAGACAGCGCCGGGGCAGATCAGCGCCTCTATACTCAGGCAGATTATGGACCAGATGGGCCTTTCCTGATGTATCTAATTGATAGCGAAACACGCCTTTACTGTCTGATAGGTAATCCCGTAACCAAGAGTCTCAGCCCGATCCTGCACAATGCGGCGTTCCGGGCCTTGGGCATTAATGCGGTATATCTTGCCTTTTGCGTGAGCGATCCGGCGGCAGCGGTGCAGGGTATAAGGTCTTTACCCATACGCGGGGTGAGCGTCACCATCCCTCACAAAATGGCCGTCTTGCCGTGTGTGGATGATCTGGAGCCTCCGGCGCGGGCGATGGGGGCTGTAAATACCCTTTATTGGCAGGAAAAAAGGCTTGTTGGGGCAAATACCGATGGCCTTGGGGCTGTTCTGGCCCTCAAGGAGAAGACGGAACTCCATGGCCGTAGATGTCTGATCCTTGGAGCAGGCGGCGCGGCCCGGTCTATTGCCTTTGCCCTTAAGACAGAGGGATGTCATGTGGTTCTTAGCAATCGAACCGGGGAGAAGGGGAGAAGGTTGGCCGAAGAGATCGGTGTGGATTGGATTCCTTTTGGAGAGTTTACACGGGATAAGGCAGATGTACTTATTCAGGCCACAAGCGTGGGCATGTACCCTAAAGCGGAAGAAAGTCTTGTGCCCCGCCAGTCCCTCGCGTCTTTCCCGGTGGTTATGGACATTGTCTATAAACCCCTTGAGACCAGATTGCTGAGAGAGGCCAGGCAAGAGGGCTGTCTTGCCATTGATGGACTCAATATGCTCATTTATCAGGCCGCGGCCCAATTCAGGTTGTGGACGGGGAAAGAGGCCCCGATTTCCGTGATGCGGCGTGAGGCCGATGCCTATCTCTCAGGGAAAGGAGTTTCTCGTTGATTACTGTAAGGCCGCAACGTTCTATAAAAGCAACCATTACTGTCCCCGGCTCAAAGAGTCTGACCCAACGGGCTTTGGTGACCTCCGCCCTGGCGGACGGCGAGAGCATTATACGCGGGGCCTTGATCAGTGAAGATACGAACCTCCTGATAGATGCGTTAAGAAGCCTCGGCGCTGAGATTGCGGTGGAAGCGGAAGATGTGGTAATAAACGGTACCGGCGGCCTTATAAAGATACCCAAAAAACCGCTTTACATGGGAAATAACGGGACCGGCATACGTTTTTTGACTGCGGTCAGCGCACTGGGAGGGGGGCGCATAGTGCTTACCGGCAGTCAGCGTATGGAAGAGCGCCCTATTCAGGACCTTCTGGATGTCCTGAACAAACTTGGCGCCGAGGCCATAAGTATAAACGGCACGGGTTGTCCGCCGGTAAAGGTGATGTCTCCATCCGGCACACTCCCGGGCGGTCCGGTTGGTATAGCAGGTCGTTCCAGCAGCCAGTTTATATCCGCCATTCTCCTGGTGGCCCCGTATGCCCGGAGAAAGGTCATTCTGGAGATTGAGGGAGAACTGGTCTCCACTCCCTATGTCTTCATGACCTTAAAGGTGATGAATGATTTTGGCATTTCTGTGCCCTGCAACGACTATCGTATTTTCGATATTCCCCAGGGGAGATACATCTCGCGGGTTTATACGGTAGAAGGAGATGCCTCCAATGCCTCCTATTTCTGGGCGGCGGCCGCGGTGACCGGCGGCCGGGTATGTGTGGAGAATGTATTTGCCGATACGATACAGGGCGATGCCGCCTTTTTAAATATTTTGGAGAAAATGGGTTGCCGGGTGGAAAAAGGCGACGACGGCATTACGGTCTTTGGCCCGGAGAGACTGCAAGGTGTAACGGTGGATATGAATAGGTGGCCGGATATCGTGCCCACCCTGGCCGTCGTAGCGGCTCAGGCCGAAACCGAGACCGTTATCAGGAACGTAGCCCATCTGCGCATAAAGGAGACAGACCGCCTCCGTGCCGTGGCTACCGAATTGAGAAAGATCGGCGCTCAGGTGGAGGAATTGCCGGATGGCCTGGTTATCCGCAAGGGTGGGCCGTGCGGCGGAGTTATCGAAACTTATAACGATCACCGTATAGCCATGAGCTTCGCCGTGGCCGGCCTGGTAACGCCGGATATTTCCATTGCCGGAGAAGAATGCGTGGCCAAATCATTCCCGAATTTTTGGGAGACATTTGATCAGCTCTATGCCTAAAAAACCTCTGGCAAAGATCGTTCTTATTGGTTATCGTGGTTCCGGGAAGAGTACGGTAGGCCGGAGGTTGGCGGAGAGATTGTCACTGCCGTTTATTGATACCGATACCCTGATCGAAGAGAAGGCCGGTATAACCATCAAAGAAATGGTGGAGAAAAAAGGATGGGCCTATTTTCGGGCAGTGGAAAAAGGCGTCATTCGCGGTCTGGCCGGGGATAAGGCCATGGTAGTGGCGGCCGGCGGGGGCGCCGTCCTTGACCCGGAAAACCATGCGTGCCTGAGAGAAGACAGCCTGGTTTTTTATCTGGCGGCGGATGAGGCCACGCTGGCCGGGCGTATCGCCAAAGATACCCGGACAGATGACCAGCGGCCGTCTCTTACCGGGGAGACGGTAACGGCGGAAATCAGGGCGGTTTTAGAAGAGCGGGAGCCTGTTTATCGTAAGGCGGCCGATTATGTGATAAATACAGAAGGCCGGACGGCGGATGATATTGTTGAGAAAATAATAGGTATTATTGAGAATAGAAACTAAGACATAAAAGAGAGAGATATGGCTGGGAATACATTCGGTAAGGTATTTCGGGTTACCACGTGGGGGGAATCCCATGGCCGGGCCCTGGGGGTAGTCATAGACGGCTGTCCTCCGCTCATCCCTCTGAGCGAGGCGGATATACAGATTGATCTGGAGCAGCGTCGGCCGGGAAAGGCCGGGGTGGTTGCGACTACCAGGCGTAAGGAACCGGACGTGGTAGAGATTCTATCCGGTATCTTTGCAGGGAAGACCACGGGAACGCCGATTTCGCTTATTATCTTTAACCGTGATGTGGACACCTCGGCCTATGAGCCTATCAAAGACCTCTTTCGTCCGGGGCATGGAGATTATACATACCTTAAGAAATATGGCATCCGCGATAACCGGGGGGGCGGCCGGGCCTCCGGACGGGAGACCGTGAGCAGAGTGGCGGCCGGCGCTGTAGCTCGCAAGCTTCTGGAGCGGGAGGGGGTACGGGTCATGGCCTATACCCTGGAACTGGGCGGTGTGCGTGCGGAAAAGATCGATTTGGCCGCGGCCGGGGAGAACTCCCTCTTTTGTCCGGATCCGGAGGCGGCGCTGCGGATGGAGGAAAGGATTAATGAGGTGCGCGCGCAGGGAGATAGCCTGGGCGGCATAGTGGAGATAGTGGCCAGGGGTTGCCCGGTTGGCCTGGGCGAGCCGGTATTCGATAAACTGGACGGTGATCTGGCCAGGGCTATGATGAGCATCGGGGCCGTCAAGGGCGTGGAGATCGGCTCTGGTTTTGAGGCCGCACGCCGTTCCGGCTCACAGAATAACGACTCTATCCTGCCGCACGGTTTTGCTACCAATAATGCCGGGGGCATATTGGCCGGTATCTCAAATGGGGATGACATAGTCGTACGGGTAGCGGTAAAACCCATCCCATCCATTGCCAGGCCCCAGCAGACCGTAAATATTAACATGGAACCACGGGAAATAACGGTCGGCGGCCGGCATGATATCTCGGCCATCCCAAGGATCGTTCCGGTTTGTGCGGCCATGATGCGGCTCACCCTGGCGGATCATCTTTTGCGGCAGAGGGCTATCAAATTTCATGGATAAGAAGTCCATTACCATCGGCCTTGTCGGCGGCAGCGGAAGGATGG
>Ga0068714_10002075_pt1 | contig 26800 bp, 17 predicted proteins | sample MTBNYHSulfiMetaG_FD_62988 | JGI IMG/M metagenome (GOLD analysis project Ga0068714, IMG submission 62988) | Enrichment culture microbial communities from rom New York Harbor, USA that are MTBE-degrading - MTBE-NYH (New York Harbor Sulfidogenic)... | ecosystem: Environmental > Aquatic > Marine >... | reverse complement strand
TTTTTGATATCTTTAAACTCAGCAATCCATTTACTTTAATTTTATAAACGTCGGCGATGCGGATACAACGAATATCTTTGAGGAAGTTAAAAATCAACAGATTCAACAAGCCTCTCTCGATGAGTTTTCAAATTAGGGTCTTCCGAACCCATGACGCCCCGGCATCTATGCCTAGGAGAATGGCAAGACTATATTGCGAAATCTAATTCTTCGAGTAATGCTTCTAAGGGCTCATTGTTAATGCATATTTTTTTCCAGATTGAATAGTTCACCATATTCCAAAATGTCTGTGAGGCTCTTCGATTGTTTATATTTTGTACTTTTCGGATTTCTTGCTCATCGAATATTTTTGAAACAACTGGTATTAATGGTTCGAACACATCACCTTGTTTTGCCCATTTTAGTGAGGTTATCCCAAAACCATGTTTTGGTCGATTAATGATGAACGTTGGTAGTTGAATCTGGTGCGCTAATTCTTTTGTTAATACTCTAGGTTTTCGTAGTTTTAATCGCCAGGGGATAGAAAACGCATAATCAAGTACATTTGTATCGTAATAAGGATAATAGATTGTTTTGTTATTTCCTTCACCTATTTTTGACCAGATCGCTAATGTTACATCTTCGTCTCCATATAAGGAGTAGCGCGACCAGATATCGTAGAATGACATTTGAGAAAATTCTTTTATGATCTCATCTCGTTCTTTTATAATTTGGTCTTTTGTCACTTTGAAATATGTTTGGGTCCACTCCCAGCTTCCATAATCCATCCAGCTCCAAATTGGATTTTCTGGGTGGGTGAATGGAAAATCATGATGAAGTTTGTCGATGATTTCAATAAATGGTCTACCTTTTTCTGTTACATTAGATAGTTTTTTCAGTATTGATAATGATAGATTGTTTATTGACAGTCTGTAGAGTAATTGTCTTCTTTTTTGATATAAATAAAGTATTTGGTTATGTCCAAAGGTTGTTCCAGCGCCTTGAGCACAGAGAATAATCCTTTTTTCTTTAGGAATTTTATTCTTCCATAGAAGATGTAACAGCACGGATTGAAGGTGGTGGAGCGGTTCTTCTGCGTAGGATATGGCTTCTACTATTCCTGTAAGAAATTCCTCAGTTGATGGTTCATAATATTCGTGGTTCATCTCTAAAGTTTCAGCTGCAGATATCGCGTATCTTTTTTCAAAATTTGTACCTGATTCGAATGGATATCCAGTCGAATATGAGTTGTTAAGATTCAAGATTTTTTTGTATATTTGTGATATTACAGAAGAGTCTATACCACCACTGAGCAATACAGTGGTTTCCTGCTTCACTGATTGTAATCTGTGTAGTATTTCTATAAGGTGTTTTTGCAGTTCTGCTGCACTTTCTTGTATTGATTTGATATGTTTATTTTCTGTTGGTGGGGAATAATAGGTTATCGAGTAAATAGTCGCCTTGTCGCTTACTAATCGAACTACTAGTTTTCCACCTATGAGGATTCTTTTTATGTTTTTATATAGAGTTCTTGGTGGCATGATATGTCGATAAATAAAGAATTCGGGTAGTGTGGTAGGATCTTCTGCGATAGGTATTCCTGCTCTTCTGAGCAATGAGATGTGGGTAGAGCAGTAAAACTCCCCTTGTGGATTAATACAATAGAAAATAGGTCGTCCTGATATTGTTGATCGGTTGATTTCGAAGGATCTGTTTTTTTGATGATAGAATCCTTGTGTAAAAATAATTTGTTCGTCTTTTCTTTTTGGGAAAAACGGGGATTCAATAACCGAAAAACCCTCCTCAAGAGGTAGGTATTTTGCAAATATGTTATCTGTTATAATTGTTATTATGAATGGATGTGTATTTAGTTCTTCGAAGTGCATATTATTAAAATTTTGTGCTATTGCATGTTTTGTTATTGCAACTAAAAACATCCAATTTGTTTACCATTTATCGTCTATAAATATTTATTTATATTTTCTGACAATGTTTGCATTTTCTTTAAATATATACTACCATGTTGTTATTTAGAATGTTTCGATTTTATATTTTCGGATGATACTAACCGTCTTGAATTGAGTTTTAATGAAATTACATTCATGATATTTACTAAAATTTCATAACTCCTTTTTAAAACAGCTGAAAATATTTTACAAAACACCATTTATCATCTAAAAGAAACTTATATATATATTTTAATACTTACACTTGTTCTTGAGGACATGCGGATGTATCAAAAAAAGATGCATTTAATGAGTAATCAAAAATCTTCATTAGACGCTAATTTGTTCATATTTAACACTAAATATCAAAGGATTTAAGATGCATTTGAAAATACGTAACTTAGGAAGATATATACTGCTGATTTTATTAGTTGTGATCCTAATACTGAATTCTGAAGTTTTAGCGATAACGGTAGATACTAGTACTTCGTTTGTGGTTGAGAATGAAACATATAAATTTTATCGTATCATGAATTTTCATACGATAACGATTGCTAATTCATATATAATTTTCAATACAACCGGCTTCTGTATATCTTCTAGTAATTCTATTTTAGTTACGCTTGTTTACTTACACAAAGATATACCTCGTGCTGGCGATGGAAAAAAGGTTCTTGAATTCTATGCAAAAACTATATCTGGAACCGTCATATTTAGTCTTTCCGGTTTCCCGGCTGGTAATAAATATGCCGTAAAAAGAGGAGGGATATCCATCGCTACTCCTACTGTAAATAGTTCGGGTTATATATCATTTAGCAATAAGGTGTGGAATAGTACTTTGTTTGAAATCTTTCAAGTTGGAGAAGGGGTAATTAATACACCGCCAGTTGTTAGTAACATACCTGATCAAACAATTTCAGCAGGAGAAAGTTTTTCTCAGATTCTTTTAGATAATTATGTAACTGATGCTGAAGACTATAAGCGAGATATTATTTGGTCGTATACTGGTAATGTCGACCTTACAGTTTCTATAGTAAATCGTGTCGCAACAATATCTATTCCCAGTCCGTTGTGGTCTGGTTCTGAGACAATACGGTTCACAGCCACTGATAAAGGTGGACTTACTGATTCAGATGCTGCAAAATTTACGATTACTGCAAATAATATTCCACCACCGGCACCACCACCTTCTACTGATGATCCCCCTCCATCAAGCCCTCCCCCTAGCTCACCCCCTGATGATCCTCCTACTTCTGATCCACCTATTAATGATACAAATCCTGACAACACGGGCGGTGTTATTGAGGAGAATAACCCTCCTCTCACTCCTATTAACGTCACTGGTCCATACTTTGTTGGAATGGGTGTTGAATATTGTTATATCGTCTCTACCACAGATTCCGAAGGTGACGGCATTCGCTACAAGGTCGACTGGGGGAATGGGACAATTAGCGATTGGAGTGCTTTTGTTGATTCCGGTGCTCCTGTCATCTTCTCTCATATATGGTCTTCAGCTGAAAAACATCAATTGTTTGTTATTGCTCAGGATATACAGGGGTTGAATACCAGTTGGAATTATATTTTTGATATTACTGTGTCCGATATTACAAATAACAGTGATCCACAAATGAGAGATTTTGTGCTATCTGATAATCTTGTTGTGAATCAGAGTATTGTCTTTAATGCCACAGGTATTTTTGATGTCGATGGTATCGAATCGCATTTTTGGAGTTTCGGGGATGGCACAAATGGAACAGGAATCATTACTACACATACATATATTAAACCCGATACGTACACGGTTGTTCTGATCGTTACCGATGAAAAAGGTAATACATACTCAAAAAGTTCTATTGTCACTGTTTCCAGTAATCCTTTGAAAAACGAGCAGGTAGCACAGGAAAACCTAGGTGGCCCTGATATTTTATTGATCTCTGCTGGCATTATAGCAATTTTTGCTGCTGTAGTTTTTTTTATTTTAATAGCATTTTTTAAAAAATCTATCAAATCCTTTATGGAGCATCATGTAATCGTTTGGTTTCCTCGAGTTAAAGTATTCTATTCGAAATACATTCATAAAAATCTAGTAGTCATCAAACAAAAACTAAAGACCATGAGTAAACTTCTTACTAGATTACATCCCAAAGTTTTTTTTAAAAGAATAAATAGATTTTTTAAAAACATAAATCATAGTAAACCACTAGCAAAGGTATATTATAATACAAAAAAGAAACATCAAAATAGACGTAGATTTACCAAACCTGAATATGAGTCTCTTGAACCTGATAAGAAGCACACCATAGGAGCTGTGTATACGTTTTTTAAAAACAAACTGGAAAAGCCATTAACACACACTAAGAAAGTCGAATGGCTTACATTTGAAGATATTCTTGGTATGCCCTACGAAATAAATCAACCAATTGTAATGAAAAAAAATGCTGGTATCCCAGGTGCGTTCTATTCTGATATTGATTCTATTGGGAGTGCAGAGGCCACAATTGAGGAATTACAAATGCAGATAGATAAGATAAGAGAAATCATAGACAATCTTGATATTTAATTATATGTATTTATATTAATTATAAAAACATAAGGTTTATATTGTAGTTTATCTATGACCTATAAGCACTAGGTAACAAGAATTGATCATTCACAAAATAAGAGATTATTTAGAGTTGCTGTGGTATATTTGCATTTTGGCATTTTGACCACATACCTTAATAAGTGATAATAAATAGAAAATATCTTGTTACCTGAGGTAACACATATGGAAAGATGGATCGCGAGGTGGTAAGGAAGATGAATAAGATGCGATTAAGAACGAAATTTGAAATAATTGGGGCTTTGTTTTTTATAGTATTACTTATTGCAATTTCCGTATCATCGTTGACAAGAACAATTACTGATTCGATGGACACTTCATATACTTGTATAAGAAATAGTAATGGTAAATATTGGGAACCGACAGGAGCCAATATTCAGATTGCTATCAATGATCTAGGTAGCAGTGGTGGTACAGTATGGCTACCTGAAGGTACTTTATCTGTTACTAGTACAATTAATCTGAATAATAATGTTGCTTTGATTGGTGGTGGTGTTCAAGCTACACGTATTTCTTCTAATCTAGCTGGTGACCTTTTAAGAGCCATTGGCAAACAATTTGTTACTATAAAAGGTTTAACACTAGATATGAATAACAAGGGAAGTAATAGCATCTATATTTCATCGGCATCAAAAAACGTTTGGATTCAAGAAGTTGCATTAGTAAATTCAGGTTTCCAGAGCATTTATGTTACAGATGATTCATCTTATATCTTTATTTCTAATGTTTTAATATCTCGCGGTGTTGGTGAGGGTAGTCATGGTATAGCTGGTAAAGGTATGAAGAATTCAGTTATAGAGAATTGTATAATTGAAAACTATGATTATCATATAACTGAGGTAGGAATTGATATTGCATCATGTGAGAATATTACTCTGAATAATATAATTATAAGAGGAAAAGGTTGGCTTAACGGGATAAAAACTCCCGGTAGTAAAAACATTATGATGTCTAATATTATGGTTTATGATTCTACTAGTTATGGTTTGAAAATACAAGATTGTTTTGGTATAAGTATCGACAATTTCTATATAGAAAAAGCCGCTTGTGGATTATCTGTTTTTTCTACTGCCCAAGGTATTCATCTTAGCAACGGTCATATAAAAAATTCATATAGTGGTAATAAAGGTATGGAGATAGCTGGACAAGATATTTGTATTTCAAATGTAGAGATATCCGATTCTGGAGGAATTGGTTTTTCTATAAATGGTGATGCTAAAAACATCCAAATTACTAATTTACGGGTATTGAGAAGTAGATTATATAATAAAATCAATACCGGTGCTTCAAATATAATAATATCGAATAGTATTTTCTCATATGGTTCTGATATGGGGCTTTCTATCGATGGAGCATCTAACTTTAAGATAGTGAATTGTATCTTTGAAGGAAATGTTGGCGATGGTATTGATACTACAACTGTTGCATGCAAAGATTATATAATCACGCATTGTACTTTCAAGAACAACGCCAAAGGTATTGACTGTAATGTTAACGATGACCGGAACATAATAACATTAAACGATTTTATTAATGATACGCTTAATGGTTATTCAAAATACAAAGGACTTATAGAAAATAATATAGGTATTGATATATAAATACCTATGCAGTTAGACATCCCCAAACTTTTGTTTTGAAGATAAATCCCGTTCATCTTATTTTCACTGCGACGGGGAATACCGCGCGGTATGAAGCATCAGTGTAACCTGACTTTCGCAGGTGATTGATCTTTTCTTGATTAGGACACATTTCGCACATGACAATTTTTTAGGGTTTTCAGCGGTAAAAAATGCTGAAAATCCTATGACCCCGGTGTGTTTCCGCAGAAAATCATGGTATTGATCGAGTCAAAATTGGAAAAAACACGTTTTTTCACCCCGTTTTTTTCAATAATGATGGTAAGTGAGAAATTGCTCAGGCTTTGGATGATGAATTTCGTGGATACATCACGCAACTCGTCATGTTTGTATCGCAGTATGCTGATGACGAGTTGAGCGAGGAATCCGATGAGGATGGAACCATCGATCGCCTCCTGTGTCCAGCAGCGTGTCGGTCGGATACGCAGTTCGTTTTTCATGCTTTTGAACAGTTTCTCCACGCTGTCTTTTTCACGATAGTACTGAATGGCTTCGTGAAGTGAGAAATCCTTGTTGGGGACGAGTGCAAAAAATCCTTCTCTCCCGGTGATGGACATCTGCAACACACGGTCTACAGCCTCTTCGCAGGTGAGGCCGGTGAGGGGGAAGGTGTAGGAGAGGTGTGTTTGGAGGAAGTGGTTGCTGTTGCGGTATTTCTGACGTGGGCGTTTTTTCTCTTGGATGGTTTTCCAGAGGCTGAGTGCCTTGTCGTATTCCTGTTCCAGGTGTTTTCGTCGGTTCAACAGGGTGTCATCATACAATTGTTGGGAGAAGTACAGGTATTTGGTTCTGCTGGGAAACACCAGCATCTTCCCGTACACCTGCTCGTCTTGGTTTCCTGTCACGACGCAGGTCCATTCCTCTTTCTTGAAGGTGTTCAGATGACGGGTGATATCACTGGTGTTAAGTTTCATGTGGGGGAGATACTTCATCTTGTCTGCTACGAGGTGGTCGAAGGTCGGGTTGCCATTGGCACCCGCATCGAAAACTAAGATACTGCTCGATCGGAGTCCTGGTTTAATCTGCTTGTAGGTGATCTTGAAGTGTTGTTAATCGTTGATGTTTCCTAGTGGTAGGCTGATTCCAAAAAGACTCTGTCAGTGGTAATCCTGAGCGAGATCGATGGTCTTGACTATACTTGTATTTGATGAAATTTGTGGGTTTGGCTTTAAAAAACAATCTGTGCTTCAGAAATTGCTGAGAAGAATTGTTGAGTTTCTTCTTCATTTTTTCAATTTTTCCACTTTTGCTTATTGTTTCATCTTATATTTTTAGAGTGGTATGTCGGAAGACTTTTTGGATATTTAGTTCTACATAGTTCATTTATCTCACCTTTCATATCTTAGAGACGAGGCAACTTTAACATGTCATCTTTAAATGAACGATAACCTTTTATATAAAAAATGAAATCTCCACACCAAGAAATTCTATGTTTTTAATGGCAATAACAAAAGATGGAATTGCAAATAAATTTCATTCTGGCAAGATTGAAGAATTCCTAGTTCATTCTTTAAATGTTACTGTCATTACTGATGATTTTTTATCAGGTTTTTTTTCTGAACCAGATGGTTTCTCTGTTATCGAATCTCCACTAATTAAAAATCCTGATTTTCATAAAATTATCTATTTTAAAATTACATATGAACTTAAAGATGATACTGTTACTTTATTTAAATCTACAGTTTCCGGTCGACCAATTTATTATCATATAAATTCTGAAGGTGAATTTTTCTGCTCGACACACATTTCTCTACTCAGAACCGCTGGGATTGTGATCGAGGAAAATATAAAGGTCCTTCCTGAATTCTTTGTTTTTCGTTTTGTTTTACCTCCAAATACACTATATAAGGATATTTTTCAACTTTGTACTGGGCAACAATTACAAATAAAATTTACAAATAATAAGGCTAGTTTGTATAATATCTATAATTATATTCCTCCTGAACCCGGAATAGAAATACATACAAGTAATATAATTAAAAAAACCCTTTATTTATTAGATAAATCTATTAAAAATCTAAGTGCGTATAATAGTAAAATTTCTGTTTTGTTCAGTGGGGGGTTAGATTCATCCATATTATTTAAATTATGTAATAAAAATTTTAAAGTAAATACTACATTTTCAACAAGCTATCCTTTTAAAAAATCTAATGATTTGGAAAAAGAGTATTCCTTATCGGCAGCGAGTGTCTTTAAAACAAAGCATTATTTTCTTGATATGACGAATGAAGATTATTTGCTTGGATTTTTAGAAGCTATATCTAAAGCGGAGCTACCAGTTCACCATTTACAATCTATACCAATTTATTTATTGTTTAAAAAGATACCAGCAGATAAAAATATTGTGGTATCTGGATTAGGTGCGGATGATATATTTGGAACGTCTACACAATACAATCTTTTTCGTGTAGAAAAAAATATTATATTGAAATTTTTAGCAAAATATCATAAATTTGTTTTTATAAATTATTTCTCTCATTTAAATAATAATATTAATAATTATCTCACTTTCCTAAAAAATTATCAAAAAATAAATTATCAAATAGCAGATGTAAATAACATACTTTGGTCGATAGGTGCTTATGGAAGCGAAGAATGGGCGGCTCAATATTTTAAAATTCCTAAAGAAGATATTATAAAATATCGGTACAATCAAATTAAAGATTATACTAATCGCTCAATTTACGATATCATTTCTATATTATTATTTTTAGGCTCTGCAACCACTACCCAGGCTATTTGGTCAAAACTTGGAGAAGGAGAAAATAAAATACTTTACTATCCTTTCTCAGATGTAGATTTGATAAATTATACTTTTTCTATACCATGGAACATCAAATTAAAAAAACAGAAAAATATATTACGTTTTATTGCGAATCAAGTTGACATTCCAGTAAAAATTATTAATCGTCCAAAAAGTGCTTTTGGAGTTGATCCAAGTCTATGGGCACAAAAGGGTGGCGTATTTGAATCTTTAATTAAATTAACAACAGAAACATTTAATAAAGATGAGATACGGAAGATGCAATCGACGGATTTGAAGAAAGCAATGATTTATTGGAATATGCTTAATTATGCTATTTGGAAACGTTTATGTATTAAAAATGAACCATTACGTATTTTATTAGAAGAAATTGAATAATATTATAATATGAATTTAAAAGCAAACATATTTATTTACTTAATCTCTGTACTCCTCATTTCAACAGAGTTAACATATCAAGAAGATATTGATAGATATGAAAGAGAAAAATGTTATTGTCACAGGTGGAGCGGGATTTATTGGTTCTAATTTGGTGAGAAATTTAATTAATAAGAACAATGTAATTGTTATAGACGATCTTTCAACAGGTCGCCTTGAAAATATTCGAAATTTTATAGAGACAAACAAAATCGAATTTATTCAAGGCAGTATTACAGATTTTAATTTACTTAAGAAAGTATTAAAAGATATTGATTACGTTTTTCATGAGGCAGCTATTCCCAGTGTTCCTCGTAGTATTAGAGACCCTATTACAACAAGTAACGTTAACATTAATGGGACACTTAATGTTTTACTTGCAGCAAAAAAATGTGGTGTCAAAAAGGTTATTTTTGCTTCGTCTAGTAGCGTTTATGGAGATATACCAACCTTGCCAAAGCAGGAAAAAATGATTTCAAACCCTCTTTCTCCTTATGCTATAGGAAAACTAACTGGCGAATATTTCTGTAATATTTTTACCAAAATATATAATCTACCTACTATAGCTCTCAGGTATTTCAATGTATATGGTCCAAGACAAGATCCCAATAGTGAATACGCTGCTGTTATCCCAAAATTTATCACTAAAATTTTAGATGGTATTCCTCCGGTTATTTATGGTGACGGCCACCAAACAAGGGATTTTACCTTTATTGATGATGTTATATCTGCGAATGTTCTTGCGGTAGAAAGTGATTCAACCGGAGTATTTAATATTGCTAATGCGGATAGAATTTCAATCAATGAACTGGCTTTAAAGATTATGAGATTATGTAATAAAAATCTTCAAATAAAATATGAAAAATCTAGACCAGGGGATATCAAGCATTCTCTTGCTGATATTGCTAAGGCAAAAGAAAAATTAAAATTCTCACCGAATTTTAATTTAGATTATGGTCTAAAGGAGACGATACAATGGTTTCAAGAAAAGAGATAAATGATTTAGTCGTTTGTATTGTTGGATTAGGTTATGTTGGTATGCCTCTCGCTGAAGCATTTTCAAAACATGTTCGTATTATTGGGTTTGATATAAATAACGAGAAAGTACAAAAGTTAAAGCGAGAATATTCTTCTTTAGAACTAACATCAAATCCAGCTAAAATCAAAGAGGCTGATGTGGTGATTATAGCTGTTCCCACGCCAGTTAAAAAAACGAAAGAACCAGATTTAGAGCCTGTAGAATCTGCTTCAAGGATTGTTGGTAAAAATATTAAAAAAGGCTCAATAGTAGTATTGGAATCTACCGTGTATCCAGGTGTTACCGAAGATATTCTTGGACATATATTAGAAATGGAATCTGGATTTATTCTTGGACAAGATTTTAAGATAGGTTATTCTCCTGAAAGAGTCAATCCTGGCGATAAAGAGCATACAATTGATAAAATAACAAAAATCGTTTCAGGTATGGATGAAGAGTCAACAAATACACTTTCAGAGTTATACGGAACAATTACTACAGTTTATAAAACCAAAGATATAAAAACTGCAGAAGCTGCCAAAGTAATTGAGAATATTCAAAGGGATTTGAATATCGCTTTGATAAATGAGTTTTCAATAATTTTTCAAAAGATTGGTTTAAATACAAAAGATGTTCTAGATGCTGCTTCTACAAAATGGAATTTTATTAGATTCAATCCTGGTATGGTCGGAGGTCATTGTATTCCTGTAGATCCTTATTATCTTGTATATAGAGCTAAGGAAGTCGGATATTATCCTCAAGTGATTCTCGCAGGTCGTTCAATTAATGATTTTATGCCAAAGCATATTGCACTAATTACAATAAAAGCTATGAATGAGGCAAAGAAAGTAATCAATGGCTCTTCTATTCTTATTATGGGTTTGACTTTTAAAGAAAATGTTGAGGACATTCGGGAGACACCTGTGATAGAATTAATTAAAGATTTAAAAGAATTTAATTGTAAAATATATGGGTATGATCCTTTATTGAATAAAGAAAACATTGAGAGTTTTGGTATAATACCAATTGACAGTTTGATGAACAAAAAGTTTGACGGCGTTATCATAACAGTAATTCATGATATTTTTAAAAAAATAAAATTAGAAGAATTTAAAAAAATTATGAATGGTAAAGGTGTTCTTATAGATGTACGCGGAGCATTACAAGGCGAGAAAGAATTAAATGATTTCATTTATAAAACATTGTAAGGATATCGGAAAATTTTTTTATAATACATATAATTTATTAATATTATATTTTTAGATTATCTACCTAATAGATGAAGGAGCGTCGATTTTATAAGACGCCATTCATTTTTATCAATACCTTTAAAGAGAATCATACAAATTGAATAAACGGCGAATCCAATTAAAATTATTCCGATAATTTCTAAAATATTACTAGGTATAAATATAATTATACTAAGGAGCATTATACAAGAACTTATAATTGATTTAAAAATTCTTTTATAATTTATTTTTAAAGTTAACCATCTTTTACTAAAGAAAATAACGAAAATTAATAAAATAATAAATGAAATAAATGTAGAAATAGCAGCGCCAATTATACCATATATTGGAATTAAAATAAAGTTTAAAGATAAATTTAAAATTGCAATTGATCCAAACAGTAATGGCACTAAATAAGTTTTTTCCTTAAGATGTATAATATAATATAACATTTGATAAACCCCCCAAGAAACATAACTTAACACTATTAATGAAATAAGTAATCTAGATGTCATAAATTCGCTTGTAGTTAAACTATTTAATATATACGGTCCTAGATAGCATATACCCGTTGTAGACGGAATTGCGAGTAACAAGAAATATTGAATGGATTTTGAGATATATTCCTTTGTGCCAGCAACATCATTATTTTGCCATAATTTAGATATTGTTGGAAACAATACATAAGATATAGGAACTGTAAAAAAAGTAACGGCTCCAGCCATTGCATATGATGCAGAGTAAATACCTGCTTGAGTAAGATTTAAAAGATGTACAATAACGTATCTATCACTTAGATTAATTACCCAAAATAATGCCCCCTCTGGTATTAATGGAATACTATATTTTAAATAGGATTTCATTTTTATTTTTATTGCAGAATTTATTGAAAATCCGATATTACTAATGATATAAATGAGCATTACTGATATGCTAATGGTTTCTACAAGGATTACAGATAAAAATGCACCCTTTAATCCAATATTAAAATAAAGTATAAATAAAAGCATTAATCCGATTTCAGAGAATGATTGAGTTATATTTATATAGGATAATGTCTTAAATTTATTAAAAGTTCTATAATAATTTATTATAAATGATTGTGTAACCCTTATTAAAAGCATTATTGAAAAAAATTGAGTGAATATAAATAATTTTTCATCTCCAAATATAAAAAAAGAAAATTTATCTGGAAATAGAAAAATTAAAATTACAACCATAGAAACACTAAACCATATAAGTAATAACATCGAAAAAAAAGTTTTACTTATAGTTTTTTTATCACTATACGATCCAAGATATCTTACACATGCGGTTTCTAGTCTCAGCATTAAAATCGGAGTAAGTAAATTTAAGGTGACTATTACTTGAGACCAAATCCCGTAATTCTCAGCTCCTAAACTCTTTGTAATTATTGGTAAAAAAATTAATGATCTTATTTCTAATAGACCAACAGTTATGAACCGTATTAAAACATCCGAAGAAAATTTTTTTGAAAGTTCCAAACTAGTTAAATTTTTTTCCATATTAATCATCAATATTTTTTTTTAGATAAAACTCAAAATTGTTTTAATTATAAATTCTTATGTTATACTATTTAATACCTCAACAAATTTCTTCACCATCTCAATATGGCTATACTTATTGATATTAGATACTTTTCCATGATATGATACTTTTCCATTATTTTTCCACTCTTGATATGAATCTACTAAAAATTTTTTAATTTGTTCAATAGATATAGCAAAAATGCCCGCTTCTGTTTCTTCTAATATGTCTTTAACAAATCCTTTAGATCCACCTATAGCTAAAATTGGTCTTTGACTACTTAAATAATCAAATAATTTTCCGGGACAAAGGTTTTCTTCTCCGGGGTGATTCCATAATGAAAGTAATAATATTTGAGATTCTCTTTGTATTTTCAAAGCTGTTTTTCGATCTACTAAACCATATGAATTAGCAATTTTTTCTAAATTATATTTTTTAATTACATTTTCTAACAAACTTTCTTTAGGACCATAAAATCGAATATCAATATCATTTGAATCAATTAATCTATCAAAAATCAATTCATTAACAGCTTGAAATAATTTTATTGGATATCTTTTCGATTGGTATAAAGACCCGGTATAAGTTATTGTAAATTTATCCGTTAATCTGATAGTATTATCGTCAATTTCATCGCTACTAAAACCATTTGTTATGGTATTTACACTTTTTTTATGTAATTTTTTTAATTCTTTAGCTGAATATGGAGTAGTTGCAATTAAAGCATCTGCCATTTTTAATGTTTTAATCTCAAGATTTCGTTCAATAAGAGTTCTTGTTTTAGTATGAAAATAATAATGATTTTGTGTCCATAAATCTCTCAAATCTGCAATCCATGGCAATTCATATTTACATTTAAGTTTTTTTGCGATTAGATGAGAAGTAACAGAAGGAGATGAACTTATTATTGCATTAAATTTTTCATTTTTTAATAATTTATTACCTGCAGAAACTGCATATTTATACCAACTAGTTTCCACTTCAGGATAACAAAAGATTTCTTTCCAAATAAAAAAAAGATATTTTATTAATAAATTTTTTTTTTTACATTTTAGAAATCCATGATTTCTTGTTACTGTTATATTATTGTTGATACCTAGATTTTTCTTCAATCTTTTTTGTTTGTTTTCATAGAATGTTTCAATGACATTAAAGTCAGATTCGTATTTTCCTGGAATTTTGACTGTTAATATTACTGGATCCCAACCAAATCTAGGTAATAAATTTGCCAATGCACGAATACGAACAGAACCAATAACTTCTGTTCTATGAAACGCATATGAAATTATTAATACTTTTTTCATTATATTTTTCCTCTCAAATTAATTCGATCTTATAAGATATGATTCAAAACCACCATTATTATAAAACATAATAACTGTATTATCATTTTGCAATTGATTAAAATCTTGAGTGGTAAACCGCCATAATTCTTCATAGTCTGGATATGATTTTGGATAAAGAATTTTCGCTGAATGAGTTATTAAAATATATCTATTATTTTCATAATATTCTCCTAAAAAAGTTTTATTTGTATAGCCAAAATGATCTGGTGGTTGTTCGATTTTATAGTTAATAGGATAATTCTTCAGACCGTATATCGCCCTATAAAATCGCCCTTGAGATATTCCCAATTCATCAATTCTAATATTTTTATTACTATATTCATAAATCCACTCTACGCCTAGCCAACTCATTTTAGTAACTTGTGAATTTGTATCCCCTGTTAGCGGAGAATGGTAAATAGTGGAAACTGATAGATATGTTAAAGATACAAAGATAATAAATATTGAAATTTTTAAACCTAATTTCTTAAATGATTTAATAGAGCAGTTATGATAATCAATATTAGATAGAAGAGAATGAAAAGTAAATGAAACTAGAATAATAGTAAAAATACTTGCCCAAATCATAAAACGGTTCCATCCCACGATAAAATCTGAAAAAATTGAACCGGCTATTAAACCAAAAAAAAACATAATTGATAAAATGGAATATGAAAGATATGCTTTTGATTTACAAATTGACTTATTTCTATACCATATATTTAAAATATATAACAAAGAAAAAATTGATAAAAGACCAACTAAAATTAACACTCCATATGTATAGATTATTATTTTTAATATATCAAGCATGTTTGGTGAGTACGAGCTAAGTAATACGGATTGCGATTCAAAAAGAGATTCGCCAACACCATATAAAATAGATAAAAATATCTTATGAAAATATCTAATAATCGAAGAAAACGAAAAATACCATAGAGAAAAGAGTAAAATTGAAAAGAAAAAAATATTTAACGATGTTTCTTTTAGTTTTTTTTCAGGATATTCAATAAAATTTCTGTTGGCAAACTTATTGTAAAGATAAAAAATAATTGTAAAAAATAAGAACACAGGTATTATTAATAACATATTTATTGGATGATAAAATGTATAACTGATAAGTATAATTGTTAATAAAAGAGAAAATAATATTGTATCTTTTAAAGCGCTCCTTTTAAAATAAAGATATAAAATGATTGGAATTAGTAAGAAAGATTGATGATATGGGGCTAGATAAATACTATTACCTACAAAAAATAAAAAAGTACTAGTAAATAGTAATGCAATTTTCATTTTATTTTTTTTATCGAAAATCAATCTAAAAAATAAGTACATCGAAATAGGTGAAAGAATAAAAAAGAAAACAAGAATAAAATTTACATTATGAATTAGACCGCCGTTAGTAACCAATATTAAGCTCCCTGTTAAGATATGTAAATTTGGATAAAAGTTCTCTTGTCCGATGTAACCAAATCTTAAGATATCTTTTATTTCACCTATATGGTAAAGATGATCACCAAGGCCATATGTTGGATAACCTCTAATAATGTGCAGCGTAAGTAAAATAATAATCGGAATCAAAATTGCTAATAGTCCTAACAACCATATTTTATTTTTATTTTCAGAAAAATTGTTAATAAAATTTTTAAAAATAATTAGTTGTCCTATAAAGATTGAAATGATTATAAAAAACCAAAAATACCATGGATAAGCATTATAAATCGATATTTCATAAATATTGGCTGATGGTGTTATAAGAATAATTATTAAAGAAATAATAACACATAAAAAAGACATTATAGCTAGTATTTTTATTTTAATATCTAATTTAATGTGATTTATATCTGTTTCGTTGATTTTTATAAATTTGTTCTTCATTATATCTTTCTTGTTTATTTAGATATTAATGTTTTTGTATACAAATACTTACCACTTTTTGTTTTTGGTATATCCTCTACAAATTCCCAGATAATTTTACAATCCTTTCCCATCTGAATTCTTATTTTGTCCTCAATATTCTTTTTTTCAAAATTTGGCAAATTTTTCCAAGGGATTATTTTAATCCGTATTTTATCATAATCCTCCTGAATTACTTGAAACTTTTTGATAAATCCTTTGTTAAGAACGACACCCATAAGATGAACAAAATAATATCCAATAACTATACCTCCATCCTTTCGAATAAATTGTTCTTCTATTCTTCCATATATTCTTTCCAAAGTTGGTAATATATTTCCACATTCGCATTTATTTGGTCCTAGCTTGGCCATATCACCAATTTCATACCTAATGAATGGCATAGAATAATTGTGGAGATTTGTAACGATTATTCGTCCCTCTTGACCATTTTTTTTAACAGGTTGATTATCATCATCCAATATTTCAATATAATTGTTAAACTCAAATATATGCATAAAACCGCATCTGCACTCTCCTGCCATTGAAGCAGTTTCTCTAGAGCCATAGAAATCATATAGTTTTGTTTCAAAAACAGATTCAATTTTTTCTCTCATTTCACTAGTTAATGTTTCCGCCGAGCTAATTATTATTTTCGGTGTATAAATTTTAACATTTTTATTTTCGATAAATCGGCATAATTCAAAAAGTGAACTAGCATATCCTCTTATCAAATCTGGCTTATACGAATTTATTATTTTTATATATTTCTCGATATCCAAATCGGTCATTTTGAAACTATTTAAAAGTAATGTATTATTTAACCAATTACCCGTTTTAGCCTTTAAACCAATATTACCTTTGAATAAATCTCTTGGTGAACCCCAAAGTAAAATTTTTTTAATATTTATTTCATCTATGCCAAGCATTTCTTTATAATAATATGTATAAGCAACGTCAGTCCATTTACTGTAATTTAGATCTTGTATAAACCTAGTTGGTTCACCAGTAGATCCACCTGAAGAATTAAAAAACCAATGCCTTGATTTATAATCATTAGAAATTATTTTTTTATTTCGTATTATCTCCTTTGTAAGAATTGGAATTTTTTCAAATTTTGATAAATCTATATTATTGCCATCCAAAACTTTTACATCCTTTATTAAATTATGATAATAAGGAACTTTTTTATAGGCATGAAGTATTATTCGATTAAGATGTAGTTTTTTAAATTGTATTAAGTTATCTTTATTATGAATTTTTTTTATCTCATTATATTCAGTACCTATGTCCCTTCTCTTGAATTTTAATACAATATTACGAATTTGTTTTTTCATCTTTACAATCCACTTGTTGAACTAATAATCATATGTTAGTAGTTCTAGATTTTTATGATGTATAGATTTACAATTTATAGTACTTTTCAACCAGTAATTTAACTGATTTTTCACCATCAAACGAATCTTTATATCGTTTATATCCCATTTCTCCCATTTTTTCCCAATGTTGTGGATTTAAAATCATGTGGTTAATAGTATTAGCTAAACTATTTATACAGTCGGGTTCGGTAAGATATCCATTTTCTCCATCTTTTACAATTTCGGGAATTCCACCTACATGTGTAGCAATAATCGGTAATTTCAATGCCATAGCTTCTAGAATAGCAAATCCTAATCCTTCATATCTGGACGGTTGAACATATAGATCTGCTACATTTAATATCTTCCAACCATTGTCTATTATTCCTATCCAATGAACTTTATTAGCTATCCCTAGTTCCTCTGCTTGTTTAGGCAATATTGATATTAAAGGATTTACACCAATTATTACTAAATGAACTTGTGATTTTTTATAGATTACTTTAGCGAAGGCCTTTAAGAGTAGATCAAGACCTTTTAGAGGATTATCAAAAGCAATGCAGCCTAGAACTATTGCATGATTTGGAATTTTTAATTGTTTTCGTAATTTAAACTTCAATTGATTAGATTTTTTCCTATTACCAAATATCCCCAGATAATGTAATGATATTTTATTTGGATTTATTCCTGCTACAAATAAATTATTCGCTATCGATTCAGAAACAGGTAATATATGATCGTATTGATTATATATTAATCTTTGAAAAGATTTTTTTCCTAATTTGGGGTCTCCATGTTTTGTATATAATATTTTTTTTACACCTAATATTTTTGATATTTTAGGAGTTACAAATAAAACATATTTATTCGCAAAATGAATATGAATAATATCTGGTTTTACCATTTTTATTAATTTAATTACATGAATTATGGATTTAATTGGGTAAGTATTAATCTTTTTTATTATTATATTTACATCTAATTTTGATAAATTTATCATATAATTTTTGCTTTTAGGTATTTTTTCATATTGCAATATAATATTATATTTTTTTTCATTACAAACTCTTGCTAATTCAAATAAGTATTGCTCCAATCCACCATATTTTGTGCTTGCCATTCCTGTGATATGAAGAATTTTTTTCTCAGACAATCTTCATTTCCTCTCCTTAATTTTTATTTATCTATGAGACTTATAATTATATTTTCATATTGATCTACAATTTTTTTTATATCGTGATTCTCTTCAATATATCTTCTTCCATTTTCTCCCAATGTTTTTAGTAATTTGTTGTCATCTAAAATTGTTTTAATGTTATCGAACATTTTCTTAATAGTTTTTGAACAATATCCTAATTGATATTTCGATATAATACCATTTGGGTCAACATTCAAACTTACAACTGGAACATAATGCATCCACGCTTCTAAAAAAACATTAGGGAAACCTTCGATTTTTGATGTATTTACTAGGAGAATTGCGTTTTCGTAATAACTAAACATTTTATTATGTGGTACAAAACCTTTAAATTCCAAATTATCAATTAAATTACTTTTATTTTTTATTTTTTCGAAAAGTTCTGGGCTTTCACCAATACCTCCTATTAATAAACATTTATATTCTGGAAATTGTTTTGCTATTTCTATAAATAATTCTGGCTGTTTTATAGATCTAATCGTCCCAACCCATAATAAATAATTTTTTTTACTATAATTTATATTATATGGAGGTAAATTGAACGCATTATTCACTATGATGCTTTCAATTTTAAATTTATCTTTTAACAATAATTTTTGATATTTATTCTGGGAAATTATCACATCAGATAATTTTATATCAAGCCAATTACCTATTTTTGCTAATATACCTTCAATTTTATTTTTCGTATTTATCATTATACTGGTTATTTGAGCATCGGATGCGATATGGAGTATTATTTTTTTATTTAGAAGTTTCACAAATAGTGGTATTATGCCTGGAGATCCTGCACGATAATAATAAACATCCGCGTCTATCTCTTTCATTTTTTTATATATATAGTATGCTTTTTTTAGAATAGAATAATCTTTTACATGATTTCGCTCGTATGCAAAAAAAATTTTAATTTCATCAAACGATTCATTATTATTACAATAATTACCATAGGTTATAAATGATATTTTATAGCCTCTTTTTTTTAACTCCCTTGCTATTTCAACCTGTTGTATCTCCGCTCCCCCAATATAACCTAAATCCATATCTTTTAATAAAGGATATGAACTTAATGATACAAAACAGATCTTTGGTTTGCTACTTTTTAATGAATTTTTCATAATTTTTTACCTTATTTGGTTAATATTTTATTTATATTTTTATTATTTTTAAAGATATGCTTCTCTCCATTTTTTTAATCTTTCAATTTTAAACTTAATTTATTTTCTATTATCGAATATTTTAATCAAACGATTCTAATTTTTGCTTTAGCTATATATTTTTGTATATTTCCAATATTTTTGCAAAATTATCTTGTTTATCTTTTAATTCTATTTGTTTTTTGTAATCTTTAATATTATTAAGAACGTGATTTACTCTTAATATAAAATCTTTGGTATCTCTATTTCTGAATAATATAGTACTCTTTGGCCGTTCAACACAATCACTTGCAACAACAGGGATATTGAAATATAAAGCCTCTCTTATAGAAATCGAATCTCCATCGGTATTTGTTGGTCGAATAAAAACGTTACTATTAATAAGAATTGGATAAAATTGATACTCTTTGTTAACAAATAAAAAATTGTTTTTTATACCACTTTTTATTATTATATTTTTTAATTTATTGTAATAATTATAATCTCCAATATTTGGTAAAAAAAAGATCAAACCTATAGTAGGATACTCTTTCATAAGATTGATACATAAATCTATACACATATCAATTCCATATAAATCTTCATTTTTATTAAATCTAATCTCAAATGCATTTGCTGAAATTATAGGACTATGCGTATTAATAAAAGTCCATATTTCTGTAGGTATGTCATTTATTTCATCTTCAATTATTGAGGGTGGAATAAATGCCGGAACAACACTAATACGTGTTGGTTTGACTTCCATATTAAGGCAAAGTTGTTTGATATCTTCATTTGTAGCAATTATATATGAAGTATGTTTTAATGAAAATTTAATTATTTTCTTTTTAATCCAATTAGTGGTATCAAGAGATTGTTTTAAACTGTCTCCATGTATAGTAATTATTGTTTTTTTATTAATAAAACTCATTATTGCTATTATTGAGCGGATACGCCATTCTGAAAAATGGGAATGAATAATATTTTCTTTTGCCGTAAAAAAATATTTAATTATCCATCTGATAGGCTTTTTAACTGTTATGACATTATTATCCTTCTTAATTTCTCTATCAAAAAAATCATAGACAATTGTTTTTATGTTTATTTCTTCAAGTTTTTTCTTTAATCTTTGGATATGAACAGAAACTCCACCATATGGTGGAGGATATGAGCCAAGTAAAGCTATTTTTATTATATTTTTTTTAATGTTCAGAGTTATACTCTCCAAATTCAAAGGGTAATTTCTGTATAATAAACCTAAATTTTCCATTTTTTGTTCTGGGAATATTATTAACGAATTCGATTGTTAGATGAACATCATTACCTAATTTTTTATACAACTCTTGTTTTAAGTATTTTGTATCGCTTTCTGAGTAATCATTATCACGTACGATATACAGATATATCTCTCCTTTAGTATCCTGATAAAATTGTAATTGTTTAACATTATCAAATACATTTGAATGCATATTAAGTGCAGTAATAGGAATCATTCGATTGTTTTTGGTAATTAGGAACTCTTGTAATCTTCCTTCAACAGTTTTAACTAGTGGATATTCGCGTAGGCAAGAACATTTTTCGGTGGTATGAACTGCAAGATCATCTGTTTTATATCTAATAAGTGGCATACAATAATTTGTCAATCCAGTTCCTACTATAATTCCCACTTGTCCATCATTATTTACTATTTTTTCATTTCTTCCAATTAACTCTGTTATTCCATATTCTGGAAATAAGTGATAATCTCTATTTATTTCGCATTCTCCACCTAAAACAACTCTCTCGGATTGACCATACCATGAATATGTTTTACAATTAAAAACGTCTTCTATCATATTTCTTTGCCAGGAATATAAATTTTCTGAACCACAAAGAATTGCTTTAATACTATTAAAAGAAGAGACATTATGCTTCTTCATGTATAACGCTAAAATGGAAATAACTGATGGATAAGCTTGTATATATTTTGGTTTGAACTGTCTAATTTTTGTTATATAACTGTGTAAATTTTCTTCTGTTATATGATATGACGAAAGAATTAACCATCTCCTAAAAAAAGTAAATTTCCACAACCTCGATTTTTTAATAGAATTTACAACATTACCTCTTAAAATAACACATTTATCACTGAAATTGTATCCAACTCTGTCCCATTGATTTTTCATGAATGCCCATTCTATAGCACGTGAGACTGCTTTTTCATAAAAAAATCCTAAAGGAATTCCTGTTGATCCTCCTGTACTAACATATTCAAATTTATAATCTGGATAATTTCTTGCCTTTAAATCTTTTAGGTTATTTCGAATTATTTCTTTGGTTAAATATGGTAGTTTTGACAAATCTTTGAAATCTTGTATATCATTTGGTTTTATTCCTCTTTCGTTAAATACTCTTTTATAGTAAGGAACATTTGAATAAGCATGATTTAGTAATTTATTTAATTCACATAACTGATATTCTTCTAATTTTTCGCGGTCCCACCACTGAGATTTTTTTAAAAAATTATACCATTTTCTATATATAAAATAAAATGGAATAAGATTTAGTGCTTTCAAAGTTATTGAATCTTTTTTATATAATTGTTCAGAAAATCGGGACATATTCATTCATATGATAAAGAAATTATTTTTTTCCGAGCATTCAACGTAACTAAACTCGATGATATATAATTTTCAAAGTCTTCTTTATTTATACTTCCTGCTGTGATTAATTCAACAAACTTTTGTAGTTCACCATGGTGTCCCTTATCAAGAGAAAACCTTTTTCTGAATTGCTTTCTTTTGCCATTTGAAATAAATTCTAATTTTCGAAAATCAATTAAAGAAGCCACTGCTCCGTCTGCAAAAAATTCACACATCTCTTTTGAATATGCATCATCACCTTTATTTGTGTATATGATTGTCCCAATAGACCCATCAACAAATGAAAGAGTAATGATAAAGTTATCAAGTTCATCAGGTTTTGATGAACGGCTAAAAATAGTATTCGTACTAACACTTGCTATGTTTGAACCAGTGATATACGAGAGAAAATCAATAAAATGACACGCCTCGGAAATAAGCCTACTTCCCCCTTGTTCGTTATCATAGAGCCAATGTTCAGGTGGTATTTTCTCGGCATTCACTCTATAATAACTGACCATAGGACCAACTCTTGTTTTAAAAAATTGCTTTAACTCGATAGCTAAAGGCGCGTACCTCCTGTTAAATCCTACCATCACGTTTTTCTGTGAACTATTATATGCATCCACAATGTCGTTTAACTGATTCTCTGATAAAGCCAGAGGTTTCTCAACAAATACATGTTTACCAGCTTTGAGGGCTTCAACAGTAAACTGAGCATGAGTGACATTTGATGTCAGAATAAAAACAGCATCAATTTTTTCATCGTGAAGTATTTTTTTATAATCAGTAGTATACGAGTCAAATTGAAATTTTCTTGCAGTCGACTCAGCTGACAAACCCGTAGCCGTAGCAAGACATCGAAGATTGATTGACTTTATTTTCTTAAGGATAGGTAACAACGTACTAACTGCAAAATTTCCAGCACCAATAACTCCCACATTAATCATTTTTGAATACCGAACAGGAACTTTTTCTTTTACATTGTTTAGATAAATATCCTTTTCATCGGATTCTTTTTGATATTTTAGAAGAATACCCATAAAAAACTCATTTTTATTTTCGATTAAATCATAAGCCTTTTTTACTTCATTTATATCATAGCAATGAGAAACAAGTTCATTTAATATCAATTTCTTTTTTTCTAATAGTTCAACAAAAGCCTTCATGTTTCTATTTTCAGTCCACCTAACAAACCCTATCGGGTAATCAAAGCCTTTCTCTTCATAATTTCGATCATATCTCCCCGGACCATACGATCGAGACACAACAACATCTAACTCCTTTTCATAATAAATATCTCTTGGAATATTCATCCCGACATCGCCCACAACGACAATCCGTCCTTTATCTCGTACAATTTCTCCAGCAAATTCAATAGGGTCACTAGAGGACGTGGCTGCAGTAATTAACACTGCATCCACACCATCTCCATTACAGATTTGATACATCTTTTCCTTCAGATTTTGAACATCTCTCAAAAAACCTTTATCTAAACCCAATTGTAACGCCAAATCTATCTTTTTTTGGTCAATATCAATGCCAAAAACATTACAACCAGATGCTTTAAGCAATTGAACAGTTAATTGCCCAATTAAACCCAAACCTATTACAGCCACATTCTCACTAAGTTTCACATCTGCATTACGGATTCCTTGCATCGCAATAGCACCAATTGTTGTAAAACAAGCATCCTTACAGCTAACAGTACCAGGTAATTTAACACATAAATTTCTAGGCACTGCAACAATTTCCGCATGAGATGCATAGCCAGCACCTCCACACGCAACTTTATCACCCACCTTTAAATCACTTACGCTCTCCCCAACCCTAATAATTTCACCAGCACAGCTATACCCCAAAGATTCCGGTTGATCTAACCTACCCATTGCTTGTTTATACGCTGTTATTATTCCATCTCGCTTCGCTCGATTAATAACCTTAGCAGCAAGATCAGGTCGTTCCTTAGCCTTTCCGATTAGCGATTTCTTACCCAAATCTATAAGTGACTGTTCAGTCCCGCTACTTATTAAAGAATATTCATTACGCACTAAAACTTCCTTTGCATATAACGAAGGAATTGGAACATCAGCAACATCAATTTCACCTGTTTTCATATTCAATTTTACTTGTTTCATTTTCCAGTCATCCATCTATCCGTTTATACTACTCAAACAGTCTAAAGCTTCAGAAGATATAAATAAATCTGGATAATTACTAAATGACTCTATTGTAGATGATTTTATTTTAAAAAGCTTTGTAATGTATAAAAAAAGTCTATCTTCAAGATGATTTGAAAACCGTCTTCTTGCCATTTGTCTATAGAATCCATATCCAAATCTAAATATTTTTTGTTTACTTGGAAAATTTCCAATTTTTGATGTTTTTAGGCTTGTGATAAAAGAAAAAGGAAACGAAATCCAGGTATCTTTTTCCCACCTTAAAACTAAATCTTTAATATTCTGATTTAAGACATTTAAACATGTATATGCATTTTCTATGTATTTTTTTTCCCATTGAGATAGATATAAAAATGACGCAAATGCAAAAGCATACGCACCAGATAGATAATATGAAAACATCAGACCGCTTTTAGACCAATCAAATTTTCCATCGTCTTTTTGCACAGAAACAAGCCATTCACCGGCTTTTTCAAGACTCTCTTTTATGAACTGTTCTTGCGAACAGTTATGAATCTTAGTTAAATAATACATTGTCACGCCTTGGTAATGAATACAGGGTATGTTAAGCCCATATTCATAGCTACCTTTATCTAGTGTATATGGAAAACTGCCGCCTGTAAACTGATGATTACAAATATTTTGAGCCGCTGTAACTGCAGTTTGAATACAATGATTATCAGAAAAAATCTTTCCATATAATGCAAGAAAAGCCCCGCATGTAGCATCAACATTCAAGTGATCTGCTGTGTAATTTTTTGATTTAATGAAATATCCTTCTGTCTTTTCCTGAGATAAAACATAATTTTTTGCCCTACATATCGGCTCTTTTAATTTTTCTTCCCCATATTTTTCATATAGTAACAATAATACTTCTCCGACAATCGAAGTAAGTAAAGCAGAAGGTTGATTATAATTTGGATGAATCTCATTCCAAGAACCATCCTTATTTTGATATTTTATTAAGAAGTTGCACAATTTCTCAATAACACTTTCATCTGATTCTAGATTTAATCTAATCATAGCCTTTAATACTTCTGCAATAACTCTATTTCTTTTTATTTCAAAAATCGGATCTCTAATATAAGCAGAGTCATTCTCTTCTGTTATTAAGGGTTTTATACCATTAAAATAAAGATTTTTTGATAGTTGAAACGCATTTTCTTTAATATCATTCATACGAAATCACATTTTCAATAACATGAAATAGATTTTGTGCAATTTTCCGTCTGTCATAATATTTTTCTACAAATTCTCGTCCATTTTTTCCCATCTTCTTTATCAGTTCTTCATTTTCAAGTAAATAAATCATCTGTTCATAAATTGATTCAACTGCGTTCTTCGCCATAACTCCTGCGCCAGAATGTTTAGCTAAATGCTCAATCTCACCTACTCCAGTTCCTATGAAAGGAATGCCACATGCCATATATTCATATGCTTTTGTTGGAATAGCGTATTGTAGACTATCTAAATTTTTAAGTGGAGCGACTCCTATTAGGGACTCTGCAATATAAGTGGGTATTTTTTCTCGCTCGAGAGGGCCAGTAAAAATTACTATGTTTTTCATTTCTTCCTTTTCAACTATCGTTTCTAAATCTTTTTTAATATCCCCATCACCAACAAGAAAAAGTTCGATAGGATACTTTTCGTTTACTTTCTTAACAGCTAAAATAATTTTCTCCAAATCTTGTGCATGTCCAATGTTACCAGTATAAATAATCCTATTTTTTTTCGTTGATAAAGGTTTAAAAAAGTTAGTATCAACACCATTTGGTAATATTACTATTTTATCGTTTAAAATATTATACATATTCATGATTTTTTTCTTGATTTCTTCAGTAGTTGCAAATATCCTATCACTTTCATAGTAGCACATTTGTTCGTAGATTCTACTCGCTTTTTCATATATACTATTTTTTTTAATAAACCCAAGACCCACTGAAGCG
>Ga0068714_10002074_pt1 | contig 26824 bp, 23 predicted proteins | sample MTBNYHSulfiMetaG_FD_62988 | JGI IMG/M metagenome (GOLD analysis project Ga0068714, IMG submission 62988) | Enrichment culture microbial communities from rom New York Harbor, USA that are MTBE-degrading - MTBE-NYH (New York Harbor Sulfidogenic)... | ecosystem: Environmental > Aquatic > Marine >... | reverse complement strand
TAAAGGATCCTTTCGTGAGCGGCATGAGGATCTACGATAATGATCTCCGTGCCTCCGTCATACAAAAGGAAACCCGTGGAAAGCCTGCTCAAAAAACGTATAGGATACAAAGCGGGGTCCTCCGCCAGTCCCTGCTCTGAAACAGGTCCGGGGGGTTCTGCAACCCTGGAGAACAGAGGATCCTCGTATTCGGGTATCCGGTGATGAATGCCGGTTCCCTCTTTCGCTTGAAAAGATCCCGGGCAGGGAATGCCCGAAAACCTGCCAAGGCTTTCACTGGTCATGGATCCGGTTCCAACGAGGTCAAGCACAGACCTTCTTACGGTATCAAAAACGGGGAGCGAGGAATGGAACCTGACCTCCGCCTTGCCGGGGTGGATGTTGACATCCAGGAGGTGGGATGGAACGGTGATCAGGAACATCCAGTTCCCCGAAGCCGCCTCGCCGCAGGAGGCAAGGGCGGCGGAGACGGCAGCATCGCGAACCCTCCTGCCGTTGAAAAAGATAATGGACTCCCTCCTCTTTGAACCGGGGATTGGGTGCCAGACTGTCTCTATCTTCAACCCACCGGCCTGAAGAGTGTAGTGCCTCGGGTCATCCCTGATGGACCACACCTTCTTCAGGACGTCAATCCTCCCGAGGTTCCCCGCTGTAGTAAATATCTCCCTGCTATCGCTGAATACCGAAAAAGACACTTCAGGGAAAGCTGCGGAATATTCCCTGACCACGTTGACTGCTCTCCGGGCTTCAGTGGCTGCCCCCTTGAGAAAATTTTTCCTGGCGGGCAGGTTGTAGAAAAGATCCTCTACCTGGATCCTGGTGCCAGGAAGGAAAGGTGCCTGGACATGAAGGGTTATGCTGCCGCCCTCGGCGCGAAGCATCCCTCCTTCCTTCTCCCCTTTCCTGAAGCTCCTGATCTCCATGCGGCTTACGGCACAAACGCTTGCCAGCGCCTCCCCCCTGTAGCCGAAAGACCTGATAACAGCAAGATCATCAATGTCGCTGATCTTGCTGGTGGCAAAACGCTCTATGGAGAGGGGTAGCTCGACAAAGGGAATGCCGGAGCCGTCGTCCTCCACGGCAATATAGCTTTTCCCCCCGTTCCTAAGTTTTACAGTAATGGAGGAAGCATCAGCATCCAGGGAATTCTCCAGCAGTTCCTTGACCACCGAAGCGGGGTTCTCTATCACCTCACCGGCAGCAATGCGTCCCGCAATTTCAGGTGAGAGCGGTCTGATGGGATTCATTACGCCCTCCTTGCCTCCCTGGCCTTGTCCCTGAGGGAATAAAGCATTTCCAATGCCTGCATCGGACTCAGATGATCAGGGTTCAGACCCGCAAGCTCGTCAAGGATCTCCCTTGTCCCCTCACTGAAAAGCGGGAGCTGTTTTCTCGCCGGTTGCGGGGACGTGACGTTGCCGTAGCGGCCGTTCCGCTTCTCGAACTGCTCAAGTATGCTTCTTGACCTCTCCACAACTTCCTCGGGTATGCCCGCGAGCCTTGCAACTTCGATGCCGTAGGACCTGTCAGCCGGGCAGGGCACAACCTTGTAAAGGAAAACAATGTCTCTTCCTTTTTCTTCGACGGCCATGCTCAGGTTGTTGACGCCAGGAAGTTTTGCGGAAAGGGCTGTCAGTTCATGGAAGTGAGTGGCAAAAAGGACCTTGGGCCTCTGTCCGGATGAGCCATAAAGGTGTTCCAGAACAGCCCAGGCTATGCTCATACCGTCGTAGGTAGATGTACCCCTTCCCACTTCGTCAAGGATCACCAGGCTCCTGGAGTTGACATTGTTGAGAATGTTTGCCGTTTCTATCATTTCTACCATGAAAGTGCTCCGCCCCCTGGATATCTCGTCCCTTGCTCCTATCCGGGAGAAAACTTTTTCCAGGACACCGATAGTGGCGCTTTCAGCGGGAATGAACGAACCAGCCTGGGCCATTATCGCGAGCAGGGCTGACATCCTCAGGTAGGTCGACTTTCCGGCCATATTCGGGCCAGTCACAATGGCTATACGGTTCTCTCCGCCATCGAGCATCACGTCGTTGGGCGTGAAAGCCCCGTCGGAAATGGAGTTCTCCACGACGGGGTGTCTCCCTCCCCGGATCTCGATGGTGTCACCGTGGTTGACCTTGGGTCGGCAGTAACGGTTCAGGGCAGCAACATGGGCGAAGGATGCCAGGACGTCTGTCCCGGCGATGCTCTCTGACAGGGATCGCAGGCCGGAAGAACATTCGTTGACAGCGAGGCACAACCTCCTGAAAAGTTCCTCCTCCCTTGTCTTCACGTCTTCAGAGGCTGCTAGCATCCTCTCCTCGAAATCCTTGAGCTCTTCAGTTATGTACCTTTCCCCGGAGACAAGGGTCTGTTTCCTGATAAAGAAATCCGGGACATCTTTCACAGATGATCTTGTCACTTCAAGGTAGTAACCGAAGACCTTGTTGAAACCGATCTTCATGTTCTTTATGCCGGTCTCACTCTTTTTTTCAAGGAGAAATTTATCAAGCCATTCCTTCTCGTTTCTACGGATGTTTCTGAGGGAATCGATCTCGGGGTCATAACCGTTGCGGATGATATCCCCCCCGTGGAGGACCCTGGGAAGATCGTCCTCCAGGGCTGCAGCGAGGGCTTCTCCCAGGGACAACACACCTTCATCAACAATGAGAAGACCATCCAGCCTCAATGCCTTGAGTTGTCTCCTGATCGCCGGGACCGCAGCCAGGGTATCCCTTATAACCCCCAGGTCACGGGGACATGCATTCCCGTAGGCCAGCCTGGAGACAGCCCTGTCAAGGTCTCCGCATTCCGAAAGTGATGACTGCAGCATTCCTCTCTTTCCAGGATCTTCAAGAAGGATGGAAACTGCATCCTGCCTCGCAGAGATGGCATCGGGGTCCAGCAACGGGTGAAGAAGCCACTCGCCCAGCTTTCTCTTCCCCATGGGTGTCCTGCACCTGTTGAGGGTTTCGTAAAGTGAGCCTCCCGAACGGCCAGTGATCTCCAGGTTGTCTATCGCGGGGGGGTCAATGTGCATTGAACCCCTGTCAAGAAGAGGCCGGATCTCGACGGAACCTCTGGCGGAACGGAACTGTGTCTTTTCTATGAAGGAAAGAAGGACTCCTGCACAACCGCAGGCGGGGTCAATATCGGAAAGGCCATACCCCTCAAGGGAGGCAACCCCCCATTCACGGCAGATCTTCCGGGAAGCTTCCGGGACCCTGAACTCCTCACGCTCACCCTGGGAAAGAACACATTTTTCTCCGGGAGCCAAAAGGGATACTGTCACTTTTTCCTGTCCTGCAGGAAAGATCATCTCCGTCGGGGAAAAACCCGCCAGTTCTGACCTTGCTGTTGCCTCCGCAACGGTACCTGCGCGGAGCACACCTGTTGCGAAGTTCAACAGGGCCAAGGCTACCCCGTCCTGCAGGACATTCACGCAGGCGAGCCGGCCTTCCAAAGCTGAATCCGCAGGAAGGAAAGTGCCCGGTGTAACAACCCTTACGACCTGCCTGTCCACGAGGGTCCTGCCATCGGGCTCGGAAACCTGCTCGCAGATCGCGACCTTCTTCCCGGAGGCAACAAGCCTTTCCAGGTAACTGTCGACGGAATGGAACGGGACGCCAGCCATGGGGATCTTCTTGTCCTGGTCGCGGGCTGTAAGAGCAATGTCAAGTATCGCCGAGGCTTCCCTTGCATCTTCGAAGAACATCTCGTAGAAATCACCCATCCTGAAAAAGAGCAGGCAGTCGGGGTATCTCCCCTTCCAATGGGTGTACTGTTTGAGCATGGGGGTCATCCTTACATCCCCGGGAAGTTTCAATTCCGGTCTCTCCTGTTTTCCAGAAAAGATTGCAGGATCAATGAAGCCGCCACCTTGTCTATGACTTTGCGTCGTTTTCTCCTGGACATGTCCCCTTCAAGGAGAGACCTTTCTGCGGACGCGGTTGAAAATCTTTCGTCCCAGCCGGTAACCTCTACCTTGTCCTCTTCGAGTTCATCCTGGAGTTTCCCGATCGTTTCCCATACTCCGTCAGCTTCCGGCCCCCTGGAGCCGTCTGTTCTTATCGGGACACCCACGACTATCAGACCCACACCCCGCTCACGTACAAGTTCCTTTATCCGTATGATCCAGTTCTTGTCCGCGTCAAGTACAGCGATCCCCTGGGCGAACGTTCCCAGGGGATCGCTGATAGCGACGCCTATCCGGACCTTCCCGATATCAAGGCCCAGTATCCGTTTCAAACCTGCCCCCCTGTCATTTCAATGACGATCCCGGGCACTCTTTTCAGGGCTTCCGCGACACGTGAGATATCACGAAAACCGGCCTGGGCCATATCTTTTCGGCCACCACCGCCGCCTCCAAGTTCACCGGCAACGGATTTGACCAGTCTTCCGCAGTCCACGCCCATTTCCACGGCTTTCCTGTCAGCCATGGCAACAAGGCTTCCCTGTCCGCCTTCTACTGAAGAGAGCACCACCACAACAGGGGAGGCCTTCTGCCTGACCTTGTCACCTACTGCCCTCAGGCCGTCGAGGCTTATTCCGTCATACTCTCCAGTCACGACACCAACAGGACCTGCCTGGGTGCGCCTTGACAGGAGGTCTTCAACCCGGGAAAGGGCTACTCTCTTTCTAAGGTTCTCTATCTCGGAAGTCAGCGCCCGGTTCTCCGCAATGAGATCCGATACCCTTTGCCCGACCTCAGGGCCGCGGGCACCCGTTGTCTTTTCCAGATCCTCCAGCATTTCGGCAAGATCCCGGTGGTGCATGTACGACATCAGTCCCGAAAGGGCCGTTATTCTCCGGATGCCCGAACCGATGCCCTCTTCCCTGATGATCTTGAAGGATCCTATGTCTCCAGTGGAATCAACATGGGTCCCTCCGCAAAGTTCTGCGCTGAAACCAGGGACGCTGACAACCCTCACGCTTTCTCCGTATTTTTCGCTGAAGAGCGCCCTGGCACCGAGCTTTCGGGCACTTTCCACATCTGTATGGATGATCTCAAGGGGGGTGTTCAGGACTATCTGTCTGTTGACGATCATCTCAACTTCAGCTATCTCAGTTCTTGTGAGAGGTTTCATGTGCGAAAAATCGAAACGCAGGATCTCTTCAGTAACGAGGGATCCCGCCTGGGTTACATGTTTCCCCAGGACCCTGACCAGGGCCTCGTGCAGAAGATGAGTAGAGGTATGATTCGCTTTTATGGAACGACGTCTCAAGGTATCCACTTCGGCTGTAACAAGGTCCCCTACGGCCATCTCTCCTTCGCATACGTGTACCTTGTGTACTACCAGGTCCCCGGCATGCTTGAAGGTATCGGTAACATCTGCCCGGAACGAATGCCCCGAGATAGAACCCGTGTCCCCCACCTGGCCGCCGCCCTCTCCATAAAAGGGCGTCTCCTGAAGTATCGCCAGCGCATTCGATCCAGAATTTACAGTCGACGCCTTCTCATCGTCGATGATCAGCGCTCTGATCACGGTATTGAGCTTGTCGGATACATAACCTCCAAAAACTGTCGGTCCGTCCTGTTCCCTTATTTCATCAAGGATATTCCCGCCGGAAGCGGAAGATACCGTCTTGGCTCCCGCCCTGGCCCTCTCCCTCTGCTTGTCCATCTCCCTGTCGAAACCTTCCCGGTCTACGCTAACGCCTCTCTCCTGGCAGACCTCCTCTGTAAGTTCGTAGGGGAACCCGAAGGTATCATAAAGTTCGAACGCTACCGAGCCTGGAAGGTGCCTGCCCTTCCTCTCGGTCAGGGGGTCTATCTCCGTCTCGAGAAGCCTGAGCCCCTGTTCCAGGGTCCTGCCGAACCTGCTTTCTTCCAGTTCAATAACCTGCTCTATCAATGGACGCTGCTCGACAAGTTCCCTGTATGGGTCTCCCATGACCCCCACCAGGGTCGGGTAGAGATCCATAAGGAAGGGCCTTTCGACACCGAAAAGCCTTCCGAAACGGACGGCCCTCCTGAGGATCCTCCTGAGGACATAACCCCGCCCCTCGTTGGAGGGAAGCACCCCGTCGGCTATCATGAACGCCGTAGCCCTGAAGTGATCCGATATAACCCTGGCTGCCATGTCCCCGGTAGTGTCGGATCCGAGCCGTATGCCGCAGATCTCGCAAGCCCGCTCGACCAGGGGCCTGAAAAGGTCCGTCTGGAAATCCCCGACCACCTGCTGGACCACGGAGGAAAGTCTTTCGAGCCCCATCCCGGTATCGATGTTCTGCCTGGGAAGCGGTTCAAGCGTGCCGTCCTCAAGCCTGTTGTACTGCATGAACACAAGGTTCCAGACCTCAAGGTACCGGTCACAATCGCACCCCACGCCGCAATCCGGTTTCCCGCACGAGAAGGAAGGCCCCTGGTCGTAGATCAGTTCGGAACAGGGACCGCAGGGCCCAACCGGCCCGACGGACCAGAAATTGTCATCCTCGCCCATCCTGTAGATACGGTCCGACGGAACGCCGATCTCCCCGTTCCATATGGAGAAAGCCTCTTCGTCCTCGTTGAAAATGGTCGGGTAAAGCCTGTCCGGATCAAGACCCACCTCTTTTGTCAGGAACTCCCAGGCAAAAGCAGCCGCCCCGCTCTTGAAATAATCACCAAAGCTGAAGTTCCCCAACATCTCAAAGAGCGTATGGTGCCTTGCCGTCCTGCCGACATTCTCGATATCGTTCGTCCTTACGCATTTCTGGGAAGTGGTTGCCCTGTTGAAGGAGGGTTTCCTCATCCCCAGAAAGTAGGGTTTGAACGGGACCATTCCGGCTATAGTAAAAAGGAGGGTGGGGTCGTCGGGCACCAGGGAGAAGCTGGGAAACCTGTTGTGCCCGTTACGTTCAAAATATGAGAGGAATAGTTCTCTGAGTTCCTTTCCGCTTCTCCATTGCATTGTAGCTACGTCTCCTTTGTTTTTCAGGCGATTATATCACCGGCCGCTGGAAGAACGTGAGACAAGGTCCTGCCTGCACCGTGATATTTCTTTTATTATCCCATGAAGATCCTGCCCCGGGAATCTTCCGTCCCTGTATAGCCACCTTCCGGCAGCCATCGTTCCGATCACATCGGATCCCGAACCTGCGTAGACCAGGAACCCCGGCAGATTCTCCGGAGACCACCCTATGTAATGGGGCTGTTCAAGATCGACCACAACCAGATCGGCCTGCCAGCCCTCCCTTATGAGTCCCGTACTTTCGAAACCGCAGGACCTGGCCCCCTCGACGGTAGCCATTCTGAAAACTTCCCTGGCGCCGACGACGGTGGGATCCTTCATGAATCCCTTGTGTATGAGGGAGCATAACCTCATCTCCCCCCATAGGTCCAGCCTGTTGTTGCTGGCTGCCCCGTCGGTTCCGAGGCTTACGGGGATGCCTCCCCTGATGAATTCATTCAGCGGGGCATGGCCGCTGCCGAGTTTCATGTTGCTCGAGGGGTTGTGGACCACCGTCACAGGGGATCCGGCAAGACTTTCGATCTCCTCGTCGGGGAACCAGACACAGTGGGCAAGAACGGTTGAGACCGTATCCAGAAGGCCGGATTTCTCCAGGTAAAGGGCCGGTCCCATTCCGAAGCTGTCCTTCAGGTAATCCAGTTCCCATTGTGCCTCCAGGAAATGGAAGTGCACGCCTGCCCCGAGAGAAGCTGCAGAAACCGCGATCTCTTTTAGCGTTTCAGGGGATACCGTGTAGGGGGCGTGGGGACCGAGCATGACCCTGATGTTGCCCTTGCGGTCCCATTTTTTGAAAAGTTCTATGCCTTCCTCTATCTTTTTTCGATCGTTGCCCGTCAGCCCCCGGCAGATGCAGCAGCGGGCACCGGTATCAACGGCGGCCCTGGCTACTTCATCCATCTCGAAATACATATCTGAAAAACAGGTGGTCCCCGTGGAAACCATTTCAATTATGGCTCCCCTGGTGCCCCAGTAAACATGCTCTGCCGTAAGCCCCGCCTCAACGGGCCATATCCTCTCCTCAAGCCACTCCTTGAGAGGCAGTTCTTCCCCCAGGCCGCGGAGAAGGGTCATTGCGGCATGAGTGTGGCTGTTCACGAAACCCGGGATCAAAAGCCTGCCGCCCCTGCCTTCGACAACTTCGGCCCCGTCATCGGGAACGGAGAGACCTTTTCCAATGGAGATTATCCTGTCGTTCTCGACCAGGACATCGCCACGCAAAGCCTTGTCCATTTCCGGATCCAGGTAGAAGAAATCCCTGAATAGAACAGCCATCCACTGTCACTCCCTCCACTCGAGCATGTATCTCTCCTGCTCGGGGGTCAGTTCTTCGATCTCGGCCCCCTGGGCTTCAAGTGCTATTCTGACAACCTCCCTGTCGATACCCTCAGGCACGTCGTATACTCCGGGAGCCAGGGAATGACTTTTGATAAAAATTGCCGCTTCGAGCTGAAGGGCAAAACTCATGTCCATGATCTCGATGGGGTGCCCGTCCCCGGCGGCAAGATTAACAAGCCGACCCTCTGCGAGCAGGCTGATCTTCCTGCCATCCTTAAAAATGAAGGTAGTCACGTTGTCGCGGGCATCAAGGACTTCTTTCGACATAGCAGCCAGGGCCGCCTTGTCGATCTCCACGTCGAAATGGCCGGCATTCCCGAGGATAGCTCCATCTTTCATCAGTTCCATGTGTTCTTTCCTTATAACACCGGTGTTCCCGGTCAGGGTGAGGAAAACATCTCCTATGGCAGCGGCCTGTTCCATGTTCATGACCTGGCAGCCGTCCATGAGTGCTTCATAGGCCCTGTGCGGGTCCACCTCGACCACAACTACCCTTGCTCCGAAACCCTTTGCCCTCATGGCCACACCGCGGCCGCACCAGCCGTAACCGGCCACAACCAGCACCTTGCCGGCAAGCAGGACATTGGTTGCCCTCATAAGGCCGTCGAACACGGACTGCCCGGTCCCGTACCTGTTATCGAAGAGGAATTTGCTCTTGGCGTCGTTCACCGAGATCATAGGGAAAGCAAGGATCCCCTGGCGGTCCATGGCCTTGAGGCGCTTCACGCCGGTGGTAGTCTCCTCGGATCCGCCGAGGATCATCGGCAGGAGTTCCGGCCTTTTTTCATGGGCCATCACCACTAGGTCGGCGCCGTCATCTATCAGAACAGATGGCTCAAGATCCAGAACAGAGCTCAGGTTTCCGTAATACTCTTCGGTGCTCATGCCACGACGGCTGAACACGCTGACACCCTCTTTCACCAGGGCCGCACAGACATCATCCTGTGTCGAAAGGGGGTTGCTCCCGGCTGCGGCTACGGTGGCACCGAGCCTTTGCAGGGCCAGCAGGAGGCAGGCCGTCTTGGCCTCAAGGTGGAGACACGCCCCGATGGTAGTGCCGAGAAGGGGTCTCTCTTCCTCGTATTTATCGACCAGTCTCCCCAGTACGTGCATCCTCTCGCGCGCCCAGAGCACTTTTTTCATCCCCTCATAAGAGGCTGAAGGGTCGGCTATTCGTGAAACAGGCATATAGAAAGACCTCCTTGATAAGTGATCATGATACCGGTCATTTTCGAAAATCAAAGGGAAAACGGAAAACTCCCTTTTCACAGATAAAGGCTGTTACCAACCTGGCAGGGGTGACATCAAATGCGGGATTCCACACCCTTACTTTGTCCGGGATCCTTTTGCCACCGGGAAGGGCCCGGATCTCCTCTTCGTCACGTTCTTCAATGGTGATATCCTCCCCCGACGCGATGGAGGTGTCAAAGGTGCTCCAGGGGGCAGCAACGTAGAATGGAATGCCATGTTCCGCCGCAAGCACTGCAACCCCGTAGGTGCCTATCTTGTTGGCAAAGTCCCCGTTGGAGGCTATCCTGTCGGCACCCACAATCACGGCGTCAACTTCTCCCTTTTTCATAAGCGCCCCTGCCATGCCGTCACAGATCACGGTTACTTCAAATCCATCTTCTGCCAGTTCCCATGCCGAAAGCCGAGCACCCTGAAGGAGCGGCCTGGTCTCATCAAGAAAGACCCTTACTTCCTTTCCCTGTTCCCGCGCGGACCTGATCATGCCAAGGGCGGTACCGTACCCCCCGGTGGCAAGGGCTCCCGCGTTGCAGTGGCTGAGCACCGCACATTTTCGCGGCAGCAGCTCCTGTCCGAATAGACCCATGGCACGGTTCGCATCTACGTCCTCAGCGTGTATTCTCATGGCTTCATCCAGAAGGGTTTCCGCAAGGGTCACGCTGGAAGGAGCTCTTTCGGCAGTCTCAAGCATCCTGTTTATCGCCCAGAAAAGGTTTACGGCAGTCGGCCTGGTGGCGGCAAGTCGTTCCGCCGATTCCCTGACACTTTCCAAGCCGCCGCCCCTTGCCGCCAAAACCATCCCGTAGGCCGCAGCGATGCCGATGGCCGGCGCCCCTCTCACGGTCATGTTCTCAATGCTTTTTGCGACTTCAGAATGATCACTGCAGACAACCCACCTTACTTCAGAGGGCAGGCACTTCTGGTCAAGAAGCACAAGGTTACCGTTCCTGCTGTCCCACCTTAGGGATTCAGCCTTCATTATCGCACCTCGCACATTATCCGTATTAAAAGGGCTTCACTGCCTGGACAAGGGTTTCTGCCCGTCCATCCCTGAAAAGGATGCAGATGATCTCACCTGGCGTCAGGGAGGAAGAATCGGCGACAAGGGTCCCGTCAGGCCTGGTGCAGGAGGTAAAACCCCGGGAAAGGACCTTGAGGGGTGAAAGAGCATCAAGGGATGAGGCGGCCTTCTCCAGGGAAGCCATGGCAAGGGCCGCCTCCCTTTCTATGGAATTGACAGCTTTCAGGACCATGCGGTCAAGGGCGGCCCTGGCAGGCTGAATGACCGACCTTTCAAAGGAATTGCCTAATGAATTCGTCAAACCTTCCAGTGAGGATCCCGATCTCAGGAGTATCCTTTCCGTTAAACCAGTCATCCTTGAGGCGGAATTGGCGACTGTCCTGAGAAGGTCCCGCATGTCAGGCAGAAGGGCCTCTGCTGCTGCGGACGGTGTCGGAGCATCCATATCCGCCGCAAGGTCAGAGAGAGTACGATCGACCTGGTGCCCCAGCCCGGTAATGACCGGAACAGGGCATTTTCTTACGGCCCTCACGACCTCTTCCTCGTCAAAGGGGTTCAGATCGTCCCGGTTCCCGCCTCCGCGCACCAGCATAACGGCATCTACACCATGCAAAGAACCGGCTCTTTCCAGCCCCCTCACTATTTCGTCCACGGCGATCGCCCCCTGGACCACAGCCGGGACAACAGTCAGACCGCACTGGGGGAACCTGCCTTTTGAGACTTTTACCACGTCCCTTAAAGCCGCCCCGGTCGGAGAAGTCACAACTGCCACCTTAAGAGGGTACTGCGGCAACTTCCTCTTTATGGAAGGGTCGAAAAGCCCCTCGGCCTGAAGCCTGTTCATCAGTTCCCTTTTTGCCCTGGTCCGGGCGGCCTCACCAAGGGGACGAATGGCTTTCGCGTAGACCTGGTATGCCCCCCTGGGGCCATATACGCCCGCACGCCCCTCAACAAGGACCTCGTCACCCTCGCGGGGCCACATGGGCACCCTTGCGGCATCGGATCTGAACAAGGCACAGGATATCCGGCTCTCATCACCCAGAAGGGTAAAATACACATGTCCGCTGGAGTGGCGCTTGAAACCTGAAAGGGTCCCTTTTACCTGGAGGAATGAAAGGAATTCGCTCCTCTCGAAAAGGAGCGAAATATATCCTGTCAGTTCATCAACGGTGACGATCCCGGGCATCCGACTGATCTCCATCCTTGTTTTCCAGGGCCCTTACGATCTTTCCCAGCACCCCGTTGACAAATTTACCGGATTCGGCTGTACCAAAATGCTTGGCCAGCTCCACGGCCTCGGAGATCGCCACGGGTACGGGAATAAGCCCGGCAACGGAGCTCTCGAAAAGGGCCAGCCTGATGGCCACCCTGTCGACAATGACCATTCTCTCCGGCCTCCAGCCGACAATATGCTGCCTGATCATGGCATCGATCCCGTTCCTGTTCTCATGGACGCCAAGAACAAGCCTCTCCGCGTAGGACCGCACCTCTTCGTCTTCCGTCTCAAAGGGGTACAGCTCAACCGCAACTTCAGGCTTGATGTTCTCACGCATTTCCATTGAATACAGTATCTGGAGGGCGATCTCCCTGGATCTCCTTCGTTTCTGGGGAAGGATAGATTTCACTTTTTAATGACCTTTCTTCAGAACTTTCTTTCAATGGTCCTTCTGAACCACCTGCGTATCTCATTACCACGCTCAGTGGTGTACAGGGCTGACACTGAAAATGCGGCGACAGCGGCTGCTGTCGCAAGAAGGGTGCCCGTCAACCCAAGTTTCAACACAGCTGTAGCTATCCATGCGGCACCACCCCAGAAAACAGGTGACCTTAACAGTTCTCTTGAGGTGATGGGTCCCTCGTAGGTGTCTTCCTTGATCCAGCTGCTCTGGATCTCAAGGAACCCCAGTTTCTCGGCAAATTCCTGAAAACGCCTCTCTGCTTCAAGTTTTTCCGGAGCTGTCAGGGATTTGTCGAGAACGAAGGATACGTTCAAAAGATCCTTCTCGCCGAGAAGTGAGACCTCGGAGCAGACGGGATCGCCCGGGTATTTCCGGGAATAGGCTTCCCGTATACCCTCACCTGAAAGCCACAGGTCACCATTGTCACCGGTTTTCCAGTAATAGAACAAATCGATCACCTCATGAAATGAAGGGCCGGTCCCCTTTGGGACCGGCCCTTGGGGACGGGCCTCTATAGGAACTTTCAAGATCCTGCATTTTCCGCTTATTCGAAAATGCTCTTCTTTCAAAAGTGCCGCGGTTGCCACCCCGGGCAACGTCCAGGCAGCGCCAGTAGATCTACCCCGGAAAGATCAGGAACCTGATTCTGACTTCACGCATCATGATACGTTATCCGGAAAAACTTCCACAGGATGAGCCCTTTCTCATCATGGCCATCCTGGTGGTCCCCTAAACTTCTTCGGGGCTTTCTTCCTTTTCCTGTTTCTCCTCCCTGACGGAGGATTGCTCCTGTTCGAAAAAGACTCCCTGTACGTAAACGTTAACCGCCTTTACAGCGTAGCCGGTGAACTGCTCAAGGGTCTTCTTTATCGATTCCTGGACATCCCATGCGATGTCGGGAATGCGCAGGCCGTATTTCGTCGTAATATAGGCATCGACGGTAACCGAAGGCATGTCCCCCTCTTCAACGGATATCCTTACCCCGCCGGATGTCTTCTTGCCAAGCCTCAGGTTCGCCACAAGTCCCGGGCTTGCCGGCTGCACTCCGCTGACCTTCAGCAGTGCCTGTGTGGCGATCTGGGCTATTACCTCCTCGGAGATCCTTACTGTTCCGTCGCTCTTGTCTGATTCGGGATCCATATCCGCTTCAGGTGCTGTCTTGATCCCCTCGACATCCTCGATGCCCTCAGGGATCGGCTCCTTTTTGGCTGGACTCATCGGCTCTCCCTCCTAGACTTCATGATTTAGGCAATGTTCAATCCTGGATCACAAAACCGCATTCCGGACACTGCAGGGACCCGTCCTCATTCAGGGCCTCGGTTTTATAAAAGAACACGTGCCCGCACTCGGGGCATTCCCGGGAGTCAAAGGTCTCACCCGGTTCGTCATCCATGTAATCGTCAATATCGCCGTATTCACCCTCGAGGCTGCTCATATCCTCTTCGAGCTGTTCGCAGTATTCCGAAAGATCCTCCAGGAACTCCTGCTGCTCCTCCAGAACTTCAGCGTGGTCATCTATCTCGTCGGCAAGGGCGTTCAACGCTTCAACTATCCCCGTGTAGATCTTTCTTTCCGCTTCGCCCCCCGGGTTCAGCCCTTCCAGGAGCCCGTTAAGGAACGCGATCTTTTCCCTGGCACTCATACCGATCATCCCCCTTCTTCCGTTAGCGCCTGGCCCGCTCAAGGTATTCCCCGGTCCGGGTGTCAACTACGATAACATCGCCCACCTCGACGAACATTGGCACGTTAACTGACAATCCTGTCTCCAAGGTGGCGGGTTTGCCGCTTCCCGATACGGTGTCGCCCTTGTAACCCGGGGAAGTCTCCACGACCTTCAGTTCCACGTTCTTGGGCAGTTCGATCCCCATGATGCGCCCTTCGTGCATCTCAAGTTCCACCTCAAGGTTGTCCGTGAGAAAAGACGCTGAGGAACCGAGACTGTCCTTGTGGATATAGATCTGGTCGTAGTTCTCCATATCCATAAAAACGTAGTTCTCGCCGTCCTGGTACAGGAACTGCGCGGCCTTGTCGTCGAAGATCACCCGCTCGAGCTTGTCGCCCGAACGGAAGGAGTTCTCGACAATGGAACCGCTTTCGATGTTTTTGAGCTTGGTCCTTACTATGGCTCCGCCCCGTCCCATCTTGTGGTGCTGGCAGTCGATGATCTCCCAGATACCCTCCTGCCAGATCACCTTCATCCCGGAATGAAAACTGCTGGTGTCAACAACCTGACCCATCAACCGAACCCTCCCGCCAAGATCAGCAAAAAATCGAATATATCGCGGTACCCCTTTCCGCGAAGAACAGTTTACACTCAGAGGGTCGCAAAAATCCAGCCCTTGCGGTTGTCAGTTCAGCCTTACATCGCTCCCCTGTATGACCGATTCCGGAACGTCGAGGATGTAGGGTACCACCACCATGATAACCTCAGACTTGGTTACGCTCGTGTTCTTGCCCTTGAAAAGTTCACCCAGAAGGGGTATCTCGGAGATGATCGGGATCTTCCATACGTTCTCGGACTTGTTCTCGTTGAAGAGCCCGCCCACCACGAATGGTTCTCCGTCCCGTACCCTTACTATGGTCTGAACTTCGCGGGTGGTGGACTGGGGGATATAACCCCTGAGGAGTGAATCATAGGTAAGGTTGGCATCACCCGTCTTGATTACCATCTCAATTGTCACAATATCAGAGCGGCCGACGATTGGTGTAAACTCCAGCGAGGGGCCCGATTCCACCTCGCCATAGGTAGGCCTCCCCTGGTCGTCGCGCTCGGAGACATACTTGATGTCGGTCAACAGCTTGATCGAGGCCTTCTGGCCGTCAAGGGTGACCACCGAAGGGCTTGCAAGCATCTTGGCCTTGTCCTCCTTTTCAAGGATCTGAAGGCTTGCGTCGAAGAAACTGAGGGTGCTGTCGGCCAAATCCGGGAAGGTAATGCTTTCGGGTGGATTTATCTCCCTGTCGGTCCTTGAAGGATCATATACGTTGCTCTGGTATTCGTCAAAATATCCGATAACGCCGCCGGAACTTGAAAAAGAGGCGTACCACCTTTCGTAGACCGCGTTGACCAGTCCCTTGAGCTCATCGGAACCCCCTTCGGAGACCTCCACGATCCTGGCCTGGAGCATGACCTGCCTCCCCGGGTGGTCAATCCTCTGCAGGGCAACCGCCACGTCCTCGAGCCTCTCGGCCGATCCTGTCACGTAAACCGTCCGAAGTCGTTCATCGACCACCACGCTGGAGACACCCGACAGCCCCTGCAGAAGGCCCGGGATCTGCCCCAGGTCGGCGTATGCCACCCTGAATGCCCTTGTGCGTTCCATCCCCATGGTCCGGGAAAGGCTATCCTTCCTGCCGATGATTATGGTCTTGCCCATTATGGCGTAGGATACCTCGTGCATGCGCATCAGGTAGCCGAAAGCCTCGTTCATGGGCACCCGGTCGAGGCTGAGAGTCACAGGGACAGGGGGCACCGACTGGTCAATGACAACATTCATGTTGACCATGCTCCCCAGCATCCTGAAGACATCCCTCAGGTCAGAATCCCTAAGTTCGAGGGTGACCGGCGCGGACGAACCGAAGGGATCGCCCGCAACAGGCGCGGGGGGCACCCCCATTACAGGCAGGGGTATCTCCACGGATGCTTCGGCGGTGGTAAGATGTACGGTCATCATCGGAGAGGGCGGGTCGCCCACTGTCTTGCCGAGGAATATCTTTCTGGTGGATTTGACCCTCATGTAGACCCCTTCGGGCTCCTGGCTCAGGACCACACCCTGGACCAGGGGAGTTGTGAAAGCCCTCTCCCAGTACCCCGCAGGTACAATTACGCCTTTCCAGAGAAGCAGAAGGCTGTTGTCCTCCGTGGGAAGAACGTCCGGAACCGGCAGCAGCTGCCCTGTGACCTGGATCACGGCAAGGGACGAGCCTCCTTGTACCAGCGTAAGACCAAGGATGGAAGGCACCTCCACCTCGGCCTGTTCTCCCCCCCCGGCCTCCGTATCTCCAGTGGCGGCCCATCCGGGGCACACCAGCAATAGCACTGCGAACAGGAGCGCAACTCCAAGAAACCTCATCACCTGTCCACGGTTATGTCGATCTGCTGACCGGACCATGTGACCACCACCTTGTCATTTGAGATGCCTATTACCCTTCCGAGGCCGCCTCCGAACGAGGTGCCCCTCTTGAGTATCACACCGTCGCCGAAACCCTCGATATCGGCCACCGCGGCGCCTTCGTTACCCCTTATCAATATGGCCCTGATCCAGATATTCGGCGGGGCCTCCGCAAAGGTGACGACCTCGTCCTCCTGGATCTCCGGCTCCGACGGCGAGAAGGGCCTGCGCGCCACCGTGGCGGCCATGACAGTCAGCTGTGTGCTTCCAGCCCTCGCCAGTACGGCGTTCCTGAACCCCTTCGCAGTTTCCTCCAGTTGGGCTACCTCTTTCTCCGTCGCTGCCGAGCCGCCCGGAGGGGCGGGTACATCCCTGGCCTGGGCGGTCTCGATCATCTGGCGGAAAAGGAAAGCCGACCAGATCGTCCCTGCCACAAGGATGACCGCCAGGAAGATCCTGAGCAGCCTGGGGAAACGGTCACCCTCTACGATGTCCCTCCAGAGTTCCCTGATGGTGCCGAACCACGTGTCCTGGGAGACCATCTAGGCGCCACCCCCCGCAAGAGCAGTCTCGAGGATGGCCGTGCCCTTGACCTTTCCGGGCTCGTCTGCCGTAAGCGTTACGCTTATCATCCTCACCGCGCTGCCCATGCCCCTCCAGTCGGAGAAGACGTTAAAAACGGAGTAGTAGGGGCCGACAAAGTCTATCTGGACGGCCGAGCTGCCCGATACGGGCTTGGATGGTTTCATGCTGTTGACCTGTATGCCGTTCCTGGCCAGTTCCCTCTCCACCGAGGAGTAGAAGGAAACCTGGTCGGGAGGCAGAAAGACCCTGTACCCGCCAATCTCCTCGTTGGTGCTGCGGTAGGCCTGCAGCAGCCGGGTCTTGTTCTGGAGGTCCGCCTCCAGGATCCTCTGCCTGGTGCGAAGGTCCTGGATCATCCTGCGCTCCTCGGTGACCCTCCGGCCGAAGATGAACTGCCCCGCCACCACGCCTATAACGAGAATTAACGCAAGCAACGAGACGACTACACGCTTTCGCGGAAGAGATATTCTTTTCATCGGCCGTCCACCTCCGTTCCGCCAGGCGCCGCTTCGGCGGTTTCCGCGGCAGCGGGTGTAATGGACATTATGTCACCTATGGCGCAGTCCAGGGAGAACCTTACCGAGGCCCCGCTCTGCTGCTGGACCCTGCTGGTCACGGGAAATCCCACCGACCGCACTATCTCGGCCTCCGTCAGTGCCCTGCCGAAGGAGACCACGTCGTTCTCGGTAAAGGCAAAACCTGCCATGGCCACCTTCCCGGCGGAGATGCTGACCCTCTCGAGCCAGACCCCGGGCGGAAGGGCACGTTCGAGCACGCCAAGGTACTCAACCGACGGGAGTTCCTTCTGAAGGATCATGAGCGCCTTGCCGTAGTCCTGGTACTGGGCCTTCAGCCTGTTGAGTTCTGCCGTCATGCGGGTCACCTGCTCCTGCATCCGGTCGATGTTAACCTGAAGGTCCATTCTTTCGGCCCTCAGTTTTCTTGAAAGGGTAAGGCCGTAAAAAAAGGTGACCGACGAAACGATCACGAAAAGCAACAAAATGATAAGTGCCAGAATACGTCCCACGTGAACTGTCTTTTTCTCGGCCTCGACGTAATCCCAGGGCCTGAGGTCAAGTTTTACGCTCATGTCAGGCTCCTCACCGCCAGGCCTATCGGTGCCTCCCACCCGGCTCTCTCGTCGGGGGCCCCGAAGATGCCCCATTCCGCCCAGGGATCGGAAACCATGACCGGCACGGAGGTTACGGATTCTATAGCCTCCCTGAGGCCCTTGTCCACCGCGTAGTCGCCGCATATCACTATCTCGTCAACCCTTACCTCCCTGAACTGGCTTCCAAGGTAGGTAAAAGTGGACGAAACTTCCCTTGCCACGGGGGCAAAAGGCCCTCCCGGCCCCGGGGGGGTGTCCCCTCCCACCAGGAGGGTCCTGTAGAGGATCCCGTTGTCGGCATAGCCTACGACGATCTGGGAACTGCCGGGCCCCACGGAGACCACCATTGTACCCTCTGTTGTGCGGGCGCCAGATCCATTGGCGCACCTGTAAAGGGCAAGGTTGACGGGCTCAACGGCCTCGACCCTGATCCCGACCCTCCTGGCTATGTCCAGGAGCGAGTTGACCACGTGCAGCCTTGCGGCGGCCACGATGTACCTGACGCTCTCCTTGTCGCTGTCACCGGGGGCCGAAACGGGCCCCAGGTCAAAAGTGGCGTCCGAGTAGGGGAAGGGGAAGTACTTGTCGAAGTCCCACTTGAGGGCCTCCCTGGCATCCTCCAGATCCATGGCCGGCATCTCGACCACCCGAAGAAGCACATCCCTCGAAGGCATGCCGATTACTACGGCGTCGGCCCACTTCCCGCCCAGGGCTTCCTTGATCCCCAGGAGGTGCGACTCCAGCGAGTGGGCGTCGGCTATCATCTCCTGTTCAATGGCAAGCCCCTCGATCTTTGACTCGGAACTTCTGGTCACTGAAAGGTTCCCTCTGCTCCCCTCGATCTCGATGTACCTGATCGAGCCCGTAGCCAGGGAAAGTCCCGCTGCGGAAACGCTCTTCCCGAAAAGTGCGATGGCGGTTCACCACCCTTCTCAGCAATGATAGACATCAGGAACAGCCTCTTGCCCTGGAGGTATATACATAGTGATACTATAACCCATCAAAGTGAAGAATCGCAAGTACGTGATTGTATTTCAGTTATGTGCTCTTTTCGGGAATATTCAAGCAAGGTCGGTTTTCAGGATTCTTGGTAATATCAAAACATAAAGCCCAAGATGAAAACAAATAAAAAGGCCGGGTTTCCCCGGCCAAACAAAATACAGTACAAAATTTTGATTATTCTCTGGCTACCCTCATAAGGTAGGGACTGTCACCACTCTGTTCTATTCCAACCTCGCCCTTCATATTGTCAAGTTGAGTAATGAATCCCCCCGAAGCAGTTGGTGTAAATGAGATGAAGACTCCATCTTCAGATGTAACAGACACCGCATAATCACCTAAAGTTGATGAAGGAATTCGATCAAGGTAACTAGCCAATTCAGTCGGATCAGTAATATCTCCATCTGGAGGCCAATTACCCTTATCGGCGTAGTACATCAAGGATGCGGCTTTTAGAGTCCTCATATCGCTGACTACCTTCGTCGCATTGGCCTTGTCGGTACCGGACCCCATAACAAGAAGCAGCGATCCTGCCAGGATGCCTATGATAACGATGACGATCAGCAGTTCGACGAGGGTGAAGCCCCGCCCCTTTCTCTTCTTGAGCCACTGTTTCATTCTATAGCCCTCCCTTTTTCCCTTCAAAATTGTTATTCCATAATAACCCGATGCCGGGACGGAAAGATTCTAGCACTCTACCCCCTTTCTGTACAGATGTGAAATAATTTTGATAATTGCAAAAAACCCGGCATCAGAGCATGGCCTGTATCGCCCCCACAATGGGAAGGAATATGGCCGAAGCCACCAGGGCCACAATGCCTCCCACAAAAATTATGAGCAGCGGCTCAATAACCGACGTAAGCCGCTTGATCTTCTCGTCAAGTTCCTGCTCGAACCAGTCGGCAACCTTGCTTAGCATCTCCTCCAGGCGGCCGGTCTGCTCCCCTATGGTTATCATGTGGCCCACCATGACGGGGAAGACCCCGGTCTTGGCCACCGTCTCCCCCAGGGCCTGCCCCCTTCGGGCGGCCTCGCGCATGTCGCTGTAGGCCTTTTCTATTACATAATTGCCCGCCACCTCGGAGGTCATCTCAAGGGACATCAGTATAGGCACTCCGGCTTCCACAAGGGCGGCCAGGGTCCGGTTTGTCCTGGCCATTATGGTCTTGTAGAATATATCGCCTATAACAGGGAGTTTAAGTTTTATCCTGTCCATCACCGGTTTTGTGGCTTTCATCCTGTTGAAGGCAATTACAAGGACCACGAAGGTTACGACGCCTGCCAGGAATACATACCATTTCTCGCTCATCCAGATGGCAAAGTTAAAGGTTATTGATGTAACCCCGGGAAGTTCGATCCCCATGGAGTCGAAGACCTGGGCGAACCTGGGCACTATGAAGGTCACCAGGATATAGACGACCCCAAGGGCGAAGGTTACCACCACTGCTGGGTAGCTGACGGCCGAGTAGATCTTGGCCCGAAGTTCCTGCTGCTTCTCCAGGAAGGTGGCCAGCCTCTGCAGGCTCGAGTCAAGCACGCCCCCCTCCTCGCCAGCCCTGACTATGGAGATCATCAGCAGCGAGAAGACCTTCTGGGTGCGCATGGCTCCGCTGAGCGACATACCTCCGTCGACCTGCTTCTTCACCTCTTTCACCGAAGAGGCAAGCCTCTTGTTCCTGGTCTGGCCTGCCAGTATCTCCAGGGCCCCTCCGAGGTTGATCCCCGCGGAGATCATCGTGGCCAGCTGGCGAAAGAGCACCGCCTTGTCCTTCAGGGAAACGGTACTTATCTTGTGGAGCCGGTCCATTATGGATTCCCGTTCCTTCTGGGTGGTGTTCTCGAAGGAGAGCGGCACCAGGCCGCGCTGCCTTATTATGGCCGCAGCCTGCTCCTGGCTCTCGGCGGCCATGAATCCGCTGACGGTGTCGCCTTTGGGGTTGCGGGCCTTGTACTTGAACCTCAACGTTTTATTCCTCCGCCCTCAAAAAATAACCCTGCGGGCCGCCGCAGGGAAAACTGTATTACGGCAACCCGGCTGTCCTACCCCTTCCGGGTCTGGGACCCGTGGCTTTGGATCGCTGCCTCTCGACGGTTTTGCCTTTAACTTTTTGCAGCAACATTTAGGTTTGATGTTTTCTTTGCTACTTCATGATAAGAAGAGAAAGCGCAAAAGTCAATATGCCGCGTTATCCTGCTAAAAGGCAGATTCAAAGACAAGCCTCTCGAGGTCCTTGGGGTCGTGGGCCCTGGCCTTGGCTGTATCGAAGGGGATCATGCCGTCCCGGACGAGGCGGCCAAGGTCCTGGTCCATGGTGTGCATCCCGAAGGACATCCCCGTCTGCATGATGCTCGTCATCTGCGAGACCTTGGCCTCGCGTATCAGGTTTCGGATCGCAGGAGTGGCGAACATGAGGTCCGTGGCCACCACCCTGCCCCCACCTGGTACGGGAATGAGCTGCTGGGTACATACGCCTATCAGCACCGTGCTCAGCTGCTGCCTGATCTGCTGCTGCTGATAGGGCGGGAAAACGTCGATAATGCGGTCAACGGTCTGGGCGGCACTCTGGGTGTGAAGGGTGGCAAAGACCAGGTGCCCTGTTTCCGCCGCGGTCACCGCGGCGGAAATGGTCTCCAGGTCCCTCATCTCGCCAATTAGAATGACATCGGGATCCTGGCGCAGCACTCTCTTGAGGGCTTCGGAAAAACTCCTGGTGTCCGCCCCGACCTCCCTCTGGTGGATAACGGCCATCTCCGAGGAGTACATGTATTCTATGGGATCCTCAATGGTGACAATATGACAGGGCCTTGTAAGGTTTATCTCCTGGATGAGCGACGCCAGCGTTGTGCTCTTGCCGCTCCCCGTAGGACCGGTGACCATGAAAAGACCCCTGTGCTTCTTTGTGACCTCCACTATCGGTTGGGGAAGTTTGAGGTCCCTGATGGTCCTGATGCTTGTAGGTATGGTCCTGAGGGCGACGCCCAGGTTGCCCCTTTCGTAGAAGCAGTTCCCCCGAAACCGGGAACTCTCGTCCCCTTGCCCCGTGAAGGTGAAGCTGAAATCGATCTCGAGGTTCTCCTCGAAGTCCTCGATCTGCTTCCTTGTCAAGACCTCTCCGATCATCGCCCTGACGTCCTCGGCAGAGAGCACCCCGAAAGCGGGCATGGAGACAAGATCGCCGTCAACCCTCATGGTGGGGTAAAGCCCCGTGCTGAGGAGTATGTCTGTCCCGTTCTTTCTCAAGGCTTCAGCGAGAACGTCCTGCAGAGAAACGGCCATATCTGTCCCCCCCTGGATCGGTTTCTTCAGCTCAGGGTGACCTGGAGTACCTCTTCCAGGCTGGTGACCCCGTCTCGGACCTTTATCAGGCCCGAATCCCTCAGGGTAATCATCCCCTTTTTGATGGCCTCGTGCTGGATCCGGTGACCTGCCGAGCCTTCGAGAATAAGGTTCTGGATATCTTCGTCTACCTTCATTATCTCGTAAATGCCAGACCTGCCTTTGTAACCTGTCCCCCTGCAGATCTCGCAGCCAACGGGCTTGAAGACCACTGTGCCCTTTGGAAGACCCACTTCCTCGGCGATCTTGTCTGGAAGTTCGTACTCCTGCTTGCAGTGTTCGCAGAGTTTTCGTATCAGCCTCTGGGCGACCACGGCAATAAGGGAAGAAGAGACCAGAAATGGCGCTATGCCCATTTCTATAAGCCTGACCGTGGCGCTGGGCGCGTCATTGGTGTGCAGCGTGGAGAGGACAAGGTGCCCTGTAAGGGCAGCCCTCACTGCCAGCTGGGCGGTCTCCAGGTCCCTTATCTCACCGACCATTATCTTGTCGGGGTCCTGGCGGAGGATCGAGCGAAGGGCCTCGCTGAAGGTCAACCCCGCTTTTTCGTTTACCTGGATCTGGTTGATGCCGGTCATGGTGTACTCCACCGGATCCTCGACGGTGATTATGTTGACCTCGGGTTTGCTGAGCCGCTCAAGCACGGAGTAAAGGGTGGTTGATTTTCCGCTTCCCGTGGGGCCCGTAACCAGGACTATACCGTAGGGAGATCCTATGATCTTGTCCACCAGTTCACGGTCGGCCTGTTCAAGGCCCAGTTTTTCGAGCCCCACCATTGCGTTTGACTGATCGAGAAGTCGCAGAACGACTTTTTCACCGTATATGGTTGGGAGCGTGGAGACACGGAGGTCGATGTTCTTGTTGAGGGTCTTGATCAGGATCCTTCCGTCCTGGGGGCGCCTCTTCTCTGATATGTCTATGTTCGCCATTATCTTTATCCTGGAGGAGACGGCAGGGTGAAGCTTCCTGGTGAAATCTATGGCGTCGAAAAGTGAGCCGTCGACCCTGTACCTGACCCTGGTGACCTTTTCGAAGGGCTCGATATGAATATCCGAAGCCGCTTCCCTGACAGCCTGTTCCATAATGGAGTTCACAAGTTTCACGACCGGTGCGTCGTCGGCGCTGGCGGCCTTTCCCTCCCGGTCAAGGTCGACCGAACCGGACGCCTCCACCACCTCTACCATGGCGTCGTCCAGCGATCCCTGGACCTGGTAGAACTTGTCGAGATCCCGGAATATCTCCATCGAGGTGGCGATCCCCACTTCGACGTCCATGCCGGTAAGGATCCTGACCTCGTCTATGGCAAGAACGTTCAGGGGGTCGGCCATGGCGATCATCAGGCGGTTGTTGTCCAGGATAGCCAGGGGGACAAGTTCCAGCCTTCGTGCGACGTTCTCGGGAACAAGCCTGAGGGCCTCGCCCATTGGGCGGTAGCGGGCAAGGGATATAAGGGGTATCCTAAGCTGCCTGCTCAGCACCTCGGCGAGAACCCGTTCCGATAGTAGTTGTTTCCCGACTTTGTCAGTTTGGATTTGGGAAACCGCATGGTTATGGGATTTTAGTTTTCGGGAACTCGCATTTTGCCACTACGAAGGTACTATTCGGCTTGAGGCAGGGTGAAATCCGTTGCCGGTGTCGCGTTTCTGGGAGGCCTTATTCCCAACAGGCGGAGAATCCTGTTGGCCAAACCAGGTGCCTTTGTCTTTATCAGGTACTCCTCACCGCCCAGGGAGACCTTGGCAAAGTTGAGAGAGTTCAAAGCTTCCCGTATGACTTCCGGTGATGGAGCTTCCCCTGATCGGTTTAACCTGAACTCGAGCGACCTTTCCAGAAGGAAGGCAAGGAAGCAGACCACGAAGTGGCCCTTGATGCGGGACTCCGTCCAGTGAAAGATGGGCCTCACCTCAAGGGTCGACTTCATGATGCGGAAGGATTCCTCTATCTTCCACAGCTTGTGGTAGGCGTCTATGATCTCCATGGCCGTCATGTCCAGGGCGCTGGTCTGGATGGCGTAGTACCCGTCGAACAGGGCGTCCCTTTCAACGGCGTCTTCGTCCAGGACCCACTCAGGCTCTTCTCCCATGTTCCTGAGGTACTTCTTGCCGCCGCGCTTGTTGCCGGATTTGATCTGCGAAGGGTTTCGCAACAGCCTTTCCGCCTTCTCGAGCAGACGTCTACTGTCAGATCTGTCCTTTCTCGCCCTTTTCCCGGAAAAGCTGACAATGAGATGCTCCCTCAAATTGTGGACCTCGCCATTCTCACCCTTGACGATGTTGTCGTAGAGGAGCGTCTTGTAGCGGAACTCCTCGCCCTCGTCTCCTTGGTGGACATAGCCTTCGGGCGACAACGCCAAATCCCGGACGGAGCGCTTCATGCCCTTGAGACGAGCGGCGACTATGTAGTCGTAACCCTCATCACGTATGAGCTTGAGGTTCAGCTTGCTGTTTATCCCACGGTCGGCCACTATCACCACACGGCGGATCCCGAAGCGCTTCCTTATGTTCTCGAGCACCCTGGACATCGTCTTGCCGTCGAAGGTGTCGCCGGGGAAAAGCTCGTATCCTATGGGCCTGCCCTCGCAGTCCGTGACAAGACCAAGAACGACCTGCACTTCCTTGAACTTGCTGTCCTTGCTGAAACCGAAATCCCTGAGGCTGTCGGCCCGCACGCTCTCGAAGGAGAAGGTCGTCACGTCGTAAAAGACCACATCCACCTCCATGTTGAAGAGATTCCGGTTCTTGGCGAACAGCTCCTCTTCCAGGGCATCCTTGCACTCCGAAAGCATGTCCAGTGAGCGGTAAAGATGGTTCAATCCAACCGTGGGAAGGCCTATGTAGCGGTGTTGGTCGTTGAAGGTGCCAAGCTTGCTCCTCGGCCGGAGAAGATGCTGCAGGGCCATCAGAAAAGCCGCGTCGTCTACGTCGTACCTGATCCTGCGTCCCGCTGCGATCTTCCCCAATATGGCCCCTATACCGTACTGGTCCCATATCTTCCGGTAGACGATGTGACCCCAGTTGAACAGCTCCGCCTCGGAGATGTCGCTCGGGTTGACCACTTCCCCCGCCTTCGAGAGCCTTGCAAGGCTGCGCGCCAGATTCTGGTAGCTGGGATTGCCCACTATCTGGTCCACACGGCCCAGGTTCAAAAGCACCTTGTGCCTGGTCACACCGTTTTCGCGGTAGGACTCCACTAGCTGCGCATACTGGTAGTTGCCTGATTTGGTTATTTTTATGAACATGCTCGGATTATACCATGTATCCTAACCAATGACCAGACCCGGCAACTTGTAATAAGTATACTATTGCCACTACGTTTTACGGCCTCAAAAAATAAGAATCCCCATTTTATCGGCTTTTTGATCATGAATTGGAGAATTTTTCGCCAAAACTGATAAAGTCAGGAAGGGGTATCCTAAGCTGCCTGCTCAGCACCTCGGCGAGAACCCGTTCCGATAGTAGTTGTTTGGCGACAAGGATCTCTCCGAGCCTTTTCTTGGAGTACTTCTGCTCCGAAAGGACCTTTTTCAGGTCCTCATCGGATATAAGTCCCATGCTAACGAGAAGATCACCAAGTCTGAACTGGATCTGGCCATTGGTCTCCTTTTCATCAGCCACGAACATCACCTCGAAATTATGGAATGGCCTGAATCCATGGACTTTACCTTAATTCATTTTATATATCATACAACGAAAGCGAGGACAAGGGAGCAGACCGTGAGACGTCAGACGTAAGACTTTAAACGTGAGACGTGAGACGTGAGACGTTAGACGTAAGACGTGAGACGTGAGACGTTAGACGTTAGACGTGAGACGTGAGACGTGAGACGTGAGACGTGAGACGTGAGACGTGAGACGTTAGACGTTAGACGTGAGACGTGAGACGTTAGACGTGAGACGTGAGACGAAAAAGCATAAATCGTAAATCGTACCCTCCAGGCAAGCTGAAGGACACGCCCAGTCGCTGCGCTCGGGGCAGCACGAAGCCTACCCTCCAGGCAAGCTGAAGGACCTGGTCCCGAGGTGATTTAACGAGGGAAGTGCTTCAATGAGGGGCCTTGTGAATCGTGAATCAAAGAGGCCAAAAAGCAAGGCGGCAGGCAACAGGAAGTGCAGGATCAAGGGAGGAAAGCGAGACGTGTCATTCTGAGGAATGAAATGACGAAGAATCTGGTTCTGATTTAACTTCAAGATCAGATCCCGCCAGTGGGCGGATGTTCCACCCTCTCCCCTGGCGGGTATCCGGGATGACAAACAAAAGAGCCGGAGGCTATCATCGCCTCCGGCTTTTGTATTTTCTGCATTAGTTTTTCCCTGTTCCCGCTTTTGACCTTGCGATCCTCGATTTACGATTCACGGCCTTTGCCCTTTCCGTTAACCGTAAATCGTCAATCGTTGATCGCAAAACCAACACCTTTTTTGCCCTTGAACCGGCTCTTCCGATTCACGATTCACGA
>Ga0068714_10002072_pt1 | contig 26865 bp, 22 predicted proteins | sample MTBNYHSulfiMetaG_FD_62988 | JGI IMG/M metagenome (GOLD analysis project Ga0068714, IMG submission 62988) | Enrichment culture microbial communities from rom New York Harbor, USA that are MTBE-degrading - MTBE-NYH (New York Harbor Sulfidogenic)... | ecosystem: Environmental > Aquatic > Marine >... | reverse complement strand
CCTACGGTCAACTCCTGGTAGGCGACTGTGTGGGCTGCCATTCAGCCACCGACGGCGCGACATGGAAAGATCCGGTAACCGGCGCTCCTATTGTCAATAATACCGGCCAGCCCTCCTACGGCAGTCAAGGCCTCGCTGGCGGGAATTTTTATTGGGTAACGGTAAATGACGCAAACGGGCATAACATATTCTCAACCAATCCCGATGACGTCCTGATGAGCGCCCCCGGGGAAGCGTACGTAGGCGGCGGCTGTGGCACAAACGTTTGCCATAGCAATCTCCATCTTCCTTTTCAGGCTTCTTCCGAATTCGAGCCCATTCATGGCTACCTGAACGGGCGATCCGGCTGCACCGGCTGTCATATGGTATCCGGCTTCAACAAGTTCAGTCAAATCAAGAGTTGGCATCATACCAGTGTTACAGATGGGGTGGCGGATAGCGCTGCAGAGGGATGGTACCGCTTTCTGTCGGGCCATTTCAGCGGTTACCAGTACGGAGTTGCAGGCATAGAGGACGGCGACTGGCAATACACCAGCAGTGCCAATGACCATAATGAGTACCTCGGTAAGCAGGTCGCCAGCGGGACTGGCGGGTTTGTCTCCATACAGGCCAACACGGCCACAGCCTTCTGCTGCGGTTGTCACGGAAATTTCCACATCAAGAGACAGGGAGGAGCCTGGATACGACACCCCGTAGATCGCAGGATACCGGCGTCCGGTGAATACGCCGACGCTTTCGGTGCCGGTGGCGGCACCGCGACGTATGACCCCATCGTCCCCGTAGCCCGCCCCGCACTCGTCGCGGTCAGTGACACAGTAACCATAGGTACGGACATGGTTATGTGTCTCTCCTGCCATAAGGCCCACGCCAGCCCCTATCCTGACATGCTTCGATGGGACTATGCGACTATCCAGGCCAGCGGTGGAGGAACCGGCGGCTGCTTCCAGTGTCACACAAGCAAGAATTAGAATCTCTACGGGAGGCGTTAACAAAATCCAGGGGAACACCATGGGGGCTTATCGACTACATTGAATAACTGCAATATCAGTTGTGTTCGCGGGTCTTGAGGAAGACAATATCAGGCCAGTCTTCCATCACGAAACCAAGTCGCCACTCGCTGGGCGCCAGGTAGGCCAAGTGTCCTTCTGCATCATGCGCCATGTTGAGCAGGTGTTTCTTTTGAAACCCTTCCATTATTTTCTTGTCCCGGCAGCTGACCCATCGCGCCGTCGTGTATTCTACCGGTTCATAGACCGCATCCACACCGTATTCGCCTTTAAGGCGTGCGACGGTTACGTCGAATTGTAGAATCCCCACTGCTCCCAGGATGTAGTCGTTTCCCTGAACCGGCCGAAAGACCTGAACCGCCCCCTCTTCCGCCAACTGCGTCAGGCCTTTTTGCAGTTGTTTGGCCTTGATGGGGTTCTTCAGGCGTACCCGCCGGAAGTGTTCCGGGGCGAAATTTGGAATGCCAGTGAACTTGAGGGGTTCCTTCTCGCTGAAGGTATCCCCGATCTTGATGGTTCCATGATTGTGGATACCGATGATGTCTCCGGGGTAAGCCTCTTCCACATTCATGCGGTCCTGGGCCATAAAAATAGTGGCATTGGCCAGGGCTACCTCTCTACCGGTCCGGTTGTGGCGGACTTTCATCCCGCGCGTGAATTTGCCTGAAGTTATGCGGAGAAAGGCAATGCGGTCTCGATGCGCCGGGTCCATGTTTGCCTGTATCTTGAAAACGAACCCCGAAAATGGTTCTTCGTAGGGGTGGACTTCACGGGAGACGGCGGCCCTCGGCCCGGGGGCGGGAGCCATCTCTACGAAGGCGTCAAGCAGCTCCTTGACGCCAAAATTATTGATAGCGCTCCCAAAAAACACCGGGGTCTGGCTCCCTTTCAGATAGTGCTCGTGTTCAAAGGGGTTTGCCGCGCCCTCGATCAACTCCACGTCTCGGCGCAGCTCATCAGCCTGGGTGCCGAGGATTTCATCGAGCAGACTATCGGCCAGGTCGGTGACCGTTACCCCGTCCTGAATCCGGGTCTCTTGCCCCGGAGTAAAAAGACGCAGTTTCTTACGGTAGAAGTCATACACTCCTTTGAAGCTCTTGCCCCTTCCGATCGGCCAGGAGAGCGGCGTACACTCGATCTGGAGCTTGTCTTCGATGTCCGCAAGCACATCCAGGGGGGACATCCCGTCCCGGTCCAGCTTGTTGATGAAGGTTATGATCGGGGTATTACGCAGTCGGCAGACCTCCATCAGTCTTTCCGTCTGCGGTTCCACGCCCTTTGCGCTGTCTATCACCATGAGGGCGCTATCCACCGCCGTGAGGACTCTGTACGTGTCTTCAGAAAAATCCTGGTGTCCGGGGGTGTCAAGCAGGTTTATCTCGAAATCACGGTAGTTGAATTTCATCACCGAAGTGGTAACTGATATGCCGCGCTCCCTCTCGATGGACATCCAGTCGCTGGTAGCATGACGGGCAGCCTTTCGGGCCTTCACGGCCCCGGCCAGTTGAATGGCCCCACCGAAGAGGAGCAATTTTTCCGTAAGGGTGGTTTTCCCGGCGTCAGGATGGCTGATGATGCCGAAAGTGCGCCGTCGGTCAACCTCTCTCTGATGTTCCTTGTTCACGCTATAAACCCCGAAAAAGATGGTTGTAAAACAAAAAAAATCGGGCCGTCAGGCCCGTTTGATATCTTGTAATATACACAAAAATCAACGTTCAGTCAACGCCGGATTGGGCCGATAACGCAGACAAAGCTCGACCCGGCAGGTGATGATGCGTACCGGTCTCCGCCTTACATCTCATCTCAACATCGGGGTGACAAAAAGGATTGAACCCTTAAGCGGTAAAAAGCCGGCCTTTAGACTGTTTTCTGTTGACAAGAAACCAGCTTCTAGCTAAGGTCGCGCAAGAATAAGATATTTGAGAGCTGAACCGGCAGGTACAACATGCGCCCATCCACAGCATTACCGGCCGTCTTTAGCCCCCTGTTACTATTGCCGATCCCGGGAGGTGAAAAAGCATGACCAAAGGCATGGACAGCAAAAAGAAAACCAAGAAGGAACCGGCCAAGACCCTGAAGGAAAAAAAGGCCGCGAAAAGAGCCAAGAAGGATGAGAAAAAACGCTAGGAGCCTGCCGAATCTCCTGAATCCCTGATCTGCAGGAGTTTTTGAAAGAGTATCCGGCCCAGCCAGGCATCGGTGGCCGCATATCGAATTTGCGGCGGGGTCAGTGTGCTCCGTGCCCAATTGGAAGTCTGGGCTGCCTTGGAGATGCGTAGCCCCAGCAGAACGGCGGCAAGTCCCCGCAAGCCCTGATTTAGAAGACCCGCTTCTCTGGCCATCCTGTCGAGGTCCACGCACCGTGCCGGCTGGAAGGGGGCTAGTTCCTGCAATTCCCTGATATCATACGTCAGAGCGACGCCGGCCTTGGTGATCTCGGGCTGCGCCAAGAGGCGGCGAAGCGGTTTGGGCAGGCCGAGGTACTGCAACTGGAAAATGAAAACCTCCTGTTCGCCTGCGAGCTGCAGCAGTGACGGCGGGTAACTCTCTCCCTTTTTGAAGGCAGGCCTGGTTTCCGTGTCCAACCCTAGCAGGGTTTCCTTTGCCAAATGCCGGACCGCATCAGCCAGCCCCCCGGCAGTGCGGATGACGTGAACCGGTCCCCGCCATTTGGTCATAGGGCAGGCGTTGATTTCCTTTTTGTTCAGCCGCCGGGCAACTCCCCGGCCGTCGCCGGCCTCTTTTCCGGACATTGCTTATTCTCCCGGCTGATTGGATATTCCCCTGATATGGGGGTAGAAGATTCAGCTCGCTATTGCCTGGCAAAGATCACCTCTGAGCCTCGTCACCTCCCCGTCTTCCAGATAATCGTCATAATTTGTCATCCGATCTATGATTCCGGTCGGCGTAATCTCGATGATCCGGTTCGCCACGGTTGCGACGGACTGGTGATCATGGGAAGCGAAAAGCACCACCTCAGGGAAGGCGATGAGGCCGTTGTTGAGGGCGGTGATCGATTCAAGGTCCAGGTGATTGGTCGGCTCATCGAAGATGAGAGCGTTGGCGTCGGCCAGCATCATCCGCGCCAGCATACAGCGGACCCGCTCGCCGCCGGAAAGGACGCCGACCTGCTTGAGCGCCTCTTCGCCGGAGAAAAGCATCCGGCCGAGAAACCCGCGGACGAAGTTCTCGCCCTCGGTGATGGGCGCAAACTGGCGGAGCCATTCGATCAGGTTCAGGTCATGGGCGAAGTAGTCGCTGTTCTCCTTGGGGAAATAGGCGGTGGAGATGGTCTGGCCCCAGCGGAAGCTGCCGCTGTCCGGCGCCATCTCCCCGGTCAGTATCTGGAAAAGGGTCGTCCTGGCCAGGGCGCTGTCGCCGACAAAGGCGATTTTGTCCCCCTTGTTGACGGTGAGGGTTAAATTGTGCAAGGCCGTGACCCCGTCCACCTCCTTGCAGAGGTCCTTGATCTCAAGGATAACGTCGCCGCAGGGCCGCCCGGGCTTGAACACCACATAGGGGTATTTCCGCGACGAGACCGGCATGTCCTCGATGGTGAGCTTTTCCAGTAGTTTTTTCCGTGAGGTGGCCTGCTTCGCCTTGGAGGCGTTTGAGCTGAAACGCTGGATAAACGCCTTGAGTTCGTCGGCCCGGGCAGTGGCCTTTTTGTTCTCATTCTGCCTTTGCTTGAGAATCAACTGGCTGGCCTCGTACCAGAAGTCGTAGTTCCCAACATACACCTGGATGCGGCCGAAGTCGATATCCGCCATATGGGTGCAGACCTGATTCAGGAAATGGCGGTCATGGGAAACGATAATGGTCGTGTTCTGAAATCGGAAAAGGAAATTCTCCAGCCAGGTGATGGATTGCTGGTCCAGATTGTTTGTCGGCTCGTCAAGCAGAAGGATGTCCGGGTTACCGAACAGGGCCTGCGCGAGCAGCACTCGCACTTTATCTCCGCCATCGAGCTCCTTCATCTTCTTCTGGCGCAGTTCCTCATTAATGCCGAGACCGTTGAGCAGCACCGCCACCTCGGATTCAGCGTCATAGCCGTTCATCTCGGCGAATTCGACCTCGATCTCCCCGCAACGGAGGCCGTCCGCTTCCGAGAGTTCAGTTTTGGCGTAGAGCGCCTCCCGCTCGGCCATCAGTTGGTAAAGCCTTCGGTGCCCCATGATGACGGTATGGAAGACTGTTTCCTCGTCAAAGGCGAAATGGTCCTGCCGCAGCACCGCGATCCGCTCGCCGGCGCCGACCGTGATTTCTCCCTTGTCCGGTTCCATTTCGCCGGCGAGTATCTTGAGAAAGGTGGATTTGCCGGCTCCGTTGGCGCCGATCAGTCCGTAACAGTTGCCGGGGGTGAATTTGATGTTGACGTCCTTAAAAATAACCCTCTTGCCGTAGGCGAGGGCGACATTCGCTGCGTTGATCATTCTTGCCTTCCTAAAACTGATGGTTGTAAAACAAAAAAAATCGGGCCGTCAGGCCCGTTTGATGTTTCGTAGCATACACAAAGATCGGCGTTCAGTCAACGCCGGATTGTGCATTGCTCATGTCCGGAACCTTTCCACATGCCTCCCCGTGCGCAATCCTCTTCATAACCTTTCTCCATCCGTGCGACATAAGGGTCGTTCTGAACGTGCTTTCTATGTAAGAAAGCTTTGAACACGCATAGCGAGCACATTCCCCGCTGCTTGCCGTCCAGGTTTGACCCTGGCGGGCAACGGGGAGCTTCAATCAGACTTCCGGTGAGGGTCAATTCTATTTTACGATTTACGCGTGGGGGAAAAGGACTAATCCTGCTGAGGCGCTGCGCCCTCTTCCTTCTTCTTTTTCTTCTTGGGCTTGGCTTCGGGGGGCGGCGCGGCGACCTTCTTTGCCTTGGGGGTCTCTTCCTTGGGCCTTGCCAGGCGCTCCGCCTTGATCGTGGCCAACTCCGCCGTTCGCTTCTCCGTGGCGTCGATCGCCCGCAGACGGGCCTGCGATTCCCTGACCTTTGCCTTCAATCCCTTGACGAGGGCATCGCGCGCGATCTTTTTCTTGTCCGTCCCCTTCTCCGCAAGAAGCGCTAGCCGCTTCTGCAACTTCACTTCCCATCCGGCCTTCTGTTTCAGCCGCGTTTCCCTGCTTTCGGATGCCATTGATTTCTCCTTTTTGGTTTTTCCGTGTCGGGCATCTTCACTGTTTCCTCATCATCGTGCCCGGAGACGGAGGTTACCTCTTACCAGAATTTCCGCCGAAAATCCAGTTAATTTGGCCGGCCGTCATTCGGCAGCCGTTCCGGGGGGGGCGCAACCGGTACTCTAAGCACTCTCAGGATGTCGAAGCGCATCCACTCCTTCTTCTTGGCAACCGACCACTTGCTATGCACGTCCCGTACATAGTGCCAGTTTGCCCTCGGCATCTCAGCTCCCCTTTTCTTAGGTGCCTCATTTTGAGCCACAAATGGTAGTTTTAAGACCCAAATCTGGGCATATTTTTAGCATATTCTATTTAAATTCAAAAGCTTAATTTGGCCCGACCCGAGAGGCGCGCTCCCGCGCCATTAACTCGTCGAATGTCATTGCCGCAAAGCGATGCACGTCGGCGACAATGAAAGCCACATGTTCCAGATCTTCATTATGTTTAGCCATCGTTGGAATCCTAACTTTGATAACCTAGTCACCAATTTATAGTTTTATGCTGCCAAAGTTAGTTAGGCTCATTTCTGGTCGTCTTGTTTTTCATTACGGGCTTTGTATTTAGATTGCTTTTCAAAAAGCTCCAGTTGATCAACAGGTTCGCTTTTGGTAGGGTGGCCGTTAAGGTAGTCATTAATGTAATGTCCGCTTTTAGCTATTGCAGAGAAGATATCCTTTATATTGGCACGATTAGTTCTTCGGATTTTTAGTAACGGGTGGGCTCCTTGCTTTAGTAATTCTCGGTTTCCCACAGCACTTTCCGGCATGCCTTCGTAAACAGGAGCAAAAAGAGGAATTCCCATTCTGAGACAGGCTCGACCGGCTTCGATGCTCCCCCCGGTGCTTCCCGCTTCGATAAGAATCATCGCTGAAGAAAGCGCACAAATGGTGTGGTTCCGCTGCATGGCATTATGGGCGCTCCATGGCAGCCCAGGTAAAAACTCGCTTATGACGGTTATGCGCTCCCAGTCCCAGAGATTATTTAAGTCGCGTTTAATACGAAAATTCAGAATGCCTTCGCACAGTACAAGTGTAGTAGTGCCCCCACATTCCAGCGCTGTCTGGTGAGTTGTCAGATCAACGCCTGCTGCATACCCGGAAATGATGTTCACCCCTTCACTGGCAAGCTGGTCTGCACAGTCTTTGGCCGTGGCAATACCCTTTTCGCTCGCCTTTCGAGATCCGCAGAAGCCAACAGATGGTTTGCCAAGAAGATGTCGGTTGCCCATGACCATCAAAAGAGGCGGTGCTTTTTTCCCAAGAAGAGTACGTAGCCGTTCCGGGTAATTGTCATCTGTCACCGGGACCAGTTGGACTCCTTTCTCCTCAAGATCGTCCCAGATCTGGCGGGTTTTGTCTTCCAATGCAAGAAATGCATCTATCTGTGAGTCGTTAAGGACCTCTTTTAGGCTGGATGGCTTATAAAGGAAATCCGAAAGGCTCATCGCATAGCTATTGGCCATATCCAGTATTGCGTATACCTTCGCTATGCCTATGCGAGGCGTCTCCAGCAAATGCAGAACGTGAAAAGCGGCTTTACCGTCCATAAGATATACCCATCATCTTATATTGTCATCATTGGTGCAAGTCTTTTCGCAAGCGAGCCCATAGACTCTATTTGCTCCGGCTTCTATAAGCAACATCGCTGTATAGTTCATTGACACACCAGACTGATATAGATCATCTATAAGAAGAACAATTTCGTCTCGGACAGCCACAGGATCGACAGAGATCGTTCCTTCGATAGTGCTGAGCTTGTTAGAAACGGGAGTTGTTCTAAGTGACTCCCTCGCTTTTATGGTTTGAACTCCCGGACTGCTATTCGGCATATCCAGCTCCCTCGCAATCTCAGATGCAAGATATTTTGGAAGATTGAAAGTCTTGGACGGATCTGATGGTGGTATTGCCACAATACATGTGGCGTCCCCGTAACAGGTCATTTTTCCGAGGAATTCAAGGCAATTTGAGACGATCTCATCGGCGGCAACATAAGTATCGTCCGTTGTGCCCCTCTGATAAGGTTTGGCACGACTTCGGAGCTTTCCAATCGTGGTTTGAAGATTGCTCGGATTCCCGTTTACGCGATCATAGTCTAATGCGAATGAAAGGGCGAGACAGTCACGCAGAGCCACATATGAGCCTACTGTTTTTAAAAATTCTTTAACCGCAGCTAAGGTTTCTACACGATCCTCTGCATCCGGCAAAAAGGCATAGCACCGCCCGTCCTTACCAAGTCTTAGGCCAGTAGATTTGACCGAACACATGCTTTCAAAAGTGTTTTTGAGAGTTTCGCAAAACGGAAGGACCAAACTCCAATCCTTATATGAGCCTTTTGGCTCATGAAGGGCCTGAGACCATTCGTGGTCAAGCTTCATCCTTCTGGGACGCCACGTAAGCATCTCATTTATGCGTTCCTTGGTTATCGACTGCTGTTCCGGTATGGCTCCAAAATCCGGTTTGATCCGCATCCTCATACCTCAGGGTATATATTTCTTTTGTCGCGCTTAACCGTTTCCGTCATATAATGATTGGTTCAAACTGCGGAAGATGGACTAGATGCTAATTGTCTGTGTTCTGGTCTATAAGACGGATTATAGCATCGGTTAATTCAGATAGATCGACGCTCTTAACAACATATGCATCAGCACCCCTTGCCATACACACCTCTTTATAATCAGTAAGTGCCGTATGAACGATGAATGGAGTGGCTGGATACAAATTTTTGCATATATTTAGGAAAGTAATACCGTCAATGCCAGGGAACACAAGGCAGGATATTACTACATCTACCTGATTTTTCTGTAAAAAATCTAGCGCCGCAGAACAATCGTCAAAATATATCAAATCAATATTAAAATCAGAAAAACGTTCTTGTATTTCCTCTAGTATGACCTGATATATTGACTCTTCATCCTCGACCAGTAAAATTCTGGTCTTACTCTTAATATCTTCTAGCCTTTTAGCAATTGGTTTGCTCATATCGAGATCGAACAATTCTGCCTGCACTGTGGCGTCTCTCGAGGAAGCTGTACTGAAAGTGATGCCGAAGAGTTTGTCGAGTTTGCGTAATTCACGTTTGGGAATAATTCCACGCATCTTTGGAAGAAGCAGATGGGTATGGGCTATCTTTTGCCGATGCTGGCGATTCTCGATGCATCGCCAATGAGGCTTTCCACCCCAGTCTCCAAACTCAACTTCTCTGCCGCAATTAGTGCAGGTAATTACCCCATCCTCCAGTGGCGGCTGGTCAATACTTCGGGAATAGCAGCCTTCTTCCACGCAGCGCCAATAGAATGGCTCATTTGTACCCTCGCTAGCCACAACCTCATTTCTACAGATGGGACAGGTCGGTGATCCATGATCATACTCGCCAATCAATTCATTCAACCGCAAGGTTTGGATAAAATCATCGACGACCTTCCGGCTTGCGCGTCGTTCCATGACTTCTTGTGTATTGCTGAAGCTAAGTGGGTTTAAGGACCCCATCCACAAAATTTCATCGTCGATAAAGACAAGTTTCTCGTGCATCCGCCGCTTGTGAATAACAATGACTCCCCAATTATTAAGTGTTCGCTCGAGCATTTGATAAATGCGTAGCTCCTGTTTGCTGCGATCATCTCTGGCTTTGGTAACGACGTAAATACGGACGCCGCGTTCTATAGCCGCCCGGATTGGGGGTTCAAGTTGTCCCAGCCTGTCAGGTGTGATAAAGGCGGAGTAAATAACTATCCGTCTTTTTGCTTGGCCAAGATCGGTGCAAAGCAAGGAGTAAAAGTGTTCCTGGGTAACGACTAGGCGGGTGGCGTCCGGCTCAATATCTCCACCAAGGACGGAAGTTTGTGCCTTGGCTGCCCGTGCCGCCAAGCCAACGGGAATGACATCCAGAGCATCTACACAAGGATAATGCTCTTGAAGATAAGGAATAAGTTCAGCCCCCAGGAATGATTTTTTCGACAACTTGGAAATGTATTCAAAGTCACCGACAACGACAAGCCGACGTCTAGCTCTCGTCAGGGCAACATTGAGTAAGCGGCTTATATTACCATCATTCTTTGGGTCAAACATACCTACTCGCCAATGCGGTTCATCATTTACCAAATCCAATATCACAACATCGGCTTCTGAACCTTGGAAGTTATGGACTGTACCTGCTCGCACTTCGCCATTAAGATTTTGATCTCGTAATAGCAGCTTAAGTAGCCGGGCATGTGGGCGATATGGACAAATAATGAGGATGCGTGGAGGCTCCCCGGATAAGACCTTGGGCCGGTTGTTTAGTAGTAGTTGTTCGGCAAGGTCAACGCAAATGGTTGCGGACAGGAAGTTCAACCTACTAGCCCGTGTACCGTGAGATACACTTGTAACCCAAGCACCTACGGAAGCTGTGTTTACGAGAAGAACAGGATAATCGTGGCCCCAATCACTGCGATACCACTTCATAAGATTCTCGTCGCACTTGGCATCGGACAGGGAATAATAACGCCCAGTGTAATTTATCCTGCCATCGGTCAAAAAACGATAAATAAGCTCATTAGGGATGGCGCTGATACGCGGATGCATCCGATATTGCGTTTTAAGGGTCACAAGGTACTGCCTGTTATCATCATAACTAGAAAGGCCAGCCGCATCAAAGATGTCTTTGCCTAACCATTTCTTGGCCAAATTGTTTTGAGACAGGACAATTGGTGGCAGTTGCTTGGAGTCCCCGACAACCACAGCGTTGGCGTCTGCCAAGCTTGCTGCTACCCATAGGGCCGGGATAGGAGCCATTGACGCCTCATCGAGTATTACAGTGTCAAAGCGCCGAGATTGAATGGAATCTCGTAAATATGCGCGTGTAAGGGTAGTTGCAATAATCATCGCTTCAGCAATAACCAGTTCCTCGATCTTCTGGAGAGATTCTTCGATCTGTCTGATTTCTGCCTCAAGGTTACGAATAAGCTTATTAAAATAGTTGCGCTTCTCCTGTAATTCAGCCAATTCAAGGCTGGCAATTTGATAGACGGCAGCCTCATACGCATCTTTTATTGCACTGAGCATCAACTCCGCAGGGCCTGCTGATTCACGTGTAAATCCCCAATCTTTAAGCGCTGAAAGCCGTGACATTAGCAACTCTTCTAGTTTCAGGCGGCGTTTACTGCATGTTTTGGCAAGTTGTTCAATCTGGACATTTAACTGGTCCAAACTTTCTCTGTGGGTAGTGGCTTGACGAAGCACTTCGTCAGGAGAACTGGAGTACTTGCGCTGGAAAATTTCCAGTTCATGGGCAAAAGAGGTCCGCTTGCTTTCAGCTTCTCCCAAACTACGCTTGACCTCTTCAAGCTTTAAACCGAGCCTTTCTGTGTCACCCTGTAGTTTTTGGAGAACTTCCAATTGCTGCTCAGGTGATGGGAGACGCCGCCAGTTCCGAATAAGCCAGCCTACGGACGTGGTTTCGGCATAAACTGCTTTAGCCTCCGCTGCCTGTTTTTTGACCTCCTCTAACTCATTATCAACTGTCAGAAGGCGGCGGTTCATCTCCGCAATAACTTCATCGACTTTGGCCATCTCGACCAATAGACTTTGTGCATATCGCGCTACCTCCGCAGCAGCAGTCCATTGTGGTGTTGTGGCAGAAAGCCGTGAGTGCTTTCTTCGGTTATGATCCAATTCCAGATCCAGTTTTTGCAAAGATTCAAGATCCGCGGTCATCGCAGAAATGCCGGTCTTTGCCTCAGATACCCACTCGCAGATTTCGATCTTCCGAGAGACTTGTATAACATCCGCTGTAGTAGCAGCCAGTTCCACCTTTAAAGCATCTCGTTGATTTGCAAGCTCTTCAGATCGTTGGGCAACGTGAGTCTGCAGCAAGAGATCGGCTTTCAGTTGAAGGTCTTTTGGTTCACCTACACGTAGCACACGACCCTTGGCCAGATCATCAGGGGCAATTTTGTTGCCTATGCGAAGAATCGCCTGATCTACAGCGGTGTTGGTATGTGAGACAACAAGAACGGAACGACCTCGGCGGTAAAGTTGTTCGGCAATGGCACCGATAGTTCGAGTTTTTCCTGTGCCTGGCGGTCCCCAGATGAAAGTTGTATCCCTGCCCAAAGATGACGCTACCGCCTCTATCTGATCTGGGTTGAATTCGTCCGACAAGTTAACTACCACCGATGAGCCTGAGACTGGTAAGGCACCGCGTACGCGTTCCCCAGTGGGGTTGGGTCTATTTGCAAGAGCCTCGATTCGCTCAATAAGCTTGCGCATTAGGTGAGCAAGGTTGCTCTGCAAGCGTGCAGTTGGGACAATTGTCCCTAAGTCCTCAGGTACGCTTACCGTAATAGCCATGCCATCGACGGAGATGATAATAACATTGAGAGGTGCTCGGCCGGGAACATATAGGTCGCCGGGTGTATCACCGGGCAGATTCAGTATATTCTCGACATCGAATACGTACTGGTAGTTGTTACCAACTTGAGCAATGCGGCGTCCATTGATGAGAGGAACGGCGGCGCTTGACTCATTGCGGCGCGCAGCTTCGATCTCTTCCCGAAGAGCGCTACGGAATTCGGACAAAACCCCGGTGAGCGGTATTTCATCGTGCTGGATAGAATTGTCTGGCGGCGTCAACGCAAGTTACCTAAACACTATGAAGATTCACGTGCAGAACCATAATTTAAGTTTGAGCGATTACCCTCATACCGTAGCCAGAAGGAAAAGACATCCATTGGTAAATAAGTAAGTCATTCTACCAACCCATAATTTTAATGTCACAGACGGGACATCTTTCAAATAATTTCACGGTTTCCTCCGGCGGCTGATTTGCTGGGGGAATGCAAAATCCGGATCCTCTAACTGGCTTTCAAGATATAAATCAAAGTTGGTTCGTTTCATAAAGGATTCCTGCATCCGGCCCGGTTTTCATTCCTGGCGTGTTTTTGAGTGAGAATAGATGAGAAATATCACGAAATCAAATGGATGGTCAAGGAGATTTGCTGCGGCAACTATTTGAAGGCAAGGCGTGGAGAAGGCGGCTGCCTGGAGACGTCAGTATCTGAAGTGTTTGATCTGCTCACCCTTTTCTCCAATCTCCATCATCGCTTCAATCCCAATCTGGAGGTGCATTTCGGACCACTGCGCAGTCACGCGTTCGTCCAATTCCTCTGTCTTGACCCCCTCAGGTGTAAGCGGAAGGTCAGATACAAGGAGGAGTGCGCCCCGGGCGATCTCATTATAGTGGCCCACGATGAAGAACGTCGCTGTTTCCATATCAATGGCTATACAGGTCATTTGCTTAAGCCGGTCCTGGAAACGCTGGTCGTGTTCCCACAGGCGACGATTTGTCGTGTAAACTACCCCGGTCCGGTATTCATGCCCGTGCTCCACAATCTTTTCAGAGACGAACTTATGCAGCTTGAAGGACGGAAGCGCAGGCACTTCAGGCGGGAAATAGTCGTTGCTGGTGCCTTCGCCCCTTATGGCCGCGATTGGGAGGATGAAATTGCCAATCTCGGTCGACTTCTTCAACCCTCCGCATTTGCCGAGAAACAACGCTCCCTTGGGGTGGCGGGCACTGAGCAAATCCGTTATGGTCGCAACGTTGGCCGTTCCGATGCCGAAGTGGACGATCGTCAGACCGCTGCTGTTGGTCGCAGCCTGCATCGGCTTGTTGTCCCCATATATGTCGCATTTGAACTTTTCGGCAAAGTTCGTGAGGTAGTACCGGAAGTTGGTCAGAAGGATATAGTCGCCGAAAAGATCGAGGGGCATTCCGGTATAACGGGGGAGCCAGCACTTGGCGATCTCAAGTCGCTCAAGCATGGGCAAGTGCCTCCTTAACGCTCACACACCAAGGGGATTCCATGATTGTTTATCGTAGCAGATAAAGAATCTTTTGTCCCGCCATTTTCGCCCATCGGCCTCTGGCTCAAAGGGAAGGTGGCGTCCTCCGTCTTCGGCCGACCTGGCGGCGTCTGCCCCCGGGGCGGGAGCGATAGGATGGAATGACTTACTCCGCGTAGATTTATTTAATTTATATAGCTGTGCAGGCCGGAGAGAAGGAAATTGACGCCAAAATACGTAAAGAGCACCGATACAAAGCCGCCAATGGAGAGCAGGGCGATCTTTTTGCCATGCCACCCGCGCAGACGGACATGGAGGATGATCGCATAGACAAACCACGTAATCAGAGACCATGTTTCCTTAGGGTCCCATTGCCAGTAGGCCCCCCAGGCCGAGTGTGCCCAGATGGAACCGGTTGCAATGCCGGCGGTAAGAAACAGAAAACCAAAGACAATCACCCGATAGTTAAGGGTATCCAGGTCTTTTTTGTCATCGGATCTTTTAAACAGGTATGCGATACTCAGGCCACAGGAAACAGCAAATGCGCCATAACCGATAAAGCAGGTGATGACATGGGCAATGAGCCAGTTGCTCTGCAGGGCCGGGACAAGCGGTTCAATGCGGCTTGAAATAGTCGGTGAAAACGAGGCGTAGGCCAGACCAAGGAAGGCAAAAGGTACGGTGAACACGCCTGCGTGGGCGAGTTTATACTTATATTCAGCAATAAAATGGATCAAAATTATTGCCCAGGCAAAGAAAACCAGGGACTCATAAAAATTGGCAAATGGGGCATGGCCGATCCCAAGGTTGTGGGATTCAACCCAGCGTAAAATAATGGCAGCGGTATGTGCAACAAAGGTGCCTATAGTGACAACCGAAGCGATCCTCTGGCCGATTTTTGTCTTAAAGATCAGGGCGCTCAGATAAAATATCACTGCCGCAAGATAGCTGAACGTTACGACAGCGAGAATCTTCGAACTCAGCATGGCGGTCCGTTTCCCCTTTTATTTTATATCGGCTTTCTGGAGTTGCAGGTAGAGATTATCAAGCCTTTCTTCCAACCCCAGTTTGTTTTTATTTGTCTGGCCGCCGATGGTAACTGTTGTCCCCTCGCCTTTTTTCTCCAGCACAGCCCATATCTTACGGTGTGACATGAAAAAGGTCACGGCAATTCCCAATACCATTAATATACTGCCGGCCCAGACAAAGAGGATGCCCGGTTCCTTGGCTACCTGGAGGCCGGTGTAGAAGCCTTCCCTTACCTCGGTTACGAGAAACCGGTACGGTAATTTCTTGACCCGTCCAAAATCCGGGTTGTTTTTGAATATCCAAAGGTCGGTTTGTCCTCCCTCAGGGCTGGTCAGCAGCATCTGAACCGCGGGGCCCATATCCATCACATTCGGCTCAACCCGTAATGAACGAAGAGTACCCAGCCCATCAGGCAAAATGGCCTCCTGGCCGAATGGAACAGAAAGCGGAATGATTTTCCCGCTGGTTTTATCAACCAGATTAAGTTCAATCGTCTTTGGGAAGCGGCCGTAAGAGGCCTGATAAAAAGTGATACCTCTGTACGTAAGAGGCCGGTTGACCCGGATGTTGCCGTTCAAAACCGGCTTCCCGTTTTCGATAATGGTTATGTCGCTGCGGTAATCCCTTGGTTCGCCGGTGGGATAAAACTGGGCCTCAAACTTGTCAACGCGGAGGGCAAAGCCCAGATTATAGCCTACGTTAGTATTAGGCAGGGGCACCTGTTCCACCACCGCCCCTTCCGGCAGGTTAATGCTGGTCATGAACCCACCCAGAGAGCTCGCTATCCCGGCAATATAGAAAATAACGACGCTAAGATGCACAACATAGACGCCGAGACGGGACAATCTTCCCTTTTCCCGCCAGAGAATCGTTGTTGAGCCGGCCGTGGTCTCATTCAGATCGCCCAGCTTACCTGAAAGAATGGGCAAGAGTGCGGCCTTAACCACGGAAGGGTTCGCTTTATATTTTAAGGCCCTCGTCCCTGGACTGGCCAGGACAGCGTTTTCGTTAAGCCTCTTTTCTTTTGGGAAAACAATATCCCAGACATGCCGGAGCCTGTCCGTAGTACAGACGATAAGGTTCAGCGCCAGGAGAAGGAGAAGGAGTCTAAACCAACCCGAGTGATAGAGGTCCAGAAGAGATAACGAATCCAAAAGCTGGTAAGTGCCATACCCATACCGCTGAACATACATGGCGGGAGGCTCATTTTGAGGGATAAGCGTCCCGACAATAGAGCTTACCGCGAGAAATATAAGTAAGAATATGGTGAGGTTAACTGAAGCGAGAGATTTCCAGAAAGGTTGTTTTTTTTCGGGTGGCGCTGAGAGGCTGTTTTCCGGCTTCATGTCATTGTATCTCAGAGGGTTATTAAGGTGTCATAAGTCACGGAAATCTTGTGAAGACTACCTAAAAAGCAGTCCATTCATTAACATCCCTGTCCCCCGCTTGTCAAGGATTTTATAGCCTCCACTGCTTACGGTTGACACCATCCCAAAAAGAAAGGCGACCTAATGGCCGCCTTTCCAGTTTTATCTTCTGATATTACCCTTACTTGGGCATAGCGTGGGCAGTATTATGGCAGTCACCGCATTTTTTGAAGCCCTTAAGCATAGTCGGGCTATGCGGCTGGCCATGGCAGGCCTCGCACTGGATAATATCCCGATGTTTGGGATGGCATTTGGCACAACTTAGTTGATCGTGCTTGGTCTGGCTCTTCTGGAGTTCCTGCAGGGCCTTGGGATGGCATGCCCCACAGGTGTCGCGTGGTGTCTCGAGCGGATACGTGATCACCAGTGGCCTGTGCACCGGGTGGCAGCTTAAGCACTCGGCATTGGTCTGGGTCGGTGTATGCGGTGTATGACAATCGGCACAAACCGGAATATGACGGTGCACGGTATGGCAGTCGGAACACGCCACGTCTGTATGTTTACTCTTATGGGTCTTAAGCTCGTCGGCTACCTTGCCGTGACAGGTGGAACATCCGGCATCCATGTCCGGGCCAGCCATCTTGCCCGTCGGCGCATGTGGGTTGGCGTGGCAAGCAGCGCAGTTAGCCAGTTTATCACCGTGAGCCAGTCCGTGACAGGTGTTGCATTTAGGCATAATGTCTTCGTATTTGACCTTGTCCGGACGGTACACGTGGTATTTCTCATGACATTTGGTGCAATCGATCTGGTGCTTTCCGCCTTCATTGCGGATGGTATTATAATAATACAAATGGCACTGACCGCACTGCTCTGTCTTTAGAGGCGATATCTCCCTTTCATACAGCGGCGCTATCTTGGCCTTGGCCTTAGCCGGCGCTGCCACTACCGCTGGCGCCTCCGCCGGGGCCAGCATAATAGCCACGCCCCCTTCTTCTACAACAGTCCCCGGGGCCGGCACCGTAACTACACGCTGCTCCGCGCAACCCCAAATAACTGCGATAAGCAGTAATACTAACCCCCCAAAGGCTACCAGTAATCTTTTCATTGTCCACCTCTCATAACTAAACCTTGGAGGGGCGCCTTTGGGGCGCCCCTTATCGCTTACGTATCAGGCCCAAACGGCCTATTTCATCAGGGTATGCGCAGCGCCATGACACTTGCCGCATTCCGTATATTTCGCATGGATACCGGATGCATGCGGTTTCCCATGACACGCCTCGCAGGGCGGAACTACCTTGTGTTTATCGCGATGGCAATAGGCACAGGACAGATCATGATGTTTTGTAGTGTTGGCCTTCAAGTTGTCATAGGCATCATAGTGGCACGCCGCACAGGTCTCTGAGGGTGTATCCATGCCATATTTGATGTCCAGGGGTTTATGCGGTGGATGACAGGTCTTGCAGGTCTCAAAGGTCATATCTTTGGTATGCGGGTCGTGACACTTTAAACAATCGAGGTACTGTCTGTGCGCCGGGTGACACTTTGAGCAATCTAATAGGGCATGCTTGCTTGGAGAGGCAGCCATCTCATTTCCCTGCTGTGGATGGCAGGTAAGACATACCGGCGTGGTCTTCTCGCCCATCTTGATATCTAACGGGGCATGGGTATCCGCATGGCAGGAGGCGCATTCGGGCAATTCGTAGTGAGGCTTGCCGGCATGGCACATAGCACATTTTGGGACAGCCTGCGTGCCCTGGGGCGGGTGTTCGGTGTGGCAGTCCAGACATCCCACGGCCGTCTTGTGTTTGGCCCCTTTAGAGGCAATAGTCTCCGGCTGTTGCGGGTGGCACTTCACACAATCGCTGTTGGACAGGGCCGCCTCTGCAGCAATGGCATTACCAACAGGACCGTTATAATACAAAACCGCTGCCATAAGGCCTATAGCCAGAACCGCAAATACAACAACTAGTCCTTTTTTATAAAACATATAGCGCTTCCTCCACAAGGGATGAATAGTGATTCAACGCAAGCGATGTTAGCATTACAACTAACCTATGTCAAGCATTTAATGGGTTTTTTTTGATAAATTAGGGCCCTGTTGATTATTGGCACCTCACCGCTTGAACCTTACTAACTAATTGCTTCGACTACAGTTTCGTCTCTTTCCCCATAACTCCGATATCCAAACAGGAGGAGAGGTTCATTGTTTCTTCAGGGACTGGTGTTAAATGTAGCCCTCCGATGATGGTAATAATATTCAAGCCAACGGCTTTAATCGCCTCAGCCAGTCGGACGGCTGGATGTTATAGTAATAGTGGTAGCCGATATACACAGATATTTGAGGCCTGATGAGATGACGTATCAGATGTTTTTTAGGGGCAAACACTTGGAACAGGCTTCGCTCACGGTGACCGGATAACGCGCCTTTCTAAGGCATGAGGCCCGAGAGAAAATCCCGAGGGAAGGGTGTGTGTTGCCAGCACCCGGAAGTGGACCATAGCGTTCTTCCAGAGAAATCAAAGGGGGAAAGTGAGAGAGGGAGTAATTAAGGATTGTGCCGAGTTTATTTAGCCGGTTCAACGGTAAAATTTAAAGGATATAAGGGGCAAAAACAAGGCGGGATGGGTATCTCTACCCATCCCGCCCGGGTTAATTATCTTTACCAACCAAGATTAACTACCGTCATCCTTGGTGGTATGGCAGACAAAGCACCCTGTGCTAAGGGAGCCTCCGTTCGCTATCATAGTGCTATAATCCCATCTCAGAATATCCGCATACGCACTGGCATGGGCCCGGTGGCAGGAGAGGCACATGACGATGTCAGTACCGGCGGCTACCGTACCGCTTGCCGCATTGGGGATCGTAGCCCTGGCCACGGGGACCGTAGGATTATAGGTGGTCGAGATGCTTGCATATTCCCCGCTATTGGGTATGAGCACATCAGTTGGATGTCTTATCCAGGGGCTGGCTGTACCGATACCGCTAGCGCCTGACATATGGAAACTACCATGGCACTCGGCACAGAGCTCGCTTATGGTATTGACATCCGCCCAAGCCATGGTGGTCCTGGCGGCATATATCGCACCTTTATATTCGTTGTGGTCAGCGGCACCAACCGTGTCCTGCCAATCGGTGTCCTCTCCACCCTTTACTTTGTAGAGGAAACGGTAACTGGTGGCTACAGAAGCCCCTTGAGAACCTTCGACGATACCGCCAAACTTGAGGACGGCGTCACTGCCATGGTGGGCTCCACTTACACCGGCATAATTGCCGGAATTATCCCGGTTGCCATGGCAACCATTTTGCCCGGCACAGGTCAGCCGGCTGGCGGTAGCGTAATCCGTGCTTGCAGGATCCATAGCTGCTGCATAGCCCGGGGGTGTGTTCGTTAATGTGCCGTCTGCGGCCACGACGCCCTCGACGTTGTGTCCGTAGGCATCGCCAGTATCTACGACGTACTTAAAATTGCCGCCGGCCAGGTCATTACCGTCGCTGTGCCACACCTGGGGAATATTGGTAACAATGTTGCTTGCCCCTGCCGGGTCGCTTCCGTGACAACCAACACAGGTACCGCGCACCAGGTTTCCCTGCGGGTCTGTCTCTCCAGCCTTTAACTGCATTTCCGCACCACCCTGGCTGTTGTGCATGGTATGGCAGTTTACGCAGGCACCCGTGACGGTTGCCAGGGCATACCCGACTGGTATCAAGATCAGGAATGCACTCAATAGAACCGCCAAACAGCCGGTTTTTAACATACATGCCCTTCTCATGATTATCACCCCTTTCTCCACATTTTTCATATTTGTACCCAAAGTCATCCCCTCCTTTCTAATTTTTGGCCATAAAGAGAAGGGCCGGTTACGCCACTGGGCTCGCCTCCGGCACCATGGCGTCCAACTTGGGCACCGGTGGGTCACTGCCCTCCCTTTCTTAAAATCCAAGGAACTTTTTAATTTTAGGAACTTTCCCTTGTCTCTTCAGTCTCACCTGCCTTATTGCCTCCCACGTCCTTGTGAACCTGAGGCCAAAAGGGGATAGTTCTCACCTTTAATTCATTTATCGGCAACTATGGAGAAAACTTTAATTTTTTATTCTTTTCCGGACACTTTTTCACTTGTTATGTTTATCGGCAAGATATCAAAAGACTTTAATATTTTGGTAGTGTCTCAGTTTGAATATGAAAAAGAATCCACATAAACAAACTTGGGCAAAGGTTAATGTTCCGGTAGATGTTGGCGTGGGGGGGATTGTTGAGACATTAAGCTCATTCCCAAATTTGGAAACTATTGAGAGTTGTGAGGGGGACGGTGAACAAGGGTGTTGGGTATGTTTTCGTTATGGTGCTTATTGGAAACATTCTTGGTGCGAACTTGCCAATTTTGTGTTAGGATTTTTGGGAGATCGGTTAATGAAACTTGTCGGGGACGATGCTACTATTAAAATTCAAGTTACGCCCAGCGGTAATATCTTTGGTGAATTGTCTGTTCGTCCTGGGGCTGCCCCAAGAGTAGAGGCAGCCCTCAGAACATTATCCCAAGAATTTAGCGCTTCCCAGCGCCATAACTTGGGGTGTTGCGATGGCACGTCTGGCACATTGCCTTGATGTTGCTAAGTATGTACGGTCCTCCGGCGATGGTGCGATGAACTTCCCATTCACCCCGCAACATCGCCGAGCATCGTCCACTGTGGTGACTACAAGTTGACATTGTGCACTCACATTTTCCTCCGGCCCGAGCGTAAACATCTTCACGGATACCCATTAGCTTTCACCTCCTTTCATTTTGATTTTATCATGCTCCCATTTTACGGGAGGCCAATAATCTCTTCCAGAGTCCACACATGATCGGTTACTTTTGCTTCCATTGCGGGAGTAACCCTTAGCGTTTTGTGAACCCTGGCAAAATTATAATGCATGAAATGCAATGCTACCGCATAAAACAAGTTTTCAACTTTTTTACTAAATCCATTTGTTAGCCGCGTGAATCGGCGCATAGACATCCGCATGGTAAGATTTTGCCGTTCAACAAAGCTAGTAGAAACATACTCTTTAATGGGATTACCGGAAATGCGTTTAACCTCTGCTCCCGTACATTCAACGGGGCTATATTTGCGTTGATCTTCGGTAGGCGTTGATTCATATACCTTTACAAGCATTGCGTAGTCAATATCACCGCCAAAAGCATCCTCAACGGCCTCAAGATAAACCTTGTGCCCATCTGTTGTAAGCTGAACGCGGTTTTTAAGTCTGCTTGCCAAATCTTTTATGAAAATATTGGCGTGTTGTGTATCTCTTCTTCCTACAAGAAAGGATAGTATTATTTTGGAATCGGCACACATTGCAGTCCATGTATAAACATCACCATAACCAAATTCCCCTTTATGTTTTTCGGGGATATTCTTTTCTTTTGAATAACAAAAGCTCCATATCTCATCACACTGAATGCGCTTGCAATTAAGGTTGTGTAAGGCTTTGTCCTGGTATTCAGCACATGCCTTGCCAACATCAATGAGTAGTTTTGTCACGGTATTGATAGAGCAATTAGCCATTCTAGAAACCGCTCTCATGCTGTTACCTTCAACTAGCATCCCTATGATTTGTGCTCTTTTTTCAATACCTAACTTATTCATAATTACTCTCCATGAAAAAGGTTTTTATCTTTTCATGGTTCTAATATAGCACTTATTCTTGACCTGTCAAGCATAAAATGCAGTTTAATAAGAAATTGAACCAAAATAATTTTTATGCTTGAACGGAAAAGCAAAAAATACTTGACATCTCTATGAGAGGGATGTAATTTGCAAATAAATGCCCCTGCTCGGATTCGAACCGAGATTTAAGGTTTAGCAGACCCTTGTTGATCCATTCAACTACAGGGGCACAAGCATCCTAAGAGATGCGGGGATAAAGGCAAGTGGGTTAACCTTCGCCGGTAAACACTTGCCTTTATTTTTTTACTTTTGTCCTAGCGCCGCCCACTATCGGCGCTTTAAAGTTTGGCGGAGGCATAATTATGCTCCTTTCTCCTCTCCTGTAAAAATTTAACTCCCTTGTTGGAGAGGTTTTCGACTCGCGTTCATATTAAATTACCAATGAAATAAAAGTCTTATTCCCGACTAATTCTTTTTTAAACATATCCCCTTTTCGCCCTATTAGTTGTCTTATAACTTCACGCCCATTTTTTTCGCTCAAATTCCAGTTCCGTTTACGGTATTCTTGAACAATATCAGATAATGATAATGCACGCCCGGCATCAATCAAGATTTTTTTGACGCCTTCCTCATGAGTAATACGTTGCATCTTTTCGCCAGAAAACGAACTAATGGGTGTTAATTTTTCGACTGCGCTTGTTCCTACATCAATCCCCAAAAGATTCTTGCCTGTATTTATGAAAACTTCAAGTTGTGATAACCTCTGTTTGATTTCTTCATACTCTTTAAGTTTATCAAGTAAACTATTGCGCTCCTGTTCCGCCATTTGTATTGCTTTCCTTATGCTATCATTTTCAGGCATATAAAGACCTCCTTTTTTCTTGGTTATAAACTATATATACCAAGCATATCTTGCTGTCAAGTTTTTTTCTAGACCAACTTTAGTTGTGATTGATTGTGTTGAGGAGTATTGTTCAGATAGGGGATGATTATTGTTTTTTTTGCCACCTTGCGGCAGCGGCTTTTCTGGCTATTTCGCTTCGTTGCTGCTTGGTAAGTTTCTTTGATCTGGCCTTCCCACCCTTGAGTCCTCCTAATCGACCAAGAGCAACAGCATTGGGGTTTTTATTAGAGATTGGTTTTTCTGGCTTTTCTTCTTCTGTGGCTTCCGATACAATAACGGCGGCAAGCTCATTTAGATCGGGATGTTTTTTTCTGGGCGTTTTCATACCTATAAGATAGCATAACCGCTCAAGCATTTCAAGGGCGAAAAAAATCAAACTGAGACACTACCAATATTTTTGATTAATTGACAGAATGAGGCTCTTTTATGTATGGTTATAGCCGTCAGCTTTCATCTGCCGGCAAAAATCTAAGACAAACAACGCATTAAGCTGAACGCTGATAGCTGATTGCTCATCCGGGATCCCTGGGGTTCCGGATGGAAACTAATTAGGTGGTGCGAATAAAGTAATGAATGATCTGGTTAAGGAATTGGGCCAGCTTTTTATGATCGGCTTTCCGGGAGCCGACCTGGACGTGGAGACGCAGGAGCTAATCTATAGATACGGTATCGGCAATTTTATCCTTTTCAGGCGAAATGTGGCTGAGCCGGTGCAAGTAGCAAGGCTCTGTCAAGACCTAAAGAACGCCTGTCGGGATAGAGGGCTGCCCCTACCCCTCATTTCCATTGACCAGGAAGGCGGGCCGGTGGCCAGACTAAAGCCGCCCTTTACCCAGTTTTCCGGGGCGGCGGGCATCGCCAGGGCAGCCGATCCGGCCGCAGAGGCCCGTCGGTTTGCCGACATAACAGCCAGAGAGTTGAATCTCATCGGCTGTAACATGAATTTTGCCCCGGTCATGGATCTCGACGTGCCGGGGACTGACCGCGTTATGGAAGGGCGGGTATTCGGAAGTGACCCGGAGTTGGTGGGGCACATGGGCGGCATTATAATTGAAGGCTTGCAAAAAGAAGGCATCCTGGCCACGGCCAAGCACTTTCCGGGCATAGGCGGTGTGAAACTGGACCCGCACCAGGACCTGCCGGTTATGGATACGCCTTTATCCGAACTGGAGAAAAGAGAACTTGTACCTTTCCAAAAAGCCATCGCCGCCCGGGTAGCGGCTATTATGACGGCCCATGTGATTTATCCAGGTGTCGATCCCGATCTGCCGGCGACCCTGTCCCGGAACTTCCTTGCGGACATCCTACGTCATAAGATGGGATTTGACGGCCTGGTCATTAGCGATGATCTGGAGATGGGCGCTATCGAAAGGCATTTCAGCCTGGAAGAGTCGGCAACTCTGTCCCTTATGGCCGGAGTGGATATAATTCTTATTTGTCATGAAAAAGAAAAGATTATACGGGCACTTGAAGCGGTAAGGGCATTTGTAGAGAAGGACAGAGAGGGGCGGATGCGCCTCGAAGAGTCCTTACGGCGTGTGATGGCTGCTAAAGAACGCTACGGTATAACAAAGAACGAATTTAACGAAGCAGCCATTAAGGAATATTTTAAATTACGCGAAAGCGTAAAAGGTTGATCCTTTCCCGTGATTGCGAAATAACCTTGATGCATTCGTAACAAGTCGTCACTCCGGTGTAAACCGGAGTCCAGATGGTTTGCAACTGCTTGAAAAGACTGGATTCCGGCTTTCGCCGGAATGACAGAAAACGGCCTTTTCTGACTTTTTACGAGACCATCAACCTTGATTATAAAATATAGAAGGGATGTTACCTATGAAACCTTATCACAAACGCATTATAACCTCCTTACTGTCCTTAATTCTACTGTCCTCTATTTTTATAACCGTCCCGGTCACCCAGGCTGAAGAGGCCTTCCCCAACCCTTATCGCTTCCAGCTTGATAACGGCCTTAAAGTAATCATCAAAGAAAACCATGCTGCCCCGGTCGCGGCCATTCAGGTCTGGGTGAAGGCCGGAAGTGTTTACGAGACGGATAACGAGGCCGGCATTACCCACTTCATAGAGCACATGATCTTTAAAGGAACGGCCAGGCGCGGGCCCGGAGAGATAGCCAGGGCGATTGAGGCGGTGGGCGGGGATATAAATGCCTACACCTCTCTGGATTACACCGTCTATCATGTAGCTATAGGCAGTAAATTTTTCGATGTAGGATTGGACATACTTTCTGACGCCGTACTTCACTCGTCATTTGACCCTGTAGAGATCGAGCGGGAAAAAATGGTAGTCCTGGAAGAGATCCGCATGCGTCAAGATCAGCCTTCCGTCAAACTCTTTGAAGCGGTTATGGCAAAGGCGTACACGGTTTCTCCATACCGGAGGCCGGTAATCGGTTTTCCCAAAACCGTCCAGCCCCTCACAAGAGACTCTATTCTGGCCTATATGAAAAAGCGCTACACGCCTTCTAACCTCACGGTAGTCGTGGTGGGGGACCTAGAGACTGCTGATTGTATCTCACGGATTAAACGGGCATTTTCCGGAATGAAAGGCGCAGCCCCTGAATCCGTTTCCCTTGAGGAACCGCCGCAGAATGAAGTGCGCACGGTCTTGCTTGAGGATGAGATCAACGAGTCGCACCTTAATATGTGTTTCCCTATACCCGGTTTTAATGATCCGGATAGTGTGACCCTGGATGTGCTGGCGAGCATCCTCGGAGAGGGTGAAAGTTCCCGGCTCTACCGGGAGCTGAGAGACCAAAAGACACTGGTACACGACATAGGCGCCTACGCCTTTACGCCCATGGGTCCCGGCCTGTTCGAAGTCGCCTGTAGTCTGGATGCGGAAAAGAGTAAGCAGGCAGCCGAAGCCGCATTACGTGAAATTTATCGCCTTCGGTATGACCACGTTACAGAGGACGAACTCAATAAGGCCAAGCTGAATATAGAGTCAGGTTTTATTTATGCCCAGGAAAGGGTCCAGGGGCAGGCCCGCAAACTCGGGTATTTTGAGACCATGGCCGGTGACTGCCGTGAGCAGGCGAATTATCTAAAGAAGGTGGCAGCCGTCACACCTGAAGATATACGGAGGGTAGCAGAAAAATATTTCCATCCGGAACGCCTTACCTTAGGACTCCTGGTTCCGAAGGGAGCGACGATGCCTTTTTCTATGGAATTCGCCTGGGCGAACCTATCCCGTGCGGCAGATGAAGAAGCGAAAAAATTATATGCCAGCCGGAAGATGGAGATGTCCGGGGCGCAGAAATTCATCCTTTCAAACGGCATCACCCTCCTGGTGAAGGAAGAGCGAAACGTGCCTACGGTCTCTATGCATGCCGTTTTCCTGGGCGGACTGCGGTGCGAAACTGCGGCCGATAATGGCCTGTTTAATGCCCTGGCTCAGTTATGGACAAAAGGAACGAAACGAAGAGGCGCCCAGGAGATAGCCGTTGAGATCGAAGGCATGGCCGGTAGCATCAATGGCTTCTCGGGTAAGAATACCTTCGGACTGAACGCTACCTTTTTATCCCGTTTCTTTTCCCGTGGGCTTGATATCCTGACCGAGGTCATGCTTGAACCGGACTTTAGCCCGAAGGAGCTGGAAAAAGTGCGTCCGGTGTTGCTGGCGCAACTAAAACAGCAGGAAGACAGTCTCCCGGCTATTACCTTTCTCAACTTCAACAAGCTGCTTTTTACCGGTTATCCGTACAGTATGAATCCCCTCGGAAGCCCGGAGACTATTAAGAAGCTCTCAACGAAAAAAATTAAAAAGGGCTACCAGCGCTATGTCATCCCCGGTAATCTTGTCCTGGCGATAGTGGGTGACGTAGAGGCATCCAGTGTAAAGGCAGAGGTAGAAAGGCTGCTTTCCCGTTGGAAGAACCCGGGCTTGAG
>Ga0068714_10002071_pt1 | contig 26865 bp, 22 predicted proteins | sample MTBNYHSulfiMetaG_FD_62988 | JGI IMG/M metagenome (GOLD analysis project Ga0068714, IMG submission 62988) | Enrichment culture microbial communities from rom New York Harbor, USA that are MTBE-degrading - MTBE-NYH (New York Harbor Sulfidogenic)... | ecosystem: Environmental > Aquatic > Marine >... | reverse complement strand
CAGTGCCGCCAGTGCCCGTATCCGTCCTGCGTAGACGCGTGCCCCGTTGGCGCGATGACGACGGACGCCGAAAACGGTTTCGTGCGGACCGTAGACGAGGCCAAGTGCATCGGCTGCGAGCGCTGCATCAATGCGTGCCCGTTCACCCCGTCCCGCGTGCAGTGGAATCCGAAGGACCGTCACGCGCAGAAGTGCGACCTCTGCAGCAACACCCCGTACTGGGATCAGGACGGCGGCCCGGCCGGCAAGCAGGCATGCATTGAGATGTGCCCGCTCAACGCGATCTCCTTCACCAACGAGATCCCCGTGCAGACCGATGCCGGCTACCAGGTGAACCTGCGCGATGACGTCTGGGGCGGGCTCAACTTCCCGACTGGCGACAACGGCGAGTTCACAACGGCAACCACCGCATCGGGTGGCGGCCACGGCTAGGTCGGCGATCATGCCGAGTACGAACGCGATCGGACGCGCGTCTCTCCGGTCGTTGTGGGTGGGTGCTGCGAAGAGTCATCGCGACACGCAGGAGCGTGGGTGCGGTGTTGGCCACAGATGGAGGTCATAGGTATGGCTAGCAAAGGATTCGCCGGTTCGATTCTTCAGATCGACCTGACGACAAAGACCGTGTCGGCGATCGACACGAGCAAGTACGAAGAGTGGGGCGGCGGCAATGGTATGGGTGCCGCTCTGTTCTGGGACCTGTGCGAGGACAAGACCGTTGGCGGTCTTGATGAGGGCAACGTCATCTGCCTGATGGCGTCGCCGCTCTGCGGTTCAAACGTGCCGGCTGCATCCGGCCGGACCGAGGTCGTGGGTATCGCCCCGCAGGCCTATCCGGTCGAGTGGTTCGGCCGTGGCAACATGGGCGGCCGCTTCTCGGCGATGCTCAAGTACGCGGGCTGGGACGGCGTGGTTGTCCTGGGCAAGTCCGAGACCCCGGTCTGGGTCGACGTCCGCGATGGCGACGTGCAGATCCGTGACGCCGACGGTGTCTGGGGTCTCGATGCCTATGCTGCGCAGGAGGAGATCTGGCGCCGGGTGCTCGGCGATGACTCGGGCAACTGGGTCAGCCTCGGGCGCAAGCGTGACAGCGGACGCACCACCCAGAAGCCGGCCGTTGTGACCATCGGTGGCGCGGGCGAGTCGCTCTCCCGCACGGCAACGCTGCAGCACGACGCGGGCAACGCCGTTGGCCAGGGCGGCTTTGGCGCCGTCTTCGGCTCGAAGAACCTGAAGGCCATCAGCGTCATCGGCACCGGCAGCGTGACGATTGCCGACCCGATGGAGCTCCTGCGCCTGCGCACCTGGACCCACGAGTACTCGATCAAGGGTCACTGGGACAGCCGCGTGGCTGAACTCGGCTCGCTTTATGCGGCCGAGCCCGGCAGCGGTGGCAACGGCTACGGCCCGGCGGGGACACCGTCCGCGCCGCAGGGCTGCACCGGCTGCTTCCGCAGCTGCCGCAGGCGTGTCGAGTCCGGCGCGAGCAACGGTTCGCACTGCGTCGACTACCTGTTCTACCAGTCGTGGGACATGGCCGCCAACGGTGGCGTTGGCACGCAGACGCTGTTTGATGCCACGGACTACCTGCAGCGCTCCGGCATCAACGCCTACGAGGTCGAGGCTGGCTTCCTGTGGCTCACCAAGCTCTACCAGCAGGGCATCGTCGGCCCCGGCAAGACGATCCCGTCGGACCTGCCCTTTGACACCATCGGCACGACGGCCTTCGCCAAGGTGTACATGGACGCCCTCATCAACCGCACGGACATCGGCGCCGATCTTGCCGAGGGCCTTGCGCGCTGCGCCGAGAAGTGGGGCCGCTACGCCGAGGACACGAAGACGGGCATCCTCCCGCTCGCGTACTGGGGCACGCCGCACCACTACGACGGCCGCGCGGAAGTTGAGTGGGGCTACGGCTCGATCCTGGGCGAGCGCGACATCAACGAGCACGACTTCAACATCCTCGTGTACTGGTCGCCGAGCGTGGCGGCACTCTACGGTATCGAGCCCCCGATCTCGGCAAAGGACCTCTCCGAGATGATGGGCGAGATGCTCGTGCCCTACTGCGATCCGAAGATGATGGACTACAGCGACGAGGGTATCTACTCCGAGTCGATGGCCAAGCTTGTTGCCTGGCACCGGCACTACGCCCGCTACTACAAGGAGTCGCTGCTCTACTGTGACTACGGCTACGGCGACTTCCGCAACCAGTACGGCCCGAACGAGCGCGGCCTGACCGGCCAGGCGGAGCACGCCTTCTTCAACGCGGTCACCGGCGCCAGCATGACGTTTGAGGACGGTATGGAGATTGGCCGCAAGATCTGGAACCTGAACCGCGCGATCTGGGTCATCCAGGGCCGCCACCGCGACATGGAAGTCCTGACGGACTACCACTACGAGGTTGGCTGCGTCCCCGGCTACACCACCTACGAGGCGCCATACTGCGTGCCGGGTCTGCACGAGAACGGCGAGTGGAGCTATAAGAGCGTGGCCGGCCGCACGCTCGACCGCGCCAAGTTCGAAGAGTGGAAGAGCAAGTACTACGCACTGGAAGGCTGGGACACCGCAACCGGGTATCCGACGCGTGCCACGCTCGAGGGACTCGGCCTGGACTACGTGGCCGACGAACTTGAAGGCCGCGGCCTCATCGGCGCAGCGTAGGCTGCGCACGGGCAGAAGGATGATGGACATGAGTATCGAACTGGCTCCTCCTTCCGAGGAACTCGCACGCAAGATCATGACGAGAGTGTCTGACGCCGAGTCGCTGACGGGGCTGCAGATGCACAGGACGCGTGGCTCCGTGCCCGCCTACATGTACTCGTTTGAGACCGCGGCGAACTTCATGCACATCGATAGCTACGAGGACCTCGTAGAGACGAAGTCGAACGCGCACATCGGCTACATCGATGTGGAGGCGCTCAAGGCATGGGTCGGCGGCGTGTTTGGTGACAGCGAGCTTGCCGACGCAATCGCGCAGGCGACAGAAGGAGTCACGGCGTACGTCAACATGGTTGAGCCGGTCAGAGGGTTGCTGCAGCAGCGGCTTGCCCAGTGCCGGGAGGTTGTTGCCGCCGCCGAGGCAGCCGCCAACCCCTCTACGGCCGGGTAGATACTCACAGTATGCAGGCCGCGGAGGAGCGTCACGACCCGTGACGCTCCTCCCGGTTCCTGTTCTTGCGGCGGCGGGCTGGGAAGGTCGAGGCGACCGATGAAAGTCCTGCTCATTAACGCTCCGGTGCGCGTGGCAAACGAGCACGCGCGTCTCACTCTGCCGCTCGGTCTCGCGTACATCGCCTCGGCGCTCATGGACGCGGGGCATCGGGTGAGTGTCGTTGACTTCAATGTGAGCGGTCTCGACATGCTGCGGCTCGAGGGGATCCTTCGTTACGAGCGGCCGCAGGTCGTTGGCATCTCCGCAGTGACCGAGACGTACCCGAACGCCCTCCGCATCGCCAATGCCGTGAAGGCATTCGACCCTGAGATCACCACGGTCTTTGGCGGCGCACACCCCACGATCGTGCCCGCCGCAGTTCTTGACGAGCCGTCTGTGGACTACGTTGTCGTCGGCCCCGGAGAGCAGGCGATTGTTGCCCTGCTCGACGCTCTTTCCAGCGAGACCGCCCGCGAGGGGGAGTACGCGAAGACGCCATCGCTTGAGGCGCTCGGCCAGGTTCCCGGTCTCGGCTACCGCGATGGTGCCGATGTCCGCCTCAATCCCCGGGCCGGGCTGCCCCATCCCGATGCGCTGCCCCTGCCGGCGCGCGATCTCTTCCCGTTGGCCTTCTACAAGGAGCAGTTCACCCTGCTGACCGCCACGGGCAGCTGCCCCTACTCGTGCCCGTTCTGCTCCGGCGCTCACGTGTGGCAGGGCCGTCGTCGCGCGCGGTCCCCCGAGAGCATCATGGCCGAGCTCGATCTGCTCATCCGTGAATACGGCGCCACCGAGATCTTCTTCTCCGACGACATCTTCACCCTCAATCGGCGCTGGGTCCTTCGGCTCATGGATGCGCTCATGCAGCGGCCCGACCGGCCGCGATGGGGATGCGCCACGCGCGTGGACCTCGTGGATGCCGAGTTGCTCGGGATCATGGCGCGTGCTGGATGCGTTGGCATCCAGTTTGGTGTTGAGTCCGGCTCGCGCACGATCCTCGATGCGGTAAAAGGCATTACGCGCGAGCAGGTCATGGAGGCCGTTCGGGCGGCAGTGGCCGTTGGCATCGCCACCACCTGTTCGTTCATGGTGCCCTTCCCCGACGACACGCCCGAGACCCTGGCCGACACGCTGAATCTCATGCGCGATGTTCAGGCCGCGGGCGCAACGATCATGCTCAACTACACGTGCCCGTATCCGGGGACCTACTTCTACGAGCACGCCGAGGAGCTCGGTCTGAAGATCCGTGCCGACAGCTGGGACGAATACGACGCCAAGCGGCCGATCCTCGAGACGCGGAATCTCACGCTTGCCGAGGTCGAGACGGCGGTGGCCAACATGGCTGCGGCCCTCGGGCTGCGCAAGAGCATCGAGTAGTTCTTCGCCAGGATCATCGGGCGTCGCAGGGCGGTCGAGGGGCGTTAGGCCGCTGCACTTCGCGGTGCCAAACGGGGTCAAGGGGCAGCGGTGGCTCGGCTATACTGGATGCCACAGCCGATCCGAGGCGGTCCAGCTTGAGCCTACACGTTTGTATCGTGCCCTCGTGGTACCCGACGCCCCACCAACCGCTCTCCGGCGTGTTCTTCCGCGAGCAGGCGCATGCGCTCGCCCGCGCCGGATTCCGCGTTGGCGTGGTGGCGCCGGACTTTCGCGCCGCGCGGCATGCAAAGGCGTACTGCGCCGACGGCCCGCGGGGCATCCGGATCACCGATGACGCTGGCCTGCCAACGTACCAGGACTTTCACCTCAACCTCCCGCTGGCTGACGCCCTGAACGGCAGCCGATGGGTGCGTTCCGGCCTTGCGCTCTTTGCGCGCTACGTGGCCGAGCACGGGACACCGGACCTCATGCACGCGCACGGCGCCGTAATGGGCGGCGTGTGCGCGGCGGCGATTCGCACACGATGGGGAGTGCCGTTCGTGCTGACCGGTCACAGCAGCGCGTACGCGCGCGGAGCACTTGACCCACGAGAAATCGAGCTTGCCCGCGCGGCATCGGCCGCAGCGAGTGCGCGGATCGTGGTGAGCCCCGCACTCGGCAGAAGCGTGGATGCCGCGCTCGGGGAGGCGGCGGGCCCGTGGCTGTGGGTCCCAAACATGGTGGATACCCGCTTCTTCGCTCTGCCGCTCGCAGAGCGCCCGGCACCGCGCCCGCACGCACCGGAGCGCGCTTTCACGTTCCTCTGCATCGGCGGTCTGCATCCGGCCAAGGGTCACGCGGATCTCATCGATGCTTTCGCCGCGGCGTTGCGGGATGACTCCGGTACCCGCCTTCGTCTCGGCGGCGAGGGCCCGCAGCGGGCGGCGCTCGAGTCCCGCATTGCGGCGCTCGGCATGGAGCAGCACGTGGAACTGCTCGGCGCGCTTGCGCGAGAGCAGGTGGCGCAGGAGCTGCTCGCGGCGGACGCCTTCGTGCTGCCGAGCCGCATCGAGACCTTTGGCGTCGTGCTTGCCGAGGCGCTCGCGTGCGGGCTGCCGGTGGTTGCCACGCGCTCGGGCGGCCCGCAGTCCATCGTCACCGACGCCGACGGTCTCCTCGTCCCCGTTGGGGACGTCGGTGCGCTTGCCGCTGCACTGCGCACCATGCGCGGCCACGCTTCCGACTACGACTCGGCTGACATCCGCGCACGGACCCTTGCCCGCTTTGGCGAGGAGGCGGTAGTCTCGCAGCTTGCGGCGATCTACGCCGACGTGCTCTCGGACAGGAAGGTCGGCGCCTGATGGCGGTACCGCGCAATCTCGGGCTCCGCGCGCTGGGCGTAAACGTGGGCAGAACGTTCGTCACCAATCTCCTGACGATCTTGCTCGGTCTCGGCCTCTCGATCCTGCTCGCGCGCGGTCTGGGTGAGGCCGCAAACGGCATCTATGCGCTCGCGCTGCTGTTGCCAACGATGCTTGCCACACTCATGAACCTCGGCCTTGGCCCGGCCAACGTCTATCACATCGGCCGCGGCGACCTGACGCCGCGACAGGCGCTGTTCGCATCGCTCTGGGTTTGGACGATTCTCACGGCGGTGGGCGTCGTCGTCACGCCTCTCGTCCTAGCCTGGAAGGGCGCCGAGTGGTTCCCGGGCGTTCCCAACGCCGTCATGTTTATGGCGGTCATCTCGTTTCCGATGACCCTCCTGCAGGGCTACTACGCGAGCCTCCTGCAGGGCGTACAGGACTTCAAGCGGTTCAACGGACTCACGATCATTACGCCGTTCGTCACGCTTGTTCTCTCGGCGATCCTGATCTTCGGGTTCCACACGGGCGTGATGGGTGCCGTCGTGGCCTACACCGTGGGACAGGCGATCAGTCTTGGCCTTGCGTGGTATGTCCTTGCGCCCCACGTGCGCCCCGTGGGGGATCGGGCGCGCCTCTCGGGTGCCGAGACGCGCAGCTACGTCCGCACGTCGGTCTCGTACGGCTGGAAGGCGCATCTGGCCAACATCGTTGCGTTCGTGAACTATCGCGCCGACATCTACCTCGTGAATCTGCTCATGTCGCCCGCCTACGCCGGCGTCTACTGGGTAGCCATCCAGATGGCCGAGCGGATGTGGGTCATCGCAAACGTAGTGAGCACCGTGCTCATTCCGCGGCTCTCGCAGCTGCACACCGAGGAGGAGAAGCGGCTGGCGATCACGCCGATCATCACGCGGTTCGTGCTCGGCACGACCGCGCTCGCCTGCCTGCTGCTCGCGCTCATCTCGAAGCCCTTCATCTACCTGCTCTTTGGCGAGCCGTTCGCGGGCGCCAGGATGGCGCTCCTGCTCCTGCTGCCCGGCGTGCTGGCGGGCTCCGTCATGAAGGTCATCTCCAATGACTTCGCCGCCCGCGGCAAGCCCGAGATCAACTCGGCGGTGTCGGCAGTGACCGTCGTCGTCAACATCGTGGCAAACGTGCTCCTTATCCCGCGCTACGGTATCAACGGCGGGGCGATCGCGGCGACGATCTCGTATGTCATCTCGCTGGCGATGAAACTCGCGATCTATCCCCGCTTCAGCCATCGCCCCTGGTACGAGCTCCTCGTGCCCACGAAAGACGACGTTGCGCTCGTGCGCGAGGGCGTTGCGCTCGTTCTCGGCAAGGTCAAGAGCCTTGTTTCGGCGCGGCGCGACGGGCGGGATCCGAGGGCGCGCTAGGCCGCCAGAAGGCTCAGAAAGTTGTCTCCAATCCGTTACCTGAGGGTATACACGGCGTTGGGTGATGCCAGAAACGGCATCTGGCACCCACCGACTGGACGGAAGGAGCGCGCAGAAATGGAAAGACAGGGAATCGAACGGCGTCAGTTCCTCAAGACAGCGGCACTTGCAGGAGCTGCGGTCGCAGGAGCAGGGCTCCTCGGCTGCACGACGAGCGATGATGGCGGTACCACCACATACACCTGGGACAAGGAAGCAGACGTCGTCATTGTCGGTGGCGGTGGCACGGGCCTCGCGGCGGCGGCCGAGGCTTCGGCAGCGGGCGCGAGCGTCCTCGTGCTTGAGAAGGGCGCGGCAACCGGCGGCTCGACCGCCATCTCGGGCGGCGTGATCCAGGCCGCCGGCACGACCTACCAGAAGGAGTTCACGACCTATCAGGACGACACGCCGGCGCTGCATGCCCAGACGTGGATCGTTGAGGGCGAGGGTCTTCTTGACGAGGACCTCGTTACGGACTTCGCGAACGCCATGCCAGGGCACATCGAATGGCTCACCTCGCTCGGCCTCAAGTACATCGCCGTCTACGGCCACAACCACGTCCCGTATCTGGACAAGGCCGACTGCTTCGCCGACAGAATCCACGTCTATGAAGGCGGAGGCGCCATCAACGGCGGTACTCCGCAGGTCGTCGCGCTCCAGGCGGCGGCAGAGGGCAGTGGCGCGGTCATCGAGGTCAACACCCAGGTCACGCATCTCATCTATGAGGCGGGCAAGGGCGTCATCGGCGTTGAGGCCACGGGTCCGGACGGCGATATCAAGGTCAAGGCGAACAAGGGCGTTGTTATTGCAACGGCCGGCATCGACAGGAATGCCGAACTTGCCAAGCAGCTCAACCCGCAGCAGTACTGGGACAACCAGCGGGGTGTCATGCTTACCGCCATCACCAACACCGGCGACGGCATCCTGATGGCCATGGAGATTGGCGCCCAGGTATCGCATGCCTGTGGCACGATCGACTTCTGCGGTGCGACCGGAAACGGCACCGACAACCGGGCGCCCGGTTATGCCATGGTGATCGTGAACGGCGTGGGCAAGCGCTTTGTCTGTGAAGACGCCACCTACGCCTACCACTACCGCGCCATCTTCGAGCAGGAGAAGATGCACGGGGGTCTGCCCACGTGGATGGTCTTTGATGCTGACGGCATCCAGGGCACGCCATGGGCCGGAGACGCGCTTGCCGAGGCCATCACGGCCGGCACCATCATCGAAGGTGCGACCGTTGCCGATCTGGCGGGCAAGATGAGCGTTCCGGCGGTTGCACTTCAGGCGACGCTGAATGAGTGGAACGCGAACATCGCTGCAACAGGTGACGACCCCATCTACGAACGCGTTCTACAGCTCGTCCCGATCGTGAAGGCTCCCTTCTACGCCTACCAGAACGTGCCGTTCAACCTGGGCTCCTGCGGTGGTATCAAGACCAACGTGGAGTGCCAGGTCATCGACACCAACGGCGAGGTCATCCCGCACCTCTATGCGGGCGGCCTCGTCCAGGGCGGATGGATCGGCCCCTACTATCCGGGGTCGGGCACTGCGATCGCCGGCACCGTCCACTTTGGCCGCAAGTGCGGCAGGAATGCAGCCGCCGAGACGGCATGGGTGTAGCCGGACAGGAACGGTAGGACGCGTGTAGATCGCGACAACGGAGGGTATCTAACCAGCTAGATCCCCCCTCTAGGTGCCACCGCCTCATCCCCCCGAGGCGGTGGCACTCTGCTTGGTGTAGCATCTCGCGTGTGAACACCGATGCAGACTTCATGAGAATCGCGCTCGAAGAAGCGCGCACAGCCGCCGCCGAGGGCGAGGCGCCGATCGGCGCGGTCCTCGTGTGCGATGGCGAGGTCGTTGCGCGTGCCCGTAATGCGCGCGAATCGGCAAACGATCCCACGGCGCACGCCGAGATGATCGCGATCCGCGAGGCCGCGCGCGCGCTCGGACGCTGGCGGCTCTCCGACTGCACACTCTACGTGACGCTCGAGCCGTGCCCGATGTGCGCAGGCGCTCTCGTGAACGCGCGGATCGGCCGGCTCGTCTATGGCGCGAGCGACCCCAAGGCGGGCGCCGTGGGCACGCTCTACAACCTCGCCGCCGACGACCGGCTCAACCACCGCTACGACGTGACGTGGGGCGTGCGTGCCGACGAATGCTCGGCCGTGCTCAAGGACTTCTTCAAGGAGATCAGGGACAGCAGGGGGAAGAAGGGGGACCGATGAGGCACCACACGAGGCGTCTTGGCCTTTCCGGGCGGCTTCTGACGCTTGGATGCGCGACGCTCGCCGTGGCGGCGTTTGTCCTGTGGCCTACCGCGGCGGCCAACGCCGAGCCGATCTCGTACAGCGTCCAGCAGGTCATGATCGATGCCGAGGTCGCCTCGGACGGCTCGATGATCGTGACCGAGCAGCGCACGTTCAACTTCGTCGGCGACTACACGTTTGCGTACTGGCAGCTCGACCTCGGCGACTCGGACGGGATCGAGATACTCGGCGTGAGCGGACCCGAGGGCGAGTACCAGCTCACCAGCGATCCTGACGCGCGGGACACGAGGCCGGCGCGCACCTATCAGGTGACGGACGAGGGCTCCTACGTGGACGTGCGCGCGTTCTTCCGCGCGAGCGACACGCTCCACACGATCACGCTGAAATACCGGGTCCTTGGCGCGGCCACGCGCTGGCAAGACACCGGCGAGCTCTACTGGCAGTTCATCGGTGATCGGTGGGAGGTGCCCGCGCAGGACATCAGCGTGCACATCGCGCTGCCCGCGGCAGCTGCCGACACGGACGTTCAGGCGTGGGCGCACGGCCCGCTGACCGGCGAGGTCTGGCCGGACGACGCCTCGGGCACCGTCGACCTCACGCTCGGCTACCTGCCCGAGGGCGAGTTCGTGGAGGCCCGCGTTGCATTTCCCGCTGACGTGCTCGCAGACGCCCCGATCGTGCCCGAAGACCGTCTCCAGACGATCCTCTCCGAGGAAGCGGAGTGGGCAGGCGAGGCGAACGCAACGCGGACAACGGCGCGCTGGATTGTGTGGGGGACTTCCAGCCTCATCGTTCTCGGGTGCATCGCAGCGCTTGTCTGGACGATCGGCTTCTGGCTCAGGCGCGGCAAGGAGTACGTGCCGCAGTTCCAGGGCGACTACTTCCGTGACAAACCGGCGGATCTCACGCCCGCGCAAGTCTCGGCGCTCCTGAATATGGGGAGCGCGAGCCAGGAGGCCGTCCCCGCCACGCTCATGGATCTCATCGACCGCGGTGCGCTCGGGATCGAGCGCGTCCAGGAGGAGAAGAAGGCGCTCTTTGGCCTGATCTCAAGCACCGAGGAGACGTACCGGATCACGCTCGTGCCGGAGAAGGAGTCTCGGCTTTCGGCCAGCGAGCGCGCGCTCGTTCGGCTCATGTTCGAGACGGCGGGCGGCAGCGACAGCTTCACGATGGCCGAACTCAAAGACGCGGTCATGAGCCGCACAAAGGCCGACGCCTGGGGCAAGGGCCTCATCCTCTTCAAGGCCACGGCCGCTGAGGAGATCGAGCGGATGGGGCTTCTCGAAGAAGAGGGCCGCAACGCGATGGGAGGTTTCATAGCGCTCGGCGTGTTGTGCGCGCTCTCCGGGCTGGTGCCTGCCATTGCCTTCAGCTTTGGGTGGCCGCTGCTTGCCACCATTCCGCTTGGCGTTGCGATCGCGATCTTTGGAGCCCAGATGCCCCGGCGCAGCCGCCATGCCGCCGAGCTCGCCGCGCAGTACAAGGCCGTGAAGCGTTACCTCCTGGACTTTGGCCGCATGCAGGAAAAGCCGCCCACCTCGATCGTGCTCTGGCGCCACTTCCTCACGCTTGCGGTGGTCTTTGGCATCGCCGACGAGGTCATGAAGCACCTGCAGGTGCGCGTGCCCGAGGTGGTCAACGATCCGATGATGGGCACGATGATGTGGATGATGGCCCCCAACGTCGGCGGCGTCTCGCCGATGAGCTCGCTTGCCAGCGGGATGACGTCGATCTCGAGCGTGGCGTCGAGCCACAGCTCCTCGGCATCGGGCGGTGGTGGCGGGTTCTCCGGCGGGGGCGGCGGGGGCGGTGGTGGCGGGGGCGGCGGGGCGGGGTAGAAGCTGGTCAGCAGAGACTCCCGAGTGCCTCTGCTAGACCCGGGAACCGGAACTCATAGCCGCTCGCGAGGGCCTTCTCGTCGGACATACGTTGACTCATCACCATGTACGGCGCCACTTCGCCGAGCACGAGCTTGAGCCCGAACGTGGGCACCGGCAGCCACGACGGCCTGTGCACGGCGTGGCCGAGCGCCCTCGCGAAGTCGCGCATCCGGACGGTTTCTGGCGCGCACGAGTTGAGCGGGCCGTGGAGGCCCTCAACCTCAAGCGCATGGCGGTAGAGGCCTGCAATATCGGCGATGTGCACCCAGCTGAACCATTGCCGCCCGCTGCCGACGGGGCCGCCCACGAAGTATCGCATCGGCGTGAGCATCTTTGGCAGAAAGCCCGAGTTGCCGAGCACGATGCCGGTGCGGATTGTGACTACGCGGCAGCCGCTGTCCTGCGCGCGGCGCGCGGCGGCCTCCCAGTCGCTTGCAAGCGCCGCCAGGAAGTCCGTGCCCGCGGGCATCTCCTCCGTCAGGAGAGTCTCGCCGCGTTCGCCGTAGATGCCAACAGCGTTTGCGCAGACGAAGACGCGCGGTCCGCCGCCCTCGGCGCGGGCGGCGTTGATGGTCTCCACGAGGACGTTCGTCGTGTCGATCCGGCTGCTCCGCAGGAGCGTCTTCACGCCAGGGGACCAGCGGCTCGAGATCGGGTAGCCCGAGAGGTTCGCGACGCCATCGGCTCGGCCGACCTCGGCGATCCAGGTGGTGTCGGCCTCCGTGGTGCTGAAGGCGACCTCGTGCACGCCGGGTGGCGGCGGGACGCTGCCGGGGTGGTAGGAGAGCCAGACCACTTCGTGGCCGTGCTCGAGCAGTGCGCTTGTGAGGGCCGAGCCGATGAAGCCGTTGCCTCCGGCGATTGCGATGCGCATGGGGGCTCCTTCCCGCAGTTGTTTGGGGCTAGCGGGATAGTACCCGTGCAGCGGTCAGGCCGACGGTTCGAACGGCCAGCGCGTTCGTTCCCTGCGAAGGCGACTGTTCGTTCCCTGCGAAGGCGACTATCGGGTATCCTGACGGGGCATCAGTTCGCTCGTTTCAGAACCAGCCCGCCATCCTACCGGTCGCACGAGAGGAAGCTGGACTGTGAAGGCTGTCACTCACGCCCAACCGCACATGCAGTCCGAGTCCCGGGTCTCAGCCTCCATGCTTCTTGCGTTCACGTTCTGGCTCGCGTGGGGCTGGGCGCTCAACTCCCGCGCGCTCATGCCCGCACCGGTCGCTGAGGCCGAGGCGTTCATGCGCGAGATCGACGCGCTCTACGTCGCTATCTGGCTCGCCACGCTCCTGCTCATCGGTGCGTTCTCGGGCAAGATCGGGCCGCTGCATGCCAGAAAGCTCGCGCTCTACGGCATGCCGATACTCGTGACCGTAGGCACCGGCTGCGAGATCCTCTCGGGCTGGGTGTCTTCCACATACACGCTCGGGCTGCTGGTGGGTCAGGCGCTCACGGCCATCGGCTCGGCGGGGCTGCTCGTGATCTGGGGCGAGTACCTGGTGGCCGCGGGCTTCAAGAAGGCGTCGATCTGGCTTGCCGCCACGTTTGCCGTTGCGGCGCCGATGGCGTACCTCGCAGTCAACCTGCGGCCGACGGTCGCGCTCGTGACCCTCACCTTGCTGCCGCTCTGTACGGGGCTGGTGCTTTGGCTCACCGCGCCGCCCGCCGCCGCGCCCGCGCTGGCAGTTCAGCCGCAGACCGGCTCAGGGAAGCTCTGGAAATGGCTGCTCGGAGCGGCGTTCATCGGCCTCGCGTTCGGCCTCTCCAACGGTCTTACCAAGACCGAAGCATCGAGCAGCTTCAACACGTACTTCCTACTCGCAACCGGCCTCGGGGCGCTGCTGATCCTGGTGTCGGTGAAGTACTTCTCGCACAGCCTGGACTACTTCGCGCTCTATCGCACGGTTGCGCCGATCATGGTTGCGGGACTCTTGCTGCTGTCGCTTCCCATGGGGCACTACTGGGCACTTGCCCAGGTGGCCATCGCCGTCGCGTGGGGCGTCATCCGCATCTTCGTGATGACGATCCTCGCCGAGCTGACTCCCCGGATGGGGATGACCGCGACCAGGACGTTCGCCTGGACGCAGGTGGCGCTCTCGGCGGGGCGGGAGATTGGCTGGCTGCTCAGCAAGGACGCGGCGTCGGCCGACAATCAAGTGCTGATCGTGGTGGCCGGCGCGGTGCTGCTGACGGTAGTGACCGTGTCGCTCCTGATCACCGAGCGGGATCTCGTATCGATGTTTGGCGAGTCCGCGCGATCTCTCCTGAACGGGGTCTCCGGTGTCACGCATGCCGAGGTGGCATCCGCCGCCGCTGCGGACTTCGGGCTCTCGCAGCGGCAGGAGGAGGTCATCGCGCTCATCATCGAGGGTCTCGACAACGCCGCCATCCAGAACGAGTTCCATATCGCCGGCAGCACGCTCAAGGCGCACCTGCGCGACATCTACGCAAAGATGGGCGTCCACAGCCGACAGGAGCTCCTCGGCGTCTGCGCGTCGTATGCGGAGCGGCTGAAGGACTAGCTGTCTCCTTCGGCGGCATGCTCCGCCGATCCACTCACCCCTTCTGACCTGGCCTTTCGCCGAGTAGTAGATGCCCTACCACTCGGAACACCACCACAAACACCACCACAACACCCCACGCGAACGATTCCAGAACACCCGCGCGATGCCTCAAATCTACCGTAGGTCCTGACTGCGGCCGGGCGGTTCGCCGTTCAGCAGGAGGTACGGACGGCGGTTGTTCGTCGTACCCGCGCCGCAGCCGGACAGACGGTCAGACGTACGGTGAAAGGTGGAGCAGATGGGCAACGGTACGGGCATGGAGCGTCGGGAGTTCCTGAGACTGGCGGGTACCGCCGCAGCGGCAACCGCGGCAACGCTGGCTATTGGCGGCTGCAGCAGTGACGCCGAGACGGCCGAGGAGATCCTGGCGATCCCGGGTTGGCAGGAAGTGAACATCAGCAAGGAAGTCGACGTCCTGATCATCGGTGCCGGCGGCGCCGGACTGTGCGCGGCAATGAACACCACCAAGGCGGGCCTCTCCACGCTGCTCGTCGACAAGGCCGCTACCTACGGCGGCGTTGGCAACACAGCGGCGGGCATCTCAGTGTGGCCGGCCGGTTCCAAGTACATGCAGGACCGCGGCGTGACCGCGACTACCGACGAGTCCTGGGAGAAGATCGCAGCCTACTACTCGAGCCTGGAGAATCCGCCGCGGCTCTACGATTCGCTCGGCAAGGACATCTACTTCACCGAGGTTGAGCTGCACGACGCTCTCTACGACCTCGGTGTTGAGTGGATGGAAATGCCGGCCGACGATGGCGTGCGGCCCACGCCCGGCTCTGGTGGCACGAGCTACTTCGCGAAGTGGTTCATCCCGTCGGCAGGACTTGGTTCGTATAACGAGGTGTACAGGGCCATCAACGATACGATCGTAGCGGCAGGCGCGGAATTCATGTTCAACACCGTTGCCACCGATTTCATCGTGGACGGCAGCAATGTGGCAGTTGGCGTGCGCTGCAAGAGCGGCACCGGCGCCATCACGGACATTCGGGCGACCACCGTGCTGATCGCTAGCGGCGGTTTCATCTCCAACCAGGAACTCATCGCCCAGTACCTGGGCGCGTGGGCCGAGCTGCCCACCGTGGTTCACACGAGCATGGGCGAGGGCATCCTGATGGGTCAGACCATCGGCGCCGCACTCGAAGGGATGGAGAACTACAACACCCTCGATCCGTCCGAGGCAGTGCTGACCTGTACCGCGTACTTCGGCCCCACGTACCAGGTTGCGCAGAACGGCAAGCGCTTCGTCCGTGAGGTTGACCAGCACGGCATGGGCAGTGCGATCATCGAGGCAGGTCAGGTCTGCTGGTGGTCGATCTGGGACGACACGCTCGCCACGAGCCAGTTCAAGCCCGTAATCGACCAGTACTTCGCCGACGGCGGCGTCACCGCGAACACCGTTGAAGAGCTCGCAGCGGCAACCGCCATCCCCGTCGACACCCTCAAGGCCACGTTTGCCGAGTACGAGGCTATCGCCGCCACCAACGAGGATCCCACCTTCAAGCGCGCACGCTTCAACGACGTGCTGAAGCCCCCGTACTACGCGCTGCGTTCGGTTGCCGTCCGCTACAAGACGCAGGGTGGTCTTCGTATCAACGGTCTGGGTCAGCTCGTTGACGAGAACGACACCATCATCCCCAACGTTTGGGCCGCTGGTGCCCTCACGCCGCACTGCACGAGCGACATTGCCCCGACCATGGGCATGGGCTTCCTTGTCGGCAAGAACATAGCGGCGGCGCTCCAGGCGTAGCAGCTGGCGCGAGCGAATTGGGCTGTCATGGGTCCCGGCTGGCGAGGTGCGGCAGTGGTACGTGTCGTGCCTGGTCGGCCGGGACCGGACGTTTGACGGCATGGCGACGCCTCGCACTGAGGCAGTCGGTAGTTGCCGAATCCGGCGCCTGAATGGAGCTGCCGACTACTCGCCCTCGGCATCCACGCGGGCCTTCTCCCGCTCCACGAGCGCGATCAACTCCTGATGCGAGTGGATGTTGAGCTTCCTGTAGATGTTGTACATGTGGGTGTTGACCGTCCCGGGAGCGAGAAACAGCTCCTGTTGGATGCGGATCTGGTTGTGTCCCCTGGCGGCGAGCGTGAGCACCTCGATCTGCCGCTGCGACAATCCGTGACCCTTGCCAAACTCCTGGCAGACCAGTTCCAGCGAGGCATGTCCGTGTGGGACATCCGCGTGATCTGTGAGCGCCAGTACATCGCGCTCCGGCAAAAGGAACATGTAGACAAGAACGTACGCGCTGATGGACAGGACGAGATATGCGGTCATGTCCACGGCGGGGGCGCCCGGGATGCTTGATATCCCTCCGAGCAGCAGGGCGCCAAGTAGGGCGAAAATCTGGTAGACGCCGGTGCCAAAACCGAAGACCGTGATGGGTGAGGCCTCAGAATCGCCCGCGTAGTTGGCGAGAGCCGCCCACAAGATGATCTGGAAGCAGAGATAGCCCACGGCGATGACGGCCGCCAGGTTCTCCGCCGCAATCCCCCCGAAAAGCGAGACCACATAGCCGAAGATCAGGGTAACCACCACGGATCGATAGACATAGCCGACCCGGAAACGTCTGGCGAGTTGCGACGAAAGCGCCACGATTGCAAGCGAGCATGCGGCCGCAAGCCACCAGACGATTCCGAACACGAACGACCCACCGATAGAGGCAGTCGACGAGAAAAGCGAGGAGGGGGCGGCGGTCAGCAGGAGCACGAATATGCCGCCCCCCACACTGAACTTGATGACACCAGAGAGCGGCGTCTTGCCCGGCGTTGCGGCGCCGGTCCTGCTAGCAGGTGGTTCGCGCTTCGACCTGAGGTAGAGCAGGGCGACGGATCCGGCCGGACAGCACACCATGAGCACCACGACCAAGACGGGATTCAAGAGAAGCGAGAGCGGGAAGAGCAGCGTTGCGAGCATGTGGGCCGAGAGCGTCTCGGCGCCGATCTGTTCGGATCCGTGGGTCGCGAACACCCTGCCCCACTCGGTGACCAGGAGTGTGGAGCCGACGGCGACAAGCAAGATGCCGATCCAGAGTACGGGGACGCTAATTGCTCCGTTGAATGCTGCCAGCGCGCAGAAGAGGGTGCCGGTTGTTGTTGCGGCGGCAATTCCCGCAGGCGCCGCCCTGGACGCGAGAATGCCGTCGATGCGGTGAGGGAAGACCGCGCTGACGAGTCTTAGAACCGCGATGAGTAGGTACGACACGGTGAGGACGCTGCCACGAAGCTGGGCCGGATTGTCGGCGTTCAGGTAGACGCTCGCATTGAAGAACAGCGTGTACATCCACAGAAGACATAGGCCCAGCCCGAGCGCGGTCGGCGAGACCACCAGTCGGAGGGTTCGCAGGCTCAGGATCCGCATCGCAGTGCGCGTGCGCTCACGGTTGCGGTGGTCTTCCCCGGGTGCTGCGTTACCCATGGACTGCAACTCCCTGTCGGCGAGATGTTCGAGCCGGACTCCTCCAACGATTCTATTCATATGGAGGGTTTCTTGATACTGTCAACGGCCGGTTCCGGTCTTCAACAACTCACCAATCCTATGGATTCGACAGAAATCATAAGCGCCATATGATGCCGCGCCCCGCGCGCAATACGCTTGCCTCGATTCCGCCGCCTCGCCGCTCACCTCTATGGTTCACGTGTCGGGCAACCCGCTTGCACGTGGTCTGAGGCGGAAAGGAGGCAGGTGCACTTGCTGCTCAAGCGCGGTGCAAACGCGAGCTAGGTCTGCATTGGACTATCGAAAGGAGCGTGTTCTATGGCAGGCAAGTACGATCTGATCGTCGTCGGAGCAGGGCCGGGTGGCGCCGCAACGGCAAAGACCGCTGCGGATCTCGGGCTCAAGGTCATCATGTTCGAGCGCGCCCGGACTCCTGGCGACAAGAACATGTCAGGCAGTGTGTTCTTCCGCCCGATCGTGGAGGAGATCTTCCCGGGATTCTCTGATGCCGAGTTCCTCAAGCCGCACGCGACGCTCTCGGGAATCGGCGTGCGCTGGGCGCTCGACAACGACGAACTGGAGTACGGCATCACGGCCGCTCCGGGCAATGACGTCATGGACGACATGTGTACGCTGTGGCGCAACGAATCGGACGAGTGGTGCGCGGAGTACGCGGTGAAGGCCGGCGTGGAACTCAAGACCGCGCTCATCGATGACGTCATCTGGGAGAATCCCGGCACTGACGACGCACGCGTCGTTGGCGTTCTGGACGCCACCGGGGAGCAGTATGAGGCCCCATTCATCGTTGCTGCCGACGGATTCCACTCGAACCTCGCCCGCAAGACCGGCCTGGCCAACTTCGGCCAGGACAAGATGCAGCTTGCGATGAAGTACATCTTCCAGATGGACAAGGACGTCATGGCCAGGCGTTACGACGTCTATCAGAATGCCAGCGGCAAGTATGTGTATGACTGGGGTGATGACCCGGTTCTCTTCGGCGAGAATCCGGCGATCTTCGCCTGCCACGCGGTCGCCGCCCCCGGCAAAGGCATCGTTGAGGTCACCACCTACATGCCCATGACCACGATGATCCAGCAACGTGTCAACATTCACCAGCGCATGCAGTGGTTTGTGAACACCCCGCGTCAGCGCCGCAACTTGGAGGGCGCGAAGCTGATCCAGATGAACTTCCACTGCCTCGGTTGCTTCGAAGAGGTCGGTTACGCGAAGAAGACCTACCTTCCGGGCCTCGTTCTCGTCGGCGATTCCGGCGGATTCACCCATCCCATGGACAGCTGGGGAGCGAACACCGCGCAGTGGCTCGGCCGGATGGCGGCCAATCTGTGCCTTGAGATGAAGCAGAAGAATGACTACTCGGAGGCCATGTTCAAGAAGTACGAGGACACGTGGCGTGACTCTTGGATCGGGTTGGACGAACTCACGACCGAGCAGGCCCGTCCGTTCCGCAACGGTCAGTTCAACGCCTTGTGGTGGGCAATTCACAACGTCGCGTCAACCTGCATTCCGCTGAAATTCCAGAACAAGTCGTACGGCGAAGTCTTCGCAGCCATACCTGGCGCGCTGGCGCCGTCGATTCCGGAGCTTGCGGGCCCGATGCTGAAGGGTTCACTCAAGTTTGGTGCGAGCAAGCTCGGCCCTCTGCTCGGCATGCTCGGCGCGATGAAGGGAGAGTAACATGGCCGATTTCGTGAAGAACGACGGCAGCATCCTGTACGGTCCGCAGATTTGCGGCGAGAAGGTCCGCGCACTCGTGCAGGACAAGTACGAGGTCATTCCGAAGACGACCGAGCACATCAGAGTCATCCCCGAGAAGTGCAACGGCTGCCAGCTCTGCTACATCACGTGCCCTTCCGGTTCGTATGACATGCAGGATGGCAAGGCGGTCTGGGCGTGGGGCATGAAGTACTGCACCGAGTGCGGTCTGTGCCGGGTGGTCTGCCCGGTCAACGCGATCGAGTGGGCGTACCCCGACGCCGGCACCGGCATCGTCCTGAAGTACAGCTAGATCACGCCCCTTCTCCGATTGCGCGTGTGAAGTGGCTTCTGACGCGAGAGGGCGGGCCAGGGAGGCACTCTGGACCGCCCTCTCGCGGACGTGAATTCGTCCGCTCGCCTCGTGGCAGGTGCGCGGATCCTGACTACGGATTGTGAGACACGACATGAGAGTACTCGCCAAGAACGGCATGGAAATCGCCACCGTCGCACTTGAGGCCAAGAAGGGCGAGCCGCTTGTGGCGCACACGGTGGTCCCGATGGCAAAGATCGCCTTGGATGCGAAAATCGCTCTCGAGCGCGCGGGCGATGATCTCGTCGCGCACGTGACGGTCCCCGGAATGGTGGCTTTCGACCTCGTCGTCACGCTTGATGACATCGCCGGTGCCAAGGGCGCGATGAGTAGCGACGTGTTCAAGTTCGCCCTGAAAGCGATGATGAAGTAGGGGATGGAGTGCAGGTGAACGAAGTCGTGACGAGTAGCAAACGCCGGGGCCTGTTCGCGTGGGGCGCCTGGGTAGAGGCGTCCCGTCCGAGGATGCTCACTCTCGGTCTCTCAAGCGGTCTTGTGCCAGGGGCCATCGCCTACGTGAATGGTGTCTTTGATGGATGGATCATGCTGCTTGAGACTGCGCTCTGCACAGTTCTGCTCGTCGTTTCATGTTGGGCCGATGAATACGGAGACCTCGAGAAGGGGGTGGACAATGACCACCGCCTCGGGCCGATCCGCCCGCTACAGAGAGGTGCGATCTCGACGGGGGACATGTTGAGGGCCTGCATCGCAGGCTCGGCGCTGGCCTTCGCCATCGGTTGTGCGCTTGTGCTCTACTCATACTGGAAGACGCCCACGGGATGGTTCGGCGCGCTCACGTTCGTTGCCATGGGCCTCGTGGCCATTGCAGCTACGTTTGGTTATACGATGGGCAAGAGACCCTATGGATACAATGGGCTGGGCGACGTGTCCGCGTACTTCTTCTTTGGAATCGTTGCGGGGCTCGGCGGCTACTACCTGTACGCCCACACGATTGACTGGATGGTACTGCTCCCGATGTCGAGCGTTGGCCTTCTCTTCGTGAGCACCATCAACTTGCAGAACCTGCGCGACTTCGAGAACGATCGCAACTTCGGGAAGCACACGACCGCAGTCAAGCTCGGGCACTCGAACGCAATCATCTACCAGTACGGGCTGGTTGCCGCCGCGATCGTGTGCTATCTGCTCTTTCCGATCCTGCACGGGATGACGAATCCGTTGAACTACCTGTTCGTGGTGACCCTCGTCCCGCTCGCCACCCATCTCGTGGAATTCAGGAGCGCTACGGGGTCCAGCGTGAGTCCAAGGGTTCTCGACACGCTCATGTGGCCGCTCACGCGCCGCATGGGTATTGCGGCGCTAGTGTTCTCAGCGTGTGTCTGTCTGTGAGCCGACGAGAGTCGTCCGCCGGAGGGTGCTAGGGGTCTCAGCAGTGACCGGCGCCCTCCGGCACAGACCGCCGAGGTACTTTCTGTTCCTGGGATTGCTAGAGCGCAACGCTCACGCAGAAGAGCCCCGCAGCGATCCCCATTGCCCGCGTGAGCGGCCACATCAGCGTGTCCAGCCTCCGGGGATCGTTGCCGGGGCGGGCTAGTCTGGCGAACTTCCGGCAGTGCTTTGCCAGGGGCACGAACCCCACCACGAAGAGGTAGTTGAGCGGACTCGTCATCCGGTGGAGCACCGGGAACAGCGTGTAGAGCGTCAGCGCGAGACTCACGAGAACGTAGTGGTACACGATCGCCCGACTGCGTCCGAGCTTTACCGCGGTCGTGAACTTGCCGCAGGCCCTGTCGTTCTCGAAGTCGCGCAGATTCTGCAAGTTGATGGTGGCCGCTAGCAGGAGGCCCGCGCTCGACATCGGGAGCAGTACCATCCAGTCAATCGTGTGGGCGTACAGGTAGTAGCCGCCGAGCCCCGCGACGATGCCAAAGAAGAAGAAGGACGCGAAGTCGCCGAGCCCGGCGTAGCCGTAAGGGTGCTTGCCCATAGTGTAGGCGTATGCAGCCCAGATGGATGCGGCACCGGCGGCAACAAACACAAGCACGATCCACGGCGATGAAGGGTTCTTCGCGAAGGAGTGCGCGATCAACGCCGCTGCGATGACGCAGCTCGCTAGCACCAGCACCGCGCAGCCCTTGAGCATCTGGGATGGCGTGATGAGTCCGCGTTGCATCGGGCGGATGGGGCCAATCCGGCACTCGTTGTCCACGCCCTTCTCGAGGTCTCCGTACTCGTCCGCCCAACATGAGAGCGACAGCAGGACGTAGCAGAGAAGCGTTTCGAGCAGCAGCACCCAGACGTCAAAGACGCCGTTCACAGCGGCTGCTGCTCCCGGAATGATTCCGCTCGACAGCCAGATGGGGAACATCCTTGGCCGGGTTGCCTCCCAGAAGGCTCTTAGGCTGATCGCGCTCGTTTCTGCCATGGTGTCCCGTCCTCCAACGAAATCGTTCGATGATGCTCACTGCCAATCCTAGCGACCATCGCAATTCACCTCGGATGGCGTTTAGTGCGGAGCGGCTCCGCATCCCTGTCGGTTACGGAGCCGCTGTCGCCTGCGCGTGATCGTCCTAGCCCTTCAGCAGGGCGCCCACCAGGAACTTCGCGGCGTCTCCGCTCGCCAGCCCCTTGAGCGCCTTCACGTCTTTCCTTTCGAGCGCGATGTTGAACTTGACCATGCCCGGCACTCGGACATGGGCGATGAGATCGCCTCCCCGGCGCTCCATAGAGAGCTGGGACTCAGTCTCGAAATGCAGATCGCCTGCGTCGATGATGGCCTTCAGCGGCTTGCCGTTCCCGCCCTCGAAGCTGATCGTGGCGAGTTCCTCGTTCTCAACGGAAAGGAGTCTCATGCGAACCTCGCTTCCGCTACGCCCACTGATGGATCTTGCCGGTTCCGCCCTCGGGGTAGTTCCACTCGATCGCGCCAACCGGGCAGATGTAGCGGCACAGGCCGCACTCGCCGCAGTAGTCCATACCGAACGTTGCCCAGTCCGCCTTGCCTTCCGTCATCTCGTAGGAGCCCGTGGGACACAGGTCGTAGCAGAGCTTGCAGCCGGTGCACTTCTCTCTGTCGACCTTGATGTGCTCTTCGGTCTTCTTGTTCTCGGACATCACAAGGATGCCGTTGACCCGCTTGCGGACCTCGGCGCCGCGGATCGTGTTCTCATAGAGCATGTCGGTCTTGTACTTGACGCCCATGGTTGCCTCCTCTCTAGTCCTTGATCTTCTGCGCGATGGCCATGACGGGTGCGAGCTTCTCAAGGCCGTGCCTGGCAGCGTCCTGCAAGAAGGACGGCGCAAGCAGCGGCACCATCTCAGGAAGCATCTTCGCGATGCCCGCCGGAATGAGCTTGCTGTACGGCTCGCACTGGATCTTGCCCCAGACCGCCCTGGCGACCATGGCGTCAAGACTCGTCATGAATACTCCAAACTTGCCATTGCGGAACATCTGGGTCAGGTCTATGAGATGGGTGTCATCGCCAACCCAGTCGTTCTGCCACCTCGTCTCGTACTCGGCAAAGCGGGCTTTGGACCAGTCGTTGTCCTTCTTCATCGCGGCCACAAGCTGGGCGAACATGCGCCCTTGCCACTGGGCGACATTTGCTCCCCAGGACTCCACCGGGTTGGCGCATGAGGCTGCGTCGCCGACGAGCACGAGGCCGGGCAGGTATGACCGGATGGCGTCATAGCCGATCGCGTCAAAGCAGTTGAGCGGGTGGAAGTTCACGCGGACACGCTCAGCACCCTTGAGGAAGTTCTTGCCCGTCTGCTCGAACCAGTCGACTCTCTGCCAGATGTTCGTGCGGGACTTGACCATCTCATCGACGCACTCGTAGATGGTCATCTCGATGACGCCGGCGTGATAGTCAGCCGCGAAGTGCGCCGAGAAGAATTCGGGATTGTTCCCGAAGTAGACAGGAGTGACTCCCCAGTCGCACGCGGGGCGGCCGTCTTTGCCGGTCCAGAAGCCAAAGCGCTCCCATATCTCGTCCTTGTCAAGCTTGTAGACGACCTTGGCCGCGATCATGGACTTCTTCCAGTCGTGACCTGGAACCAGCCCTGACCGGCTTGCTATGACGGAGTCAATGCCCGAGCAGTCGGCGATGGCCGAGCTGTAGATCTTCTCGCCCTTCTCGGTGACGATCCCGACGACGCGAGGCCCTTCCGGGCCATCGAAGTCCCACACCACGTTGTCCACACGGGTGGAATAGAGCGGTTCAGCGCCGGCGGTCACGGCCTGCTCGGCCATCCACTTGTCGGTCTCGACGCGGTCGATGACCGGCATGCCGGTCATCACGTCGGAACCCGGCGAGAGCCCGACCAGAACCTCATGCTCGTCATTATCGAGAGTCCATTTCACAGCGATCTGCGCGAGTGTCGTCGCCCCCTCCATGAACGGCGCGCTCATGAAGTTGGGGTAGATCTCGGTGCTGATCGGGGTGAAGAGCACGGCGCCAGACATGTTCTTCTGACCCGGGACCTCCGACCGCTCGACGAGCAGCACGTCCAGGCCCAGCCTGGCGGCAGTGATGGCGCACGCCGAACCTCCCGGCCCCGCGCCTACGACTATCAAGTCGTAACGATCCTTCTTCGGCATGGATCTCTCCTTTCATTGAAGGTGATGCCTGTATTGCTCACCGCGTTGAATGTAGAATCCATCCGAAGGCGTTCACAATTCTCAATCGGCACTGTGTGTAACTAAACACGCATGAGTTTGCCTTACGAAATGGTTCCTGAGGCGGAGAGTGTAACCATGGCCAAGTCCATCGAGACCAAGCTCAGGCTTGCCGAAGCACTTCATGCACTCATGGAGACTGAACCGCTCGCGAAGATCACAGTGAGTGAACTTGTGGCCGCCGTCGGAATCTCCCGGAAGGCCTTCTACTATCACTTCGAAGACAAGTCCCAGCTCATCAACTGGTACTGTCACTACGATTTCGTTAGCAGACAGACAGAACTCCTGGCAGAAGGCGGATGGATGGCCACGGGGAGCGTCGCGCGGTACTTCGCGACCGACCGGAAGTTCTACGGAACCGCTCTCTCGGACACGACTACTCACGCATTCGGCACGTACTTCGTGCGGGTGCTCTCGACTATCATTTTCGTCACCATGGAGTCGGCGTACCGCTTGGAGTTTGGCGCCGACTACGCTCCAATACTCAAGAGGAATGCGGACTTTCTGGCCGAAGGTGGCAGGCGGGCACTCGTTCGTTGGCTTCTCGACGACAGAGAGAGCCCACCCGAGGAGTACATGTCTTACGTGATGAAGTCATCCGCGGCGTACGCGCGCTGCGTATACTCGGCGTTCCCTGAGGAAGAGCGGCAGGCCCTCCTCCTTCCGGTTGAGCAGCCTCTTGCTCCCGGTGGAGAAGCCCACGATCGTCTTCAGCGGCTGCTCTCCAAGATGGACCTCTGAGGCCGAAACCCGGGCGAAGCGGTTCTGCAGCCGCCATTCCACGCATGCATGTGTGATGCCGGGGAGGAGCGAGGGCTCCGACAGACGCGTACCCCAAACGGGGTACGTCCGTCGCGCTCCGTCTGGGCGCCTCATCACTGCGAATACCCCCTCAATGGTATCGAAGACCACGCAGTCTCTCTTCATGATTCGCGCTGTCGGTTCCGAGCTGACGTCTGCCGGGTGGCAGTGCACACAGCAGGTCACGACCCGCCCGAGCGACGTCTGCCACTGCGCAGGAGAGCGCAGGAGAGAGAGGAAGAGGAAATGGAAGACACGCATATCATCGAGGAGACCACCGAGACGGCATCGAACATGTCGCGGCGGAGCTTCCTCACCCTCGGCGCGGTTGCCACTGCGGCCGTGGCTGGCAGTTCGCTCGTGGGCTGCGCAAGCGGTTCGACCGACGGCGCAGCGGCGGAGACTGTGGCATCGGCCGCAGACCCGATCGCCCCCGTTGCCGCCCCCGCAGCGTGGGACAGGGAGGCCGACGTTGTCATCGCCGGCTCGGGCGGTGGCCTTGTGGCTGCGGTGCGCGCGGCTGAGCTGGGCGCGAAAGTCATCGTGGTCGAGAAGTCTTCTTCGTGGGGCGGCGCCTCCAAGGAGACAGACATCTTCTCGGTCATGGGCACCAAGACACAGGCGGCGCTCTACGCGCAGTACGCCGAGGCGCTCAAAGATGTCATGCCGGACAAGGCGCCGATCCTCGCCCAACTGGCCCAGGCACCCCTGGAGGCTATGCAGCAGAAGTGGCTGTCGGGCTACATGAACAAGCAACACGCTGAGTTCTCCTCAACTCAGCAGACGTTTCTTCCGTGCCACCAGGACATGCCGCTGCTGCAGTCGCTGATCACGAACATCCCGTCGGCAATCGACTGGATCGGCGAGCAGGGCGTGCAGTGGGACGTCACACACGAGATGGGCACCGCCGGCATGATGGCGGGACTCTCACCGGCAGGATCGGAAGCGGGCGGCTTTGTTGCACGTGCCAACCAGGTCGTCTTCGAGACCCTGTACAACAAGGCTGTTGAGACGGGCGTCGAGTTCCTCTTTGATACCCCGGCAACGGCGCTCGTTGTGACCGACGGCGCCGTCGTAGGTCTGCAGGCAAAGGATGGCTCCGGCACGACGCTTCACATCAAGGCCAACAAAGGCGTTCTTCTGGCCACGGGCGGCATGACCAACAACAAGGACCTGCTCGCGCGCTACGTTCCAAGCGTCGCGTACCGCTGCCTCACGAGCACTGCGGGTCCCCAAGACACCGGCGACGGCATCAGAATGGGTATCGGTGCCGGTGCCGAGACAGCTGGGTTTGACTCCTCGTTCGTCTTCGACGGAGGTATTGAGGACCCGATGTGGAACCACTACCTCTACAAGGGCGACGTCCAGATCGCCCGGCAGCCATGGCTCAGCATCAACCGCGAAGGCGCTCGCCACAACTACTATCCCGTTGACGACGGCGGTTTCACGATGCAGTGCCAGATCCACATGGTGCAGCCCGGCAATCGCAACTACGTCTTCTTTGACGCCGACTACGACACCTACATCCGCCAGTTCGGCCAGATGATCTGCCGCAATCCGATCCTCCCGGAGATGGGTGAGGAGGGTGCGGACTTTGACCGCCTCCCCGATGCCGTCTGCGAGAAGGACTACCGCATCGGCGTCCAGCAAGGCATCGAGAAGGGCTGGATCAAGCAGGCCGACACCCTCGAGGAGCTCGCGGTCGCTCTCGGCCTCGCCCCCGAGGTCGTCACCGCATCGGTCGAGGACTGGAACGCCATCTGCGCAGCGGGCGTTGACCAGCAGATGGGCTACAAGGCCGAGTGGCTGACGCCGGTGGCGAAAGCCCCGTTCTACGGCATGGCCGTGGGCGGCACCGTCCTCTCGACGATGTGCG
>Ga0068714_10002070_pt1 | contig 26865 bp, 20 predicted proteins | sample MTBNYHSulfiMetaG_FD_62988 | JGI IMG/M metagenome (GOLD analysis project Ga0068714, IMG submission 62988) | Enrichment culture microbial communities from rom New York Harbor, USA that are MTBE-degrading - MTBE-NYH (New York Harbor Sulfidogenic)... | ecosystem: Environmental > Aquatic > Marine >... | reverse complement strand
CATCAGCTTGAAAAGCTCGTCGGCCACCCAGATGGAACCGGACACGAGGACGATCCGGAGCCAGTCCGCTCCCGAAAGATCCACGGTTCCGAAGAGCATCTGTCCCAGGGGGGAATGGACGGCGCCGATTTGTAGGATTACGGAAATGCCCACACCCAAAAGGACCCAGCGGTTGGTAAAGAGCCCCACGGAAAAAATGGACCCGAAGGCGGCCCGTGCATTGAAGGCCTGGAACCACTGAAAAGCGGCCAGGATGGTGAAGGCGACGGTCCGGGCATAATCCAGGCCGCCGTTTTCCTTAGAATACCAGAAGAGCCCCAGGGTGCCCGCAGCCATGATGGGCGTCAGCAAGGCCATCCGCAGGGCGATCACCCTGTCAATGATGAATTCCTTGGGATCCCTGGGCGGCCGTTTGAGGATGTCGGCATGTCCTGGTTCCATACCCAAGGGCACGGTGCATGCACCGTCCGTGACCAGGTTGACCCACAGGACCATGACGGCTGTCAAAGGCAGATCCAGCCCAAAGATCAAGGCAGCCACCAGGGTGAGAATCTCACCGAGGTTGGTGGCCAGGAGGAAGAACACGACCCGTCGCAGGTTGTTGTAAATGACGCGGCCCTCTTCCACCGCATGCACGATGGTGGCGAAGTTGTCGTCCGTCAGGATCATGTCAGCCGCCTCTTTGGCCACTTCCGTGCCTGCGATGCCCATGGCAACGCCGATGTCCGCACCCTTGAGGGCCGGGGCGTCGTTCACTCCGTCTCCGGTCATGGCGACCACGTGCCCTTGTTCCTTGAGGGATTCCATAATCTTGAGTTTGTGGGCGGGCGTGACGCGGGCAAAAACGCCTTGTTCCAGGGCCGCCTTTGCAAGCGCAGGCTTTTCCATGCCGTCGATTTCCTTGCCTGTGACCGCCTCCCCGTTGCCCGCAATGCCTACGGCCTTGGCTATGGCCAGGGCCGTCACGGCATGATCGCCGGTAATCATGACCGGCTTGATCCCGGCGCCCTTGGCCTCTTTCACCGCCTCGATGCTTTCTTCCCGGGGTGGGTCGATCATGCCCCAAAGACCGACCAGGAGGAGGTTCCCTTCCACTTCGGATCGATCGAGTTTCGACTGCCCCTGGGAAATCTCCTTGTAGGCCCCGGCCATCACCCGGAGGGCCTCTGAACCGAGTTGCTCACTGGCCTCGACGATCCGGGTGCGGAGTCGATCATCCAACTCCTTCGCCTCCCCCTCCACGAGCGCGTGGGAGCAGAACTCCAGGATGCGCTCAGGGGCTCCTTTCACAAAGGCGAGGTATCCTTTGCTGTTCTCGGCGCGGTGAAGGGTGGCCATGTACTTTGTGTCGCTGGAGAAGGGAATTTCGGACAATCTTTCGGCTGTCTCCGGCGTCTTTTCCATCCCTGCCTTCATGGCTGCGACAAGCAGTGCCCCTTCGCTCGGATTTCCCTCCACGACCCACCTGTCCTCTTCTTGCTTGAGGTTTGCGTTGTTGCAACGTAGGCCGATCTCAAGAAGCCTCTGGAGATCGTCGGGGAGTTCTTTTGCTTCGCTCGCCTTCTCGGCCTTGATCTCGCCTTGAGGCGCATATCCCTTCCCGCTCACCTCGAAGATGCGGCCGCCGGCCCAGATCTTTCGAACGGTCATCTGGTTCTTGGTGATGGTCCCCGTCTTGTCCGAGCAGATCACGGTGGTCGATCCCAGGGTCTCGACAGCAGGCATGCGCCGGATGATGGCGTTGCGGCCGGCCATGCGCCGCACACCCAGGGCCAAGGTCACGCTGATCACGGCTGGCAGCCCTTCCGGAATCGCAGACACGGCCACGGCCACCGAAAACATCAGCATCTCAATGATTTCATAGCCCCGAAGCATCCCCAACCCGAAGACGCCCGCTGCAAAGGCAACGCCGGCAAACCCAAGAACCATGCCCAGCTTGTGCATCCGCTTTTGGAGGGGCGTATCCTCCCTCCCGGTGGCACGCACCTCCGCCGCGATACGGCCGATCTGGGTGTTCATTCCCGTAGCCACTACTACAGCACGGCCCCGGCCGCCAGTGACGCTGGTGGACATGCGCACCATGTTTTTCTGGTCGGCCATGGGGGTATCCTGGGCCAGGGTTTCCGGGTTCTTGGCCACAGGCACGGACTCCCCCGTGAGGGCCGATTCATCCACCTGCAACTCCTCAGCCCAATTAAGCCTGGCGCCGGCGGCAACCCGGTCGCCGGTTTCAAGGATCAGGATGTCTCCGGGCACCACCTCGGAAGCATTAATGTCTTTCGGGTTTCCATCCCTCAGGACCCTGGCATGGGGGGATGCCATGCGGCGGAGCGCCGCAAGAGCCCCTTCGGCACGCCACTCCTGGATGAACCCGAGCAGACTATTGAGAACAATGACCCCTGCTATCACGGCCGCATCAACTTCGTGATCCACAAATAGAGACAGTACGGCAGCCCCTGCCAGGAGGTAAATCAAAGGGTTGTGGACCTGTCTAAGGAGGAGGCGAAGAGGACCCACTCCCTCCTCGACTTCCAGCGAATTCGGCCCCGTCTCTTCAACACGCTGTCGGGCCTCAACATCTCTCAGCCCCTCCTCGGAGACTTCAAGCCTTCCGAACACCTCCTGCACGTCCATGGCATGCCAATGGGTGTCCAATTTCTGCTCTTTCACGGGCGCCTCCCTCTTATGCTGCAATGAGAATGGCAAGAAGCCTTTTCATCAGCAGAAACATTCGCTGAGCACATCATATTCCTGCACCATTCTCCGAGTTGTCGGGGCTAACGCTCTTCTGCCTTCCCAATCGACAGTTTTCATTGCAGCGACGCCACGGATATCCGTGCCTGGATATGCGGTGGTTCATGCTTCGATGCCTCGGAATGAACGGACACGGGCACGAAACTGTGAAGCTAATTTGTCGCATACCCTGAACTCTTTCCGGACGTTCATAATCAAGTTTCGGAGCCGGAGCAACCCGTGGAAATTTCCATCGGTCGAGCGGGTCGAGCATATTGTCATTTCCCCACGAATCACTTATCATAGTGCTCCGTCGGAGAAAAGGCGGATATTTCTTACCGACCTTGCTTCATCTTTGGAAGCACTTTTGAGATCGAAGGGGGGAGGATTCCAGGCATGGCCTATGAATGCGTGCCTTTAGATGGCCGGTACTCGGCTCTGATTCCCGGTCGCGCCTTGGCGGAGCAGGTGTTTTCGCGGGCCGCAGGCGCGCCTCTTGTGGGCGGTAACAGCATCCGTCTTCTCATCGACGCGAAAGAAAACTATCCGGCGTGGCTCGATCGCCTGGAATCCGCCGCAAAGACCATCCACCTGGAAATGTACATCATTCATGAAGATGAAACCGGCCTTCGGTTCGCAGAAGTCTTGATGAGAAAGGCGAGGGACGGCGTAAGGGTTCGCCTCATTTACGACTGGATGGGCGGGCTTTTCAAGGCTTCCGGCGGTTTCTGGCGAAGACTCAGGAATGCGGGAGTAGAGGTGAGGTGTTTTAACCCCCCTCATTGGGACAGTCCGCTCGGCTGGCTGTCGCGGGATCATCGCAAGATGATTGTTGTGGACAGTAGCATTGCCTTTGTGACAGGCCTTTGTATCGGAAGGATGTGGACCGGGTATCCCGAGCGCGGAATCGAACCCTGGAGGGACACGGGAGTCGAAATCCGGGGGCCTGCGGTCTCTGATGTGGAAAAAGCTTTCGCGGAAGTTTGGGGAGCGTTGGGAGCGCCGCTATCTCCCGAGGAAGTCCCGGACCGGGAAAGGATCGCAAAGGCAGGCGAGGTCAACCTGCGGGTCATTGCCACGGTTCCGAATGCAGCCGGCATGTATCGCCTCGACAACCTGGTGGCCGCCTTGGCCAGACGCTCCCTGTGGCTGAGCGACGCTTATTTCGTCGGGGTCAGTTCCTATGTGCAGGCCCTGCGATCTGCGGCATTGGACGCCGTGGACGTGAGACTGATGGTACCGGGATCGACGGATATCCCGATCCTACGGGCTGTGTCCAGGTCCGGGTATCAGCCTTTGCTCGAGGCAGGAGTCAGGGTTTTCGAATGGAACGGCCCAATGATGCATGCGAAGACGGCCGTAGCGGACGGCATGTGGGCAAGGGTCGGTTCGACAAACCTGAACATCGCAAGCTGGATGGGGAACTACGAGCTTGATGTGGCGGTAGAAGATGAATCTTTTGCAAGATCAATGGAAGAAATGTTCTTGTCGGACGTGGAGAACTGCACGGAGGTGGTCCTTCGCAGATCGAATAAAGTAGGGCTTGCGAGGGAAAAACCACGCATCCCGTTACGGGACAGGAAAGTGCGCGGCGGCAGCATGGGCCGCGCCGGCGCGGGCACGATCCGAATCGGCCATACAGTGGGGGCCGCCCTGACCCAGCACCGGCTCCTCGGTCATGCGGAAGCCAAGATCACCGGCGCGGCGGGCCTGGCTCTCCTTGTCATCGCGGTGACGGGATTTTTGTGGCCTCTTGTGGTGAGCATCCCGTTGGCCGTTTTTTTCAGTTGGGTGTCCGTATCGCTGCTTATCAGGACGCACAAACTCTACTATCGAAAAAGGGGCAGGGAGGAAACGCTCGGCAAAGATAAGAAAGGACCGCCGCCCCGATGAATCTGGACAAACTCCTCGTCGTCATTCCTCACAGCGGGATACTCATCCCCAACGAAATACCGCTGTCAAGTCTTTCCGAAGACTTTTCGGCCCTTGTGCAAAACATCGATTGGCACACCGACCGGCTCTATGACTTTCGGGATATCCTCGGCAACCGACAGGTGGATTTCCCTTACTGCAGCCTGATCCTCGAGTCAAACCGCCGGCCCGATCTGATCGACGACAGCGTGCCGCTGAAAGACGTCTTCGGCCGGCCCGTCTACAGCCGGGGTCGTGAGCCCGGTCGGAAGATGAGGGCGAAACTCGCCGAAAAGTACCTGGAGACCTTTCACCACACGATAGAGAATACCATCGACCAGGGGGTTGAGTTTCTCCTGGACGGTCATTCGACCATACCAGCCCGGGGGGTGGGAGAGAATCAAATCGACCTGATGAATTTCCAGGATTCGCCTTTGGACGACGGGCCGAAGATCTACAGCCCGCAGATTTATGTCCAGACCTATGCGCGAGAATTGGCCGGCCGGCTTCCGGATGTGAAAGTCACGATCAATGGGTCGGAGTATTACACTGTCTACGGTCACGTTTGTGCGGCTCACTCGATCAATGCAATGGAGCGTGTCGGCAACCGCGTCCCTGCAATCCTCCAAGAGACTAGTGAGCGGCTTTACAGGAACCCGGACAGGACGCTCGACGTGAAAGCGATCAACAGGCTGAGGCGGGTTTTTGCAGAATCCATTCTTGAGACCTTGCGTTTCATTTGGGGGTCGGAATGAAAGATCGACATATCATTGAGCTTCACTCGGGAAGACAGCTCTTCGACTTCGACTGCGGTGCCCAGGCGCTGCAAATCGTTCTGGCCTACTATGGGGTGGAGATTCGCGGTGATGAAATGATGAAGGCTCTGGGGACCGGTCCGGACGGGACTTCCGTGGGGAGCATGATATCCTTCAGCGAAAGCCTCGGCTTTCAGGTGGAGGCCGGCCCCGGGTGGACCTTAACGAAGTTGAAGGGTTTCGTGGATGAGAGGCATCCCGTCATCGTTCTCCTCCAGGCCTGGGCCGATCGGTACATGACCCTCGACGACTGGCGCAAGGACGACGAAGACGGCCACTATGCCGTCGTCATCGGCCATGCGAAAGGCGTGCTCCTTTTCGAAGACCCTGCATCCTTCCGAAGAACCTGGCTGCGGGAAACGGAGTTCCTTGCCCGATGGCATGATCGGGATACCGACACGGGCAAAAGGCTCGAACGGTTTGCTATGGTCCTGCTCGGCAAGAAGCCCGCGGAAAGAATACTGGAGTATATGCGTTGAAAAAACCTCTCGGTTTGTCCATCTTCCTCCGCTTTTATCTTCGAGACACAGTGGTCTCAGGACATGCGCGTCAAAAATCGGAGGTTTCCAGGGCGTAATCCACGGCTGCAGCGGCGTGGATACGGGCCGTGTCGAACAAGGGCACGGGGGAGTCCTCCTGTCCTATCAGCAAACCTATTTCGGTGCAGCCCAGGATGACCCCTTGCGCGCCATGTCGGACCAGGTCGGCGATGATTCGCCGGTAACGCGTTTTTGACTCCGGGACGATCTTGCCCACCACGAGTTCTTCGTATATGACCCTGTTGGTGGTGTTCCTGTCCGCCGGGGTGGGGATGACGACCTGGAGCCCGTGCACTTCGGCGAGCCGCCCTTTGTAGAAGTCCCCCTCCATCGTGAACTCGGTTCCGAGGAGCCCGACGGTCCGCAGTCCTTTCGCCTTGATCTGCTCGGCGGTGGGGTCTGCAATATGAAGCAACGGAATGCCGATGGCTTTACAGACCTCGTCGGCCATTTTGTGCATGGTGTTGGTGCAGATCACCAGGAAATCCGCTCCTGCAAGTTCAATGGCCCGGGCCGCCTCGATCAGCATATTGGTTGCTCGATCCCATTGCCCAGAGTGCTGGAATCTCTCAATGTCGGCAAAATCCACGGAGAACATGACGCTCTTGGCCGAGTGAAGCCCTCCGAGCCTTGCCCGCACCGTTTCATTGATGATGCGGTAATACTCGATGGACGACTCCCAGCTCATACCTCCGAGCAAACCGATCGTTTTCAAAGTGCTTTCTCCTCTTTTTGAAGTTCTTCGATAAGCCGCCCTATGCTCCAGCTCTCGGAAAAAGGAGTTACGGTTGCCCAGAGCTGTTTGGGCAGCCCTGCCCAGCGGTAAGCCGACATGATTTTGTGGAGTTCGTTTTGTGTAAAACCCGACATGATGAGAGCCCGACCCATGTTGGAGTCTTCCCCCATCCCCCATGCCGAGGAAAGGGAAAGGAGCTTTTTTACGGGCTTAGACGAGTCTTCGGTCCTTACGAAAATGATCGGCCTGTCGTTGAACCCCGCTTTCTCCATGAAGAGGAGAAAAAACCTGTGCTCCGAAGAAGGATAGCCGCAGACAAGGATTCCTTTCGGTCCGTACATCCTCTCGTCGGACTGACCGACCTTTTCAAAAGTTCCGTCTTCCATAGATAACTCCGTCGATTTTGTCAGTCATGTTAACATCATGTTGAGGCCGGTTCAAGTGTTTCATGAATGTCTTGAAACTCTTTGGAGGGTGATTAAATTTCCACCACAAGAACAGAATGAAGGGCCTTCCACGAGTGCCGAGTAAGAGGGGGGACTTATGATCACCGGGCTGGAAGAAATCCGAATGAGCAGGGATCTCGTGAACGAGATCAACTGGGATATGACGCCGGAGGAGGCGGTCACTCTTTATCTCGAATGGGGCAACAATTGGACCCACGGGAAGCACCTGGTAAGATCCAAGAGTGATGTGTCACATTACTTTGTGGTCAACACATGGGATGACCCGCCCCATGTGTATCTCGTGCGGCGCAACTCTGAGGAAGCGAAGGACTTGGCAAGAATCGAGATTCCCTCCGGGTTAAGAGAGCGGTTCCTTGCTGAAGTAGGGCACAGGAAGGGCGTGTATGCGATCAGCCGTGAAATCCGCGCCTGGCTGGAGAAAGCCCTGGAGTGGCCGGGTTCTGCCACGCGGCACTGAAGAGGCTACGAAATCGATCTAGCGAATTCGCTCCCGGCTGCATAAGCCTCCTCTAAGTAATCGGGATGTTTAATCACCTCTCCTTCGAAATCCAGGCCGCGATACAGGAGTGATCCCCACAGTTCGGCGTCTAGGGCATCGAAAAAATACCGCACAGTGAGAAGGACGCCGTCGAAAAGTTTTTTGCCCTTCGTGGCTCCCACGGAAATGAAGAGCCCCTTCTTGCTGTAGTCTGTTTTTCCAAAAGGCGTCTTGTCTATCCAATAACGTTTGACCCACAGGGATTGGCAGCGATCCATCGTGATCTTCGTGAGCGAGCTCACGGTGTAAAAGAAGACGGGAGAGGCAAGGATCAATCCCTGACAGGCAAGAAGCTTGTCGTAAAGGGGCTGGAAATCGTCCTTGATGACACATCTGCCCGTCTCTTTGCAGCCATAGATTTCCAGGCACGGGGATATCTTCAAATCCCGCAGCACGATCTCCTCCACCGTCGCCCCCGATTGCCTGGCACCCTCTACCGCGTTTTTGAGCAGGAGAGCAGTATTCCCTTTTCGCCGGGGACTCCCGTAAATCGCAAGGATTGTGGCCATAAGCCCCCTTTTATATCATGAACGATCAATTGGCAAGTTGCTCCCCGATTCAACATCGGCTGGACTTGATTGGTTTGTCCATTTTCCCTGTGCCCTCACTGCCCGTCTGTCATTGCGAGCACCCATAGGGCGCGAAGCAATCTCTTCTTAAACGAGATTGCCACGCCCTTCGGGCTCGCAATGACGGAGAAAATCGCTCAATTTAGGTTGGATCAAAGCCGGGTGCGTTGGGCCCGGATTACTGACGTTTCAGGCCGATGAGTCGCTTGCGCGATGCCAGGCAGACAAGGAGACAGAGAGCGGAGGCCAGAAGGCAAAAAGTGAATGCATTCCTGTACGCCTCGGGAGGATACATCTCACCGATTTTGCCTGTGCGGTCGAGGACCGCTCCGGTCAGTGCCTGCATGACGCCCATTCCGAGCAAAGGGAAAGGATTGAGCAGGCCGGTGGTCAGTCCGGTCATAAGTTGGGGAGTGGTCTGGAGGACGGTGGCCCACAGGCTTGTCGCCAACCCGCCGGACATCGCTCCCAGCACGGCATATGCCGCGATCATGCCGCCGAGACCCAGTGAACCTCCCGCGAAGGCGATGGCAATCCATGTTCCGGTGAGGGTCATGAGGAGGGTCATGATCAAGTCAACCCGATGAAGGAAGAACCGATCTCCGAGCCAGCCGAAAAACAGGGCGCCGACTATATAACCTATCGGGATGAGCAGGTTGACCAGGCTGGCGTGGTACTGACCGAGCCCGAGCGAAGACATGACAAAAGGGGTGGCCCAGAGTCCCTGCAGCGCGACGGTTCCGCCGAAGACCCCGAAGAAAAGAAATGCGAGCACCCAGAACCGCGGGGAAGCCAGCACCTGGAAAGCTGAACCGCTGGGGGCTCCACTCTTTGCGGGAGCCGGTTCTCCCTCGTGGGCCTTACCGGGGTCCCGCACCATGAGCAATGCCACCAGGCTCAGGCACAGGGTCATGACGCCTATGGCGAAAAACGCGGACCGCCAGCCCCAGCCCCTGCTCACCCAGGCGAGGGGAGACGTCGCAAAGATTGCTCCAACATTGCCCACTGCTATGAGGCATCCCGTCATGGTTCCGAGATTCTTTTTGGGGAACCACTGAGATATGGCCTTCATTGCGGGCACGTAAACTCCCCCAACGCCGAAACCGATCAATCCGCGACCGACGGTCGCCCACGTGATGGTCGGCGCAAGACCGAAGAGCATGCAACCTGACGCAGCGATCAATGACCAGAATCCGATCACCCGCCGGGATCCGAGAAAATCCGAAAGATAGCCCACCAGCGGTTGTTCGATCGAATAAAGATAGAAGTACATCGAGGACATGAAGCCGAGAGCGGTTGCATTTATTTGAAAGGCCGCAAGCAGGTCGGGGGCTATGACGGAGGTAGATACGCGGTGAAAATAGACAAAAAAATAGATCGAGGCAAAAACAGCGAAGACGAACCATCTGTGGCGATCATGAGTCCGATCTGAGTGCATGTTAGGTTCTCATCAAGTTTGACGATCTTGCAAGAAGTCCCGGAGAGTGGATCTGTCATTTCGACCACAGGGAGAAATCTTTTCATTTTAGAGTGGTAGCATTTCAAGATTTCTCGCTTCGCTCGAAATAACATGGAAATGGGACTTTTTGCGAAGCCACCAAGTTTGTCCCAGGGAATATCTCTGTTCGCGGCGGAAATCCACAATTTTCCTTTGAAAAAATCTCCAATTTCGGAGAGAATTGCCGAATTCGTTAGAGCATTAAACTTGACGATCTCGCGAGAAGTCCCGGAGAGCGAATCTGTCATTTCGACCACAGGGAGAAATCTTTTCGTTTTAGAGTGGTAGCATTTCAGGATTTCTCGCTTCGCTCGAAATAGCATGAAAACGGGACTTTTTGCGAAGCCATCAACCTTGGAAGGAGTTGCGAGATGAAACCTGCAGTTCTAGTCACCCGAAAGCTGCCTGCCCCTGTGGAGGAGCGGCTTCTCCGCGATTACCAGGCGAGGCTCAATCCCGATGACCGCCTTTACTCCAGCGAAAGACTGATCGAGAGCGCCGCGGGCGCGGATGCGATTTTTCCATGCCATACGGAGCGCTTCACGGCCGAGGTCATCGAAGGTCTTCCCCCGAGCGTCCGCATCATCGCCAACTTCTCGGTGGGTTTCGACCATGTGGACATCGAGGCGGCGAAACGGCGCGGGCTGGTGGTGACGAACACCCCGGATGTTCTCTCCGATGCCACGGCGGAGGTGACCATCATGCTCATGCTGGGCGCGGCGCGGCGCGCAGGGGAAGGAGAGCGCCTGGTGCGAACCCGGGCCTGGCGGGACTGGAGCCCGAGCTTCATGGTGGGCACGCAGATGACCGGCAAGAGACTCGGCATCGTAGGTCTGGGTCGTGTCGGTATGGTCACTGCCCGGCGCGCCCGCGGTTTCGAAATGACTATCCACTACCACAACCGCCACCGCCTGTCGCCCGATAAGGAAGAAGGGGCCATTTTTCACTCAACACTGGAGGATCTCATGCCTCATTCCGACTTTCTAGCGTTCCATTGCACGTTGACGCCGCAGACGCAAAAGATGCTGAACGCAGAACTTATAAAACTCCTTCCGGAGGGCGCTATAGTCGTAAATGCCGCCCGGGGGGGCGTCATCGATGACGAGGCGCTGATCGATGCGTTGAGAAGCGGGAAGGTGGCTGCCGCGGGCCTTGACGTTTACAACAACGAGCCCGACATTCACCCCGGGTACCTGGAACTGCCAAACACGTTTCTCATGCCCCACATCGGCAGCGCTACCAGGGAGACACGTGAAGCGATGGGGTTTCGCGCCCTGGACAACCTGGACGCATTTTTCGCGGGCCGGGAACCCCGGGATCGGGTGGCATGAAGTCTTTAAAATCCGAAGCACGAAATTTGAAATCCGAAACAATGTCAAAACGACAATGTTCAAAATCTGAAACAAACCGCAAATGAACAGGCCCTCTTTTGTTTTGGTCCTTCGTGTTTTGAAGATTTGAATTTCGTATTTCGATATTCGAATTTAGGCGACGTTTCACCAGCAAATCGTGCCCTCTGGGCTTAGACCAAAGCCGGGCCCTCTGGACCCGGATCTTTCACTTGAGGAGGTGGTATGAACGCAAAAGAGGATATACTGAAAGGCAAGAAGGTCCTGATTGTAGACGACGAGCGCGACGTGCTCGAGACCCTGGAAGAGATCCTGGACATGTGCGAGGTGGTAAAGGCAACGAGTTTCGAGGAAGCAAAGCGGAATCTGGAGAAACAGCGCTTCGACCTGGCCGTCCTGGACATCATGGGAGTCAATGGGTACGATCTCCTGGACATAGCGGTTAAGAGGAAGGTCACAGCCGTCATGCTGACTGCCCACGCTCTCAGTCCTGAAGACACCATGAAGTCGTACAAGTGCGGGGCTGCCTTTTATGTGCCGAAGGATAAGATAGCTGACATAGCAAAGATTCTGGCGGGCGTCCTGGAGGCGAGAAAAAAGGGAAAGAGCACCTGGTTGCCCTTCATGGACTGGGCCGAGTCCTACTACAGGGCCAAGTTCGGCCCAAAGTGGGAAACCTGCGACGTGGATTTCTGGAAGAAGATTTCAAAGTAGCCGACGTGGGGCAACGGGAATCTGTCTCCTCCCCGGCCCCATCCGCGTATTCTTGACTTCTACCTGTACACCAAAGAGGGCAACCACAAACCGATCCCCGGGAACATGTACAGCAGGAATATGGCAAACACCTGGATCACCATGTAGGGCATCATTCCCAGGAATATCTGGTTCAGCGATACGTGCGGCGGTGACACGCCTTTCAGGTAAAAGGCGGCCATGGCCACCGGCGGCGACAGGAACGCCGTCTGCAGGTTGAGGGCCACCAGCAGCCCGAAAAAGAGCGGGTTGATGTCGAAGTGGGGAAGGATTGGGATGAAAATCGGCATGAAGATGATAATGATCTCGGTCCATTCAAGGGGCCAGCCCAGGAGGAAGATGATGACCTGAGCGAGGATCATGAACTGCACGGGCGTCAGATCCATGGATTTCACCCAGGCGTCTACGATCTCCTGGCCGCCGAGGAGCGCGAAGGCGGCCGCGAAAATGCCTGACCCCACGAAGAGCCAGCACACCATGGCGCTGGTTTTTGCACAGAGAAAGACAGCTTCCTTAAGCACACGCCAACTGAGGGCTCTGTAAGCCAGCGCCAGCATCAGGCCTCCGAAGGCTCCCATGGCTGCAGCCTCAGCCGGTGTCGCCAGGCCGACTACAATCGTTCCGAGCACCCCGAGGATGATCAAGGCCAGGGGGAAAAACGAAGTCAGCAGCATCTTGAATATCTCGAGGCGTGCAAAGGTGAAGACCGCGTAGACGATCACGAGCAGGCCGCCGAAGACGGCCAGCGTGATCCACCACCATCTTGGAATAGGCTTTCTTTCGCCGGGCGCGTATTGTTCTTCTTCGGCCGCGGCCTCCTGGTCAGTCTCTGTTGCCTGTTCCATTGCAGCGAAGCCCATGGCCTGAGCGCCTTCGGGTATCGCTTCTTCGGGCTCAGTCCCCACGAGATAGAGCGAGCCCATGAGCAATGCGACCGCCATGGCCGGCAGAAGGGCAATAAATAGCTGGGTGAAAAGGGTGCGCATGGGCACGTGTGCGTTCCGTTTCCCCTTTATGGCAAGGATCAGCCCAGCCAGGGCGTTCTTTGTCCACGTCTTGGCGATGGTTTGCGCGAATTGGGGCAGGTCCACCTTCCGTTCTTCCTCGGGGAGGGGAGGCGCGGCTTTGGGCCAGATTTTTGCGCACGCAACCACGTAAATAACGTAGAGCCCTGCAAGCATTAGACCCGGGAAGAAGGCGCCCGCGTAAAGCTGAACCACGGACACGCCTGCCGTGGCGCCGTAAAGTATAAGCAGAACCGAGGGAGGGATCATGATGCCGAGGGTTCCACCTGCGGTCACGGCGCCTGCCGCGAGCTTGATCCCGTACCCGGCCTTGAGCATGGCAGGAAAAGCCAGCAGGCCCATGACCGTCACGACCGCGCCGATGATGCCTGAGGCGGTGGAAAAAATCGCGCAGGTCGCAATGGTTGCGACAGCCAGCGAACCTGGTATGCTCGCGGTGGCCAGGTGGAGGCCCTTGAACAGCCTTTCGATCAGGTTGGAGCGCTCGACCAGGTACCCCATGAAGATGAACAGGGGGACGGAGATGAGCACGTCGTTGCTCATGACCCAGTAAGCGCGCAGCGCCATCAGGTCGAGGGTCCTGGTCACCGCCGTCTCCGGGTCCACGCTGCGATAGGCAAACCAGGTGAACAGGGTTCCCAGGCCCATCAGCGTGAACGCCGTGGGGAACCCGAGCATGATGGCCACCACGATCATGGACAGCATCAATAGACCGAGGTGGCCGTTGGTCATCTCGGATGGTGGGGGCAGGATGTAGAACACCAGACCCACCACTATCGCCATCATTGCGAGTCCGAACCAAACTTGTTTTTTCACCGCTCACCCCTCTCCTTGGCCGTCACCATCTCGTCGATCTTCGCAATGTCCTCGTCCTTGACGTGCATCATTTCCTTCAGTTTTTCCACGTCGACTTCCTCCACGTCTCCCGACCGGGGAGGCCACCGGCCGTCCTTCAGGCAGCGGATACAGCGGATGATTTCGACGATCCCCTGCATCAGCAAGAAGAATCCGGCAAGGGGGATGACGGTCTTGAAGGGGTAGATCGGCGGGCCCTCCGCGGTTATGCTCGAATGCTCGCGGATCGCCCAGGACTCGCTGGCGTAGTTGAACCCCGCCCAGCAGAGAGCGATCGCGCCGGGAAGAAAGAAGGCGATGTAAAGCGTGAGGTCGATGCCGGCCTGGAGCCTGGGCGGGAAGAACCCGTAAAGCACGTCGCCTCGAACGTGACCGTTCTTCGATAAGGTGTAGGCGCCTGCCATCATGATGAGGCCTCCGTACATCATGATCATGACATCAAAGGCCCAGGCGTGCGGCGCATCGAGCGCGTAACGGGAAAACACCTCCCAGGTGACGAGAAAGGTGAGCGACACGATCAGCCAGGAAAAGGTCTTCCCCACGAAGGTGCTGATCCTGTCCACGGTAAGCAGCAGTTTCTGCATAGTTGCCCCTTCTTGGTAGGAATTCGGCCACCAAGACACCAAGTCAAAAAGATCATAAATTCATCATAAAGCCCGAAAAGCTATTGGACTCAAGATTGATGCGTTCGTAAAAAGTCACAGGAGTTGTCACTCCCGCGCAGGCGGGAGTCCAGAAGCGCCTGGAAAGACTGAATTCCCGCCTGCGCGGGAATGACAGAAAAGAGCATTTTTGGACTTTTTACGAGACCATCGAGATTCATTCTTCGTGTCCTCGCGTCGTAGTGGCTGTACGGTGCCTTTTTGAAAATCAGCCATCCGGACGCGGGGAGCGGCCGGATGGCCGATTGAGGGTGCTAAAACAACGCCCTTAGCTCTTCTTTGCCGGGGCCTTCTTTGGACCGAAATAGTGGTTGAAGGCCATGCGCGGGGTGACCATGGTGTCAAGGTACCAGCTCACCGCACGCTTGGCAAAGACTCTCTGCGATTCGATAACCTCTTTAAACAGGGGGTTCTGAGCGGAATACTTCTCCATGACCCCGTCAAAGATGTCGAGTTGCTTCTGGAGGATCGCGTCCGGGGTCTTGTACATCCTGACCTTGTCCACTGTCTGCAGCTCGATGTAGTCTTTGGAGTAGCGATCAATGGATTTCCACCACATGTCTGCGGAAGCCGCTTCCACGGCGTTTTCAATGATGGCTTTGATTTCGGCCGGAAGGGCGTTGAACTTGTCTTTGTTGAACATGACCTCGAACTGCTCCGCGCTCTGGTGGTAGCTCTGGAGCATGTACACCTTGGAGACGTCCGGAAAACCGAGCAGCCGGTCGGAGGAGGCGTTGTTGAACTCTGCGCCGTCCAGAAGCCCGCGGTCCAGGGCCGGCACGATCTCGCCGCCCGGCAGAGCGTTCACCGCCGCGCCCAACCCTTGGAACAGGTCGATCGAAATACCCACGGTGCGGAATTTGAGGCCTTTGAGATCGTCAACTTTCGTGATAGGCTTCTTGAACCAGCCAAGGGGTTGGGTCGCCATCGGGCCGTAAGGGAAGGAAACCACGTTAGCGCCGATGGAGTCATACACCTTTTGAAGCAGCGCCTTTCCTCCGCCGTACTTGTGCCATGCGAGCATCATGTTGGCGTCCATACCGAAAGCAGGGCTTGACCCCCACAGGGCCAGGGCATTCTGCTTGCCGTAATGATAGACGAGCACGCCGTGGCCGCCGTCGAGCGTTCCCTTGCTCACCGCATCCAGCAGGTTGAAGGCAGGCACCACGGCGCCCGCGGGCAGCACATCGATCTTGAGCTGCCCTCCGGTCATGTCGTTCACCTTCTTGGCAAAGTCGAGGGCGAATTCGTGGAAAATGTCCTTGGTCGGCCAGGTGCTCTGCCAGCGCATGGTGATCGGTCCCTGGGCTTTTACGACTGCCGGGAACCCCATCGTGGCCGCCGCGCCGCCGGCTGCGATTGCCGCCGAGGCCAGGAACTTCCTGCGTGATAGTCCCTTCTGAGTCTTGAGTTGCTCCGAGTTCTTCCGATTGCCTGATTTGCTCTTGCTCATGCCTACCTCCTTCTTAAAGTAAATTTTGTTGTGGGGTAAAAAGACAAGAAACAAAAAACGAGGGACTGAAACCTGTAAATTAGAAGGCACTCTATGGCAGAATTTCATTCGTGTCAACCCCGAAATGTCTATTAATTGCCTATTAAAAGAATTGCAAATGCTTTGCCCAAGGATTAGTATCTTCCAGTAATAAAAGAAAGGGGGGAATCCAGTATGGCTTTTGAGAAAGAAATGCAGGCTATTGTAGATGCAGAAAAGAACCGCAAACCCATAGGCCCTGTTTCGGACATGGTTTCCGACGGCTTGTCTCTCGAAGATGCTTACCGGATCAACGAGCGGATTATCGAGAAACGGGTCAAGGAAGGGGAAAAGGTGGCCGGCTTCAAGATAGGGTTCACCAATCTGGCGGTGCGGGAGAAGATGGGCCTTCCGGATTCCACGTACGGTTATCTTCTGGATTCCATGGTTCTGAAGAGCGGGGTGAAGGTGCCGATGAACGAACTCATCGCACCGAAGCTCGAGTGTGAAATCTGCATGAAGCTCAAGAGCGGCCTGAAGGGAAAGGGTCTTACCGCGGAGGACGTGATAAAGGCAACCGAGGGGGTGAGTGCGGCCTTTGAGATATGCGATGCCAGGATCAAGGACTGGAAGTGCCCGTATCCCGATTTCTTCGCTGACAACGGTTTTTCCGCGCGCATCGTTCTCAACGGCGATTGGCATCCGGCGAGCAGTTTCGATTTCTTGAACGAGAAAGTGGTTCTCACCCAGGCGGGAAAAGAACTTGCCCAAGGCAGGGGGGCACTGGCCATGGGTCACCCTGCCAAGGCTGTGTCATGGCTGGCGGCAAAACTGGCGGACCGGGACAAAGGTCTGGAGCCCGGCCAGATCATAATGACCGGCACTCTCACGCCTATCTTGCCTGTGGAGAAAGGTGCAACCTATACGGCGAAGTTCTCAACCCTGGGAGAGGTGACGGCCACGTTTGTTTAAACGGCGCACGGCGCAAGGCAAGAAAGCACAACCGCGCATGGGCCGCGGCACGCGGCCCGAAAGAACGAATACACGACCGTGCGCCGTTATGTTCCTTCGCCGTGTCCCGTGCGCAGTGTCCCGTGCACCCTCCTCTTATTTTCCCCTCTTCAAGTAATCTTCTATCGCCCGCACCTGGCTTTCGCCGTCGAGCCCGGCTTCAGCCATCACCATGTGAGCCTGCCCGCTCCCCAGGTAATGTCCTTTCCGGAAAGGATGGAGGGTCATCTTTCGCCCCCTCTCGGAGCGGACCCAGCGGTACATGGTGGGAAGTGTAAAACCCGTTATGCCCAGAGCCGTTTCAGATAGCTCGACTGGAAAGATCTTCTCTCGCTCAGCTTCTGGCAGAAGGTCAAAGAGCTCCGCGCTTGCCACGTAATAGACGTTCAGGTCGATTCCTCTCTGCTTCAGCATGGGCAGGGCCTGCTCGACAAAGGCGTAAGCCACTTCGCTGCCCTGAAGCACGAGGGTGCCGTCACCACGGCCGTCCGCGGCTTTCAGAAGGTACACGCCTGTGGCCGCCGCAGTCGCCGGTGCAAGGCCCAACCCCTGACGGTCGAGCACTTTCTCGTTGGGCCTCGTCACGAAGGGGGCGATGACCGCCGGTCTCCGTGCAAGGGCAGCGGAAAGGGCGGTCCACATCTCCTGCGGGTCCCATGGCGTCAACGTGATCATGGTGCCCCGGGGGAAGTTCTCCTGGAGAAGCTGGAGAGGCTGGGGGTCCGCGTGGGTGGGGCCGTCCTCGCCTGTCTTGACTCCCGCGTGGGCGCAGACCACGATGATGGGCTTGTAGGGCTCGTCGGAGATTGCTCTGCGAGCCTGGTTGCCAATGGCATGCAGGCGAGCCGCGATGTGGCTCAACGGGGCAATGAAAGCCCCATACGAGGAAGCCGCCCCGATGTGATGCCCGAAGGTGGCCAGGCCCGAAAAAATGCCTGCCATCGCGTCTTCGCAGATGCCGCCCACGGAGAGCGTGCGGGCTTTGGGGTTGGTGGCGCCGTTGAAATATCCTTCAGGGAATCCCTGGGCTGCGACGTTTACACTCGTAGATCCCACCAGATCGGCGGAGGCAACAAAAATGGCGCCGTCGCTCAGTTTGTTGTAGTATTGCAGGACCCTGCCCAGTTCCCCTCTCAGGGTCGTCACGCTTTTGGGCGCCAGTTTGAGGCTTTCCGGTATTGACCGTGCTTCCTTTTCGGCCGTGGCGTAAATCCTGCCCACCTGAGGCGGGTTCTTTCGGGGCTGACGCTTTTTCCGGTTCAGACGCTTTTGCGCTTTCAGGAGCCTGCCGGCCATGGATTTCACGAGATCCTTGTTGTTTTCGATCACCCCGCGAATGCCGGTGAGGGCTTCCCACAAGCACTCTTCGAGGATGTCGCTCTCTTTTCCCGCCTTGCAGCGCTGCTCGTTTTCGCACCTGGGCAGTGTGAGTCCGGAGTATCGCATGAGCGGCTCCACTGCCTTGAAAAAGCCGGGGCTGCAGAGACCATGGCCGGCGCCGTGGGAGCCTCGGCCTTCTATGCCGTATTTCCAACCTTTGGTGGTGCGGTACACGATGGCTGTAGGTTGGCTGTTCTCCATCTTGGAGGCCCGGCGCTGAGCGGCAAGGATGTGCTGGAAATCCATTCCTTGCGCAACATAGATGACGTTCCAGTCATGCATGTAGGCGAGTTCCGCGGGCGTCCACTGGACATAATCGCCGGGTGTCTGCCCTTCCCGGCAAACCCTGTTGGAGTCGATCGAAGCCTGGTTCCAGTCTATATGAAGGACTGCGTTCCTGAGAGAAGCGGTCCCCGCTGCTGCCAAGGCTTCACTCACCCTACCCGGCGTCAAGCCTCCCTCCCCCTCCGCAATGTGCACATATGGGGCACGGGCGCCGAAGTAGTCCAGGGCTCCATAGGCGAGGCCGAGGGAACTGGCGACTCCAACACCCGAGGCTCCCGTGGATAGGCGAACGAAGGGAGTGGCGGGAGTGGGGTGGCCGTCCAGAGCTTTTGAACGGAATTTTACGAAGAGGGATGTGCGAGTTACCGGGTTGCGCCTGAAGCCGAGAAGATCTTCCATTCTAAGCTGCAACGCTTCATTGGCGGGCAGAAGATCGGGAGCCCCGAGACGAACGATTTCATTGCGCAAAGCCCACATGGCATAAAGGCCCAAGGCCTTGTGCCCGGCTGCAAAGGAAACCATATCCGCATCCTGCCTGTCTGGATCGGAAACGTCGTAATCCATGACGTCAAAGATGAGGCCCGCAACTATGCGGCCCGAAGAAATGGATCCGCCCGGGTGGCCTGAAAGGGGCACATAGTTGAAAAGCAGCGCGCAAAGGGAACGATAAATGAGATCAAGGGTCTCGAACTGGGCCAAATCCTTGTCCGACAGCGGTTTCTCCTTCCCCCTGATCTCCTTGCCGATGTCGATGTAAACTCCTCTCCTGGGTCCGAATCTCAATGCCATGATCAACTCCTCCATAGATTTTGACACCGTGTCAGAAAACTTACGCCTCTAAGAGCGGTATATCTACATGTCCCGACGACATCGGAAATCCGAAACCCGAATATCGAAACCCGAAACAAATTCCAATGATCAAAATACGAATGTTCAAAACGAAAAGACCGGCGCCTCTGTTCCCGCTTTGTTTTGAATTTCGAAAATTGGGATTTTGGTATTGTTTCGAATTTCGAGTTTCGATATTCGGATTTTGTAACCAATTCGAGCAAAGTTTACATCGCCCAAATGGATCACAGAGTTTCCGAAAGAACCCCCCTATGCATTCTCCTCCATAGCTTCAAAAACCAGTTCCGTGAGGTCCTTCACCGCGAGATTTACCTTGTCCCTGCGCGCCCTGGTGGCGATTGTCCTGAGACACTGCTGGCAGGATGAAACGACCATCTCGGCCCCGGTATCCGCGATCTCCTGGAGCTTCATCTGGGCTACCTTGGCTGAGAGGTCGGGGTTCACCATCTCCACGTTCCCGCCGCCGCCACAGCACATGGAGAGTTGGCGGTTGTGGGCCAGTTCGACGAGTCTGAGGCCCGGGACGGCTTTGAGAACCCGGCGCGGCTCCTCGAAAACGCCGCTGTTCCTGCCGAGATCGCAGGGGTCGTGATAGGTCACCGTGATGTTCATTTCTTTGAGACGAATCTTCCCGTCCTCGATCATCCGATGGAGCATCTGGCTTGAGTGGTGGAGTTCGACTCCCGGCAGCCGGTACAGGTGCTTCCACGTGTGGTAGCATGAAGGGCAGGTGAAAACAACATGCTTCGCCCCCGTGTCTTCGACCTTTTGCATGTTGTGCTCCATGAGCATCTTTATTTTGTCGGGCATGCCCGCACCGATGAGGGGAAAGCCGCAGCACCATTCCTCTCCCCCGAGGATAGTGAAATCCATCTTGGCCCGGTCCATGATGCGAGCCATGTTAGCCGGGATATTCTGGGCCATTGGGAAAAATGAAGCAACGCACCCCACGAAGAAGATCACTTCCGCCCGCTCTTTTTCAAAGGCGCCCTCTGGAATATCGCGGATAAGCTCCTTCCACTCCGCCCGTTCCGCATTGTCGTCGTCGGAGATGTTGTGCTGTTCTTCGAGGAAACGGACGACCGAGTCGGCGATCTTAGGGTACAATCCCTCTCCTACCAGGCATTCCCGATCCCTGAACACCAGGTCCCTGGTCTGGACCTTCGGAAAGCAGGCGGCTGTGCACGCGCCGCATCCGAGGCAGGAGAAAATCGATTTTTCGATCTCGGGACTCCACTCGAGGCGTTCTTCGATGACGGCACGAGTGATGGCGTTTCTTCCCCTCGGGGCCGAAGACTCCTTCCCCTCAACCAGATAGACCGGGCAATTCGGCAAACAGAAGCCGCACTTGTTGCATTTGGCTACTTCGTCGTAGGACAGCTTGCGAAGTTGGGTAAGATTCATGGGCAAAACCTCGGGTGCAAATTGAATGTGTCAGGCCTTTTCGGGCCGAAGAATCCCGGTGCGGGCCATTGATTGAAGCCAAGAGCGCGATTCACATAATGAATATTGAACAAGGAATGGGGAATCACGGTCCCTCCCTTCGATCGCTAGAGCCCACAGAGGCTGCGGAGAAAATCAGAAGCTGAGAGTTTCAGCTAGTGGGATGTTCAGAAATAAACCCCTTATTCTTAACTTCACTCTCTGCGTTCCCTGTGTGAGATAGTTCTTTGCTTTCGACACTCGTTGTTTCACTCACAAGCCCACGGTGAAGCGGCCGGGATTCATGAGGTTGTGGGGATCGAGTTCAGACCTTATCCTTTTCATCAGGAAAATATCCGGTCCCGGCTCACCCCACACGGGCAGGACAGCCTTCAAATCCGTGGGGGCCCTTTGCACAACCATATTTCCGCCTGCTTTACGGCATGCTGCGGACAATTCCTTGACCCCTTCGGCCAAAGCTTCTCTCTGCGATCCACTCCCCTCAGGCAGGATGTTGATCAGGCTCACGCCCGCGCCTGCATGACATAGCAGGGTGTGCTTCAGTTCATGCCGTGACAGGGTATGACCGGCAAGTTCGAACAGGGTCTTCCATGCCGAAAGAGGGTAATTAAGCTGGAGAGCCACAAGACCGGGAGCCCGCTTGAGCAGTGTCGCCTGCAGTTCTCCCAGGGCCAGCCAGAAGAGCCGATGCATATTTTCTTCTACTATTCTGTGCCCGCTGGTCTTGAACTGGCGACCCATGATCTCCAGTTCTTTGCGCATCCGCGACACAGCCTCTTCGAAGGCTTCGAGGGCGACCATGACGACGTAGGGGCCGGCCGGAAGATCAGAGGGAAACCTGAAGTCCATGGCCTCCGGCACTGACCTTTCGGCCACTTCCAGGGCCGCAGGTAGAAGTTTAGTGGCCAGCACCGCGCCGGCAAAGGCGCTCGCATCGGAGAAACTATCAAAGCCCAGAATCATGGTCTCCATTTTCTCGGGGAGCGGCAAAAGCCTCAGAGTCATCTCGCAGAGGATTCCCAGGGATCCCAGTGAGCCGATCATCAGCTTGGAGATGTCATACCCTGATACATTTTTCACCGTCTTGCCGCCCGCCCCGATGATCTCGCCCCTGAGAGACACGAAACGAACCCCCAGAAGCAAATCCCTGGGAAGACCGTAGAGCAACCGCCTGGGACCGCTGGAGTTGGTCGCCACGATGCCTCCGATCGTGGCTTTCTCACCGAAGGGAGGATCAAGGGGCAGGAAACACCCGCTGTGCGAACGGTCGGAACAAACGAAGTCTCCCGCTTCGGTCTTGAGATCCTCCAGAGGCAGATAGCAGCGGTCGTCCTCGGTGGCCAGCCTCGCCTGCACATCTCTGAGCTTTACCCCCGCCTCCACGGTAATGGTCAGGTTTGCGGTGTCCACATCGAGCATGTGGTTCATGCGGGCCGTGCACACCACCAGGTCGACTCTTTCCGGCGGATTCCCCATTGCCATCTTTGTGCCGCTTCCCCAGGGAACAACGGCCAGTCTGCTTCGATGTGCGCATCGGACAATGGCTGACACCATTTTCGTGTCTATGGGAAATACAACCGCTTTTGGAACCACGCCGTCCACGGCGTATTCGGCCATTACGGCGGGATCGTTCTTGATGCGATCCCGGCCCGCTATTCCTTCAAGCTCATTTGCGATACGGTTCCACTCTGCCATTTAAGGACTCCTTGTCTGGCGCCCATCCAGAAATAGCGCTTTCCTGTAGGCCCGTCATTCCGGCTGTACTTCCTTGCGCCGTGTGCCATGCGCCTTCTTCACGGTATGACCTTGCCGGGATTCCAAATGTCATAAGGATCAAATGCCCTCTTGATGGAGCGCATGAACTCGAAGTCGCTTTCCGAAAAGATGAAAGACATCTCCTTGAGTTTTTCTACCCCTATCCCGTGCTCTCCGCTGATCGTCCCGCCGGCGTCCACACAAATCTTCAATATCTCTGAAGCGGCCTTGTGAACCCGGTGCAACATTTCCTTGTCTCTCTCGTCAAAGAGAATGAGCGGATGCAGATTGCCGTCGCCGGCGTGAAAAACGTTGCCGATGGGCAGATCGTACTTTTTTCCCACTTCCAGCACCCTGTCGAGGACCTCGGGGAGCTTGGTCCTCGGAACCGTGCCGTCGCACACGAGATAGCTGGGCTTCAATCGGGCGACGGCGCCGAAGGCTCCTTTTCGGCCCGCCCACAGGTCCGCCCTTTCAGCATCGTTCTTGGCCAGGCGCACTTCCCTCACGTTGTGACGTCTGCAAATTTCGAGTATCTTTTCGGACTGCCGCTCCATACCGTCTTCCATTCCGTCAAGTTCGATGATTAGGACCGCTGCGGCATCGAGGGGATAACCGGCGTGGACGGAATCTTCCACGGCTTTTAAGACAAGCTGGTCCATCATCTCGAGCGTCGCAGGCACTATTCCCTCGGAAATGATAGCGGAGACCGTGTTGCTGGCATCCTTTATGGCGTCATAGATGGCGAGCATGGTCTTGACCTTTTCCGGGGCCGGGATCAGCTTTAGAATGATCTTGGTGGCAATGCCGAGAGTGCCTTCACTGCCTACAAGGAGACCTGTCAGGTCATAGCCTGGATTGTCCTGGGACTTGCCGCCTGTCCAGACGACCGTGCCGTCGTAAAGGACGAGTTCCGCTCCCAAAACATGATTGGTTGTCACACCGTATTTGAGGCAGTGGGGCCCTCCGGAGTTTTCTCCGAAATTACCACCCAGGGTGGAAACCTTCTGGCTGGCAGGGTCCGGGGCATAAACGAAGCCCTTTTTCGCGATCATGTTCTGAAGGTCCAGCGTGATGATCCCGGGCTCCACGGTCACGGTGCGGTTGGGCAGGTCCACTTCCAGAACCCGATTCATGCGGGAGAAATGAATGACTATGCCTCCCCGGACGGGAATGGTCCCTCCGCTCAGGTTGGTCCCGGAGCCGCGACCGATGATCGGGATCCTTTCTTCGTAGGCAAGACGCACGATCTTCGAGACTTCCTCCGTGGAATTGGGTAGGACCACCACATCAGGCCTTCCCTTTTCGAGCGATGCGTCATAGCCGTACAGGGTGAGATCCATGTCGGAATCAAGAACGTATTCCGGACCGACAATCTCTTTCAGTCGATCAACGATTTTCTGCTTGTCCATAAGGGCTCCGTTTCTTCAGTAACCTTTCCCCCTCCCCTTCATCCCCTCCCACCGGGGGGGAGATACTTTGAAGAACAATTTATTCGAATTCCCGGATTGCGTCAATGGAAACTCCCATGGAGCAGTCCGTCTCGCGCTCCATCACAATGTCCACGACATACGGCATACCCGATTCCACGGCTCGATTCAGGGCGGGTTTGATTTGCGTCGGGTCGGTGACGCGCTCGCCGACGGCTCCGCAGGCTTCCGCGAATTTCACGAAATCGAAACCCCGGCCCTCGTTTTCGGCAATCTGCGCCGCCCGGTCTACGGTGACGGAACGCCGTCCCCCTGCGGATACCGCCTTGGGAACCTGCTCCTCCTGGATGGCCCTGAGGCTGTCATACCATATCTGAACTTCGAAGTTCATGTCGTACATGTATTTCTCGGCCTGACGAATCAGGCCGAGGTACCCGTTGTTGAGAACCACGATCACGAAAGGCACCTTGTACATAACAGCCACGGGCAGAGCATCCATGCAGAACTGAAAGCCGAAGTCGCCCACGATATCCACGACCAGTTTGTCGGGTCGCGCCACTTTGGCCCCAATGGAAGCGGGCATGTCCCACCCCAGGGGGCCGGCACCCCCGCAATCCAGGTAATGCCTGGGCTTCGAGATCTTCTGGAACTGGCCGGACCATATCTGGTTCAAACCTATGCAGGTTACGAAGACGGCATCTTCATCGAAAAACTCGTTGATCTCCTTGAAAACACGCTGGGGCTTGATGGGAATGTCATCGTAGTCGGTTTTCCTCTCCATTCTGGCCCGAATCTGAGCAATGTCCAGTTTTGCGGGAGCGCGCGCCGGTTTGCGCCGCCTGACTTCTTCGAGAAGAGCCCGGAGAGTGAGTTTCGCGTCTGCACAGATGCCGAGATCGGGCATGATGTTCTTGCCCAGTTGTCCAGGATCCACGTCCACGTGGATGAATTTGCGATTGCCTTTGTAGACTTTGAGGTCACCGGTATGGCGATCATTGAAGCGGGCGCCCACGGCGAGCACCAGCGTGGAGTCAAGAAAGACCCGGTTGCCGGACCGGGTGTTGCATTGAATGCCCACGTGACCGGCCATGAGAGGATGATTCCAGGAGATGCCGCTTTTGCCCATGTAGGTGGTGACTACCGGTGCCTGCAGAGTCTCGGCCAGGGCCACGAAATCCTTGCACGCATCCGCTATGATGACTCCACCTCCCAGGAGCATCACCGCTTTTTCAGCGGCCAGGAGCATGTCAACGGCTTTTTCGATTTGCTTCTTGTTCGGCGGCGTAGCGAATAAAGGCAGAGGGGCATCGGTTTCGGGGTCGTATTCGATCTCCTCCTTCTGCACGTCCAGAGGCAGATCTATCAGGACCGGGCCGGGCCGCCCCTCGCGCATTATCCTGAAGGCCTCCCTGAAAACCCAGGGCACCATGGCGGGATCCTTCACACAGTAGGATTTCTTGGTGATCGGTTTGACAATCTCGGCGATATTCACGGCCTGGAAAGCTTCCCTGTCCAGTTGAGGGCGTACGTTCTGGCCGGTTATGGCAAGAACTGGGATCGAATCCACCTGGGCCGTATAGAGCCCCGTCACGAAGTTGCTGGCACCGGGACCGGATGTGGCCGCGCACACGCCGACGGTTCCGATCGCACGGGCGTACCCGTCGGCCATGTGGATGGCGCTTTCCTCGTGCCGGGTCACCAAGTGCTTGATAGATCCGCGGTCCTTCAGCGCCCGGTAGAAGGGCAGAATCCCCGCACCGGGAATCCCGAAGATGTATTTTACTCCTTCACTTTCGAGAATTCTCACTGCTGCCGCCGTCGTCGTCATCCTGGCCATATTGACCTCCTTTCTTATCCCCGAAGATAGGGCAAAAGTCTTTTCGATCCAATTCTCGAGTGTATTACGCCTCTGAAAATCCGAAATTCGATATTCGGACTTTCAACTTTCACGCCATTAAGAATTGACAAAGTCAAGGACAAAACCTCTAGAACGGAACATCAAGCTCACTCCTCCCCCGTGAATCCCAATTCCCTCGATATCGCCCGCGAGCATGTCTTCAAGGATTTTGCGAAGGACTTGATTTTCCCCGGCGTGATCCGCATCGCTGCCCCGGATATTGATATGCCGGCCACAGGTTTTGCGCGGTGATCGATCACAAGGGAGGCCACGCATCGGACTCCCTCTTCCATTTCCTCGTTGTCGACCGCATATTGCCGGGTTCGTATGCGGTCGAGTTCCTCCATGATATCGAAGCGGTCGATAATGGTGTGGGAGGTATGGGGAATCAGAGGCGTTCGGTCCAGATATTCCCCCACTTGAGGAGGACTCCAGCGGCTCATGAACATCTTGCCCACGCCGGTGCAGTAAAGGGGCACCCTCGCCCCGGGTTTGGTGAATAGCTGAAGCATGGTGTAATCGCTCCGGACATGATCCAGGTAAGCCACATAGTCCCCGTCCTGCACGGCTAGGTTAACGCTCTCCTTTGTTTCGCCCATGAGCTTTTCCATGTGGGGCCTCGCTATCGCCGCCAGGTTGAACTGCTGCTGAACCTTGGTGCCGAGTTCCAGGAATTGAATCGAAAGGGAAACTCTTTTGGTAAGCGGATTCTGCTTGAGGTAACGCCGCCTGACGAGTGTGGACGTAATCCGGTGGATGGTGGGCGGAGGAAAACCAGTGGCGACCGATAGTTCCCGAATGCCAATGTTTCCCGACTTTGCCACGGCTTCGATGATATCCAGCACTTTGTGGAGAGACTTCATAAGTGTTCCGCATAACGGAATGCAATTTTAA
>Ga0068714_10002069_pt1 | contig 26874 bp, 19 predicted proteins | sample MTBNYHSulfiMetaG_FD_62988 | JGI IMG/M metagenome (GOLD analysis project Ga0068714, IMG submission 62988) | Enrichment culture microbial communities from rom New York Harbor, USA that are MTBE-degrading - MTBE-NYH (New York Harbor Sulfidogenic)... | ecosystem: Environmental > Aquatic > Marine >... | reverse complement strand
ATCTCAAAGTCCATGTTTATTATAATAGCAGCCTGCCGCAAGTACTGCAAAATTCTAAACTCAAGTGGAGCACACTCAACAGATCCCACAGTTCCACCGGCCGCAACTGAACCCAAAGGGCTTACGGCGCGCTGCCTCATTGTAGCCTTTAAGATTTTTGAGCAGCTTATTCTTGCCGTTCTTTCCATAAACCGGTCCCAGGCTGGCACCGACATGCTGTAAAGAGCTGCGGCTTCATCGATAGACCTTCCTCTTATTGAATGAGCAATGCACGCGTCAGCAAATGGCTTCCCTCGTGCAGAGCTCCATCGCGACCAGGTGTCTTTTGCCGATAACAACGTCATTAAATCAATATCACGTCACCTCTTGCCTCTCTGGCCGCATGTCAATTATCTCTGTAGTGCGGAGACAATCTCCTGAGCATGATTTTCGACAATATGCCGCGCCGAAATAGAAATTGTTTTCAGAACCAGCATCCCCTTCCCTGTCTAACCTGGGAGAAAGAAAACGCCCGCAGCATGCAGGGCACTCTCGGCAGGCGCTTAAACTGAATATGAGTCAGGAGCAGATTTGACCCGGGGCCTTTTAACGGGTGACCCCTTGTTTTCATCAATCTATTGGGGACTCGGTGCAAGTTCGAAGCCTAGGAAAATCATTTCGCAATTGACAGAAAGAAGGCATTGAAGATACAAGAAAAAGCTATCATTAGACTTGCTCGTTTTGTGAACTTTCCTTTGAGGGTTCAGGCAAATGCCTACTATTCAATCTTCAGAATGCGTTACCGCCCTGCTTATAGGGCTTCACTATGCGAGACGACGCTTTCGCATCGGTAATTTTTTCAATGATATCCTTGACGCAGTAGCAGAGCTCCCTAACTTTCAGCCTTTCTCAATTGCGCCTCATGAGCTGTTTTTCAAAGTAGGGAAAATCAAGGTGACGCTGACTCAGAACGCATTTGTTGTCAATAGCGCTTTGACCATTGGAAAGGAACTGCTTGCCCGGCTTCCCAGGAAAGACGAAAAGTACATCGCCTTGCCGGCCGGCCTTTATGATGATAAATTCGAAGTACATAAGCAAATTGAGTTGAGCAATGAAAGTCCCAAGGCGTTTCGAAGGAGCTTCATCAATGAGAGCGTCGAAATCATAAGGCTGGTGGACAAGATTGTACAGGGAGGTCTTTACCCGTTCCGATTTATCGGTATGGTCGAATATTATGCTGTGCCGTTGGCTGCTGTAAGGTGGGAAATCCTGGAGAGATTCACCAAGGAGGCCGACATTTTTGGTGGGGTGAACACTGAGAAGATAGCAACTAATCGGTACTATTTCCCGGCTGACGAGGGAGAGCATGAGAAATGTCTTATCTTTAAACTGGTGAAACCCGACGACCACAAGCAAGACGAACCCCAAGTCGGTGGAGCCAGTTTTGATTTTCAATTGATTCCGGAAAAACCCAAAGTGATCGCCGGGTTTGGTGGTCCGAAAGAAATGGTAATGTCGCTTGCCATGGGCATCAGCAAAATCATCGACCAGTCCAATGTCATGAACTTTAAACCGAGGAAACAATGATGTTTTCGTCAGTAGGCGAAGACCTTGTCTCTCAAGAGCAAGCAGGAGATCGAACCGCAACCGGTGACGCCATGTCTTTTGCAAGCGCGGCAACAGGTCACTTGGATGTCGAGCCTAGACAAGGCAGTGCCGCTTGGCGAAAGGCGGTCTCGACAGTCATGGCTGCTACTTCTTTGGGTGCCGCAACAACACCTGCACTGGCGGTGGAACCCACTCATTTCATTCATGTTGAAGAGGATACCGGTGAAGCCGGCTTGTCACTGGCAAGAGCACTTTCGGAAATTGCCGATCGTTATGAAACTGTGTTATTTAGCTATCCAGCCAGAGTTTTGGAGATTGAACGCAATCTCTCCGGGGACCCTGTATCCGTCACCGTCCTCGTCTCCGTCGATGGGAATGATACTGTAGTTAGACGGTCTATCCGTCAGTTCAATTTTGACATTAAGCCGGACATGCGGCTCATCGTTGATGGCGTTCAACGGGGCGGCATAAAGCAACTCGCCTTTCGTGTTGCGCAGCCGCTGCAACTCGATCAGGAACAGGAAGATTTACTGGAAAGCATCGTATCAGCTTTCAAGACCGGAACAGATGTTTAAAATCCATGTGCTTAATGTTAGACTCGGTGACTCCTTAATCCTGGAGACGGTGCTTGAGTCAGAATCTTATTTTTCTATTATAGACTGCAAAAGCCTCGAAGGCAGGGTGCCAACTGTAGAATTCCTCCGTGAACGAGGTATAAGCCGAATTCAGAGCCTGTTCCTTACTCACCTTCATAACGACCATTATTCCGGTTTCCCGCAGTTGTTGGATTACCTTCGAAAAGTCAATGGGACTCTTGAGTATTTTGTGTCTCCGCAGATTCCGGATGAGATCGAAATCTGGCGCCAAATCGTTCAGCTGGCACATGATGAAGCCACCAGCGCGAGATTTACCGCCGTCCTAAAGGCCATGAAAGGTCTTCAGGCGCTGCCTGCGTGTACCACGTCGAACAAGAAGGTCATGCCTGTTAGATTCGCCCACACGGGATCGACAGGTGAAGGTGCCTGGCAGGAACACCTGCACTCCGGCCTCTTCTTTGCACCTGTCAGCCCCACTGACCAGGAAGCCTTTCAGCTGCTTCGTTCTGCGATCAATAAAGCTTCCCTTGACAACAAAGTGGTTAACGCGATCAGCCATGCCTTCCTCGTCCGTTACGACACCAATGGCAGCCAGCGTCGGCACTTAGGTCTCTTCACCGGCGATCTAGAGGGGAGAACCTGGCGTTACGTGAAGAATCGATGCCTCGAAATGACTGCAAGCTGTATAAGGTCCGAGCTCCGCTTGCTCAAAGTCCCCCACCATGGTGCCTATAACCACAACATGGATCATTGCCTCGAAGAACTGATCGATAGGCAATGCAGTTTTTCAGCTTCCATAAGCTGTCCACCCGCTGATCCGAAGCATCCGGACCGCCGCGCATTGGAGTTTCTGAGGAACAAATTCAACAACTGCTGCATCGCATGCACCAATATCTCCGCTCCCTGCCACGCTCAGGGCTTTCCCTCCATTACACCCGGCCTCTTTGAGCAGCCCGTTAAGGAAGCCGAGTTCCTGGACGTTGCCTCATCACAGCAGTCTGAAGTCATCCAATCACGCCCTCCTGGAGCCTGCGCCGGCGACCACACCATTACCATTTCAGAGAACGGTCATACCCTGACGCGCTCATCCGGGCTGCCCTGCAGCTTCAACCCATCTGGCTGCAGATCATAACGTTTGTCCAACCTCGAAGCGATGATCAAGTTGATCTTGACCCAGCCAAAGGTGACCTGCATTATTCGCCCGTAATCGCTCACCACAAAGACGCGAAGGACTCAAAGACACGCAAGGAGTCCTCTCTAAAGGATACAACCTTTGCGAACCTTGGCGTACTTTGCGCCTTTGCGGTTCATAAAAGGATGTATGGTGAACGGTTACATTCGCCCTGCCGATCCAAATCGACGGTCAGCCCCTTGCTCTCAAAGAAAGCCATCAGCTCCTGTTTGGAGGGGCCGAAGCCCCGCTCCAGCTCCTGATCCAGCTCCAGGCTTCTTAGCCAACTACTGAACTGCTCCCACCTGCCCCTTTCCGGGTGATCTAGACCGACGAATCTTTCTTTGAAATAGAGGAGCTGCTGCTTCTCGCTGCTTTGATGGTCGAAGATATCGACGGCTTGCCTTCTTAGGTCGATTTTTACCCGCTCGAGGAGCTCCGGGAGCGGATTGTTCTCAAAGTCATCATATTTGAGCAGGGTGACTTTTCCCGATCGCTTGTGAATCTTGATGACGTCTGCATTCCGAATATCGCCGTAGAGCATTTCCGCACAACCGACATAGATGCGTAAGATGGGATGCAGGTCCTGGATGAGGCCTTGGTGGATGTAGAGTGCCTGGTCGTCCAGGTGACCGAAACCTGCTTTATCGCATAATTGTGCAATGACCTGCGGGTTTCCGACGGCAAACAGCATCAACTCCCCTTCAGCGAGCCCCTGCCTGTAGCTGCCAAGAAAAGTTTTGATATCGGTCTTTAGGTCCTCCGGCAGGTGTTTGAAAGGGACCTTTCTTTTGAAATTGGACAACGCCAGATAAACCAGCAGATCGTCTCTTCTTTGCACGAAAGCCCTAGTCAGGGTATCTTCCCCGAACTTGCGAACAAACAGCCGTCTGGCCTTATTGGCGGAACCCAGGGCAGTACAAAGCTCATCGAATCCATCGAATTCGCTCCGCTTGGGCACGCGCCCGAGATCGAGCATCCTTTGCCAAAAGCCGTCCAACAGTTCCTTATGTTTCTCATAGGGATCTTCTTTCGGCGGTCTTTTCGGCCTTGCTCTAACCGGATAAAGCCGCAGGCTGATTGCCTCCCAGTTGATGGCCCTTTTGCTCCGATTGGAGAGGAATTGCTGTTGATCGGAGGGGGAGCGAAAAACGTAGAAGATGCCGGGCCCGACAGCGACCGCGGAAGCGCCGAGCACGTCCTCGATATATTGCTGCAACTCGTTCTGCCGAAAATATTTCTGAAAGGTATTGCGGCTGGTCAGGATACCATCCTTATAAGGGCGGCCGGACACCGGGGTCGATGAATTGGCCACCAAGGTGGAAACAACCAGCAGCTTTTTGCTCAGCTTATGGGCTTCGTGCAGGACTTCAGCACGTTCGATAGGATCTTCAATGACATTCAGCACAAACCCGAGATTGACTATCTCCGCTGGTTCTTTTGGCTCCTCCGGACGGTATACGGGGTCCCATCCTAACGCATTGTAGCCCAGCTCCTTCAGTCCGTTGACGTCATCTCCCTGGCCGCAGCCATAATCCAGGAGCATCACGTTCTCCTTGAGCAAACCGTATTCGATAAGGCCCTGTATGGGCTTGGAAAATTGGTACCGGGCGATGGCCGTTTTGTGTCTTTGGACTTCAGCGGCTTCCTCTTCTTGCTCTGCCGGCTGGTTCTGGATTCTAACTAATTTGTGCCCGCAGTAAGCAAGTCCTTTTGCAGCTAACAGGGACTCCCAGTTCAGCTTGAATCCGATCGTGTTTGAATTCGCGTATAACCCCTCGGCTTCTTCAGCCTCTGTGAGCCGTTGAAATTTCTCGATCAGAGAATGTTCCGGCGGCAGCAAGGCTTCTTTCCGATGAAGGATCGGAGGATTAACGGAACCCTGGTAGTCATGTTTCCGCACCTTTCCGGTGGCAAAATCGACCGTGCTTGAAGAACGAAGCTCGGGGTGTGGTAGTTCGAAAAAATCCGGGTAATAGAGGAGAGATATTTTGGGCTCGAAAAGGTATAATTTTATGACATTGCAGGCGCGATCTATGACCATGCGCTCTTCAATCATTCCAACCAACACCTGGAGCTGAGGCGAGCAGTCCGTTAAAGAATCCAGGTGCAGGTATTTAGCATTTTTCAGCTGCTTTCCGAATGGAAGCTCTGAGATTAAGTGTTTGTAGTCTTCGTAATCCATTGCCGTAGATGCACCCACTTCCGCCTACCTGGTACCCTCCAAGCTCGTTTTGTTTGCTTTACCCTGGTCAAATTAGAATTCGTATGGGCTTTCTGATCTAGAATGACCCATATAGCGAATGAATGACAATGAAAAATCTACTGATCAGCGGAAGCCGATCTCCTCCTTGCTTGCTCACGTATCGCAAGGGACCTGTTCCGCACATGCATAAGCTACCCATTTCCCCGACGCGAAGACAGAGGCTTTGTTGCACTTGGCTGCGGATGATAAAAATGTTGGAGTCCCAAGAGAGCGACCTGTTGAATTTATAGCACTAAGTGCTATAATCTATGGGTGTTGAGATTAGGAGGGGATGTGCGGATATTCAAGACGAAGTGGTTTGCTCGCTTTGCGCGCAAAGAGGACATCAGTGACGAAAGACTGGTAGACTCCGTTCGAGAGATTGAAAAGGGCTTGAATGATGGCGAGCTGGGCGGAGGCCTCCTTAAAAAGCGCCTGGCCCGTCCGGGGAAAGGCAAAAGAGGCGGCTACAGAACAATTATCGTCTTCCGCACAGGTGATCGGGCAGTGTTTGTATACGGTTTTCCAAAGAGTGCCAAAGCCAATCTTAATGGAGTGGAATTGGACGTCTTCCAAAGGTTGGCTCAAATATACCTGAATTTAGGTGCTGCAAGCATAACCAAAGCCCTGAGCGAAGGGGAATTGGAAGAGGTGAGTTACAATGGTGAAGAAATGTCAGAGTGACGCTTTGGAAGCGGCGCACGAAACAGCGCGAGGGTTGCATCGGATCGGGCTTATTGACACAAAAACAATGCGCGATTTCGATGCGTCGTGCCTCACAACTGTGGAAAAGCTTTCGGCCGAGGAGATTGCGGAAGTCAGGAAAAGGGAGGGAGTGAGTCAAGCGGTATTCGCAAAATACCTGAACGTAACAACCGGTTTGGTGAGCCAATGGGAGCGGGGGGAAAAGCAGCCGCGCGGGGCTTCCCTCAAGCTACTGTCACTGGTGCGGAAAAAAGGTTTGCAGGCTATCGCATAACAGCATTTTTGCGCACCAAGCCAATCTTTTTGCTCAAGAACATTTCTATCTTTTTGAGCCGAATACCATATGCAATTATTCCGACAGCTATTGAATAAAATTGTATATCAAACTGATCGTGGCGGAAAGGTTGTACAGCAGCGAGCAACTGCTTCATCCATAAACCTTCCTATAATCGATGAACAATCCACGCGTCAGCAAATGGCTTTGCTTATGCAGAGTTTGTTAAAGGCATCCGATGCAGAATCCGTTCGCCGGCAATTGCAGACCGTCATCTGCGATATAAAAGCACTCTATACCGAAACCCACGACGGCTTCAGCCAAGCAAAGGGAGCCCGTAGGGAGGATCGAATCGAGGTTGCCGACATGGTCGCATTCTCTGTTGCAGACGGCTACTGCTTCGAGGCCTTGCCGCCCGTTTGGGATGCAACGTTTCTGCGATATCGCTGCCTCCGTCAATGACACCCACGCCCGTTTTTGCACAAAGCGGCACAAACCTTCACCTCGTTACCCGAGTATTTTAGCAACTTTCCCGCGTTCTGTCGCCCATCGTTAACGACATTCTTATCGACTCAAGCCGTCATACGGAGAACATTTCTCCTTACTACACCCCGGGAGGTGCCTTTTAAATGATTATCAAATCTGCTCTCGGCTCATTTATAATCTGGCAGGAAGTGGACGACCGCAGCATGCAGGGCACTCTCGGCAGGCTCTTAAACTGAATATGAGTCAAGAGCAGATTTGACCCCTTGAAATTTTCGCATCAGCTTCGCATTGCTCAAGGAGCCGCAAGTCCTGCGGAACCTGAGATGCGGTGGCGAAGACCTCGAAGACGGTGCGGCGGCCATCGTGGAAGAACTGGATGAGATCATTGCGACCGCCAAGCGTCGCGTTCACTTCAGGCACAGCGGTGGCATCCGGAAATGCTATTGTAAGCAGTGTAACGAGACGTGAGAGCACCTCCGGGTGTAAACGACGGGCACGTCTAAGATCGAGAACCCGCTCGCGATAATCTTCCAAGTCGAATTTTGACATGGTTCATGCACCCAAATTTTGAGATGTAAACGAGAGTTTATACGGCGAAGTTGCGGTCTAAATTTTTATTCCGGCAAATCGCCGTCCAAATCTTCTATATGATAGATAAGGTCTTCGGATCGCACACTTCAGGCTGCGCCGAGTTTTTCGGGCGCGGTGTTTAAAGGGTACCTCAGGCGGCATTCTCAAGATTTAAATGTTTCGGCTTGATCCATAACCCAGTTATTCAAAAGTTTGGAACATCCCCCCCTCCATGTTCTCCAATCAAGCAAGCCTGACCTCAGCCACTATTGGTGAATATTCGGGATCCATGATTGACAACTGTTGTCTGACATAGGATCTAAGCGCAACAGCAGGCGCTAGGCAGTATTTTTCAAAAAATTCAGGTGGAACCGAAATTAGGCCGGGGAATAGTAGTTTCAAGTAACCGCAAGCTAGCCTCTGGATGGCTTTGGTGTCCCGTATGTCTCCCGTTCCCTCCGTACGATCTTTCACATAACCCATATATTCTTGTCGTGAGCGCAACGAGTGAAGTACCTCCCCAAAATAATCTGCTCTCAAGGCAAATGAATCACATATGAATGACGACTCGATTCTAGGCAATTCCCAGCCTGGAAGTAACGCGTGAAATCGATCCAATAGAGCTGTTGCCCCGACACCCTTGAGCCATCTGGGAAGTTCATTAAAGTAATTTTCATCACGAGGCCGCCCGTCCTCTATGGGTATATTTCCTAAAATGACGAGCCCAGCTTCCGAAGTACCGTGAAACCCCATAACGCGAAATTCCCCGGTTTCTAAGTACCCCTTCAATGCGCCGACTATCTCACCTTCATCAGCTAGCCTAATAGTCTGAATCTCATCCAAAATAATGGTGTCAAAACGAGATATTAATCCCGCGCGCTGACGACTCATATCATAGAAGAGTTGAGCGCGAGTGACGACTCCTCCGCTTATAAGCCATGCATGTCGAGACAGTTGGCTGAATACAAAGGATTTACCAGTTCCCTTTGGCGCCAGTTCAATAAGATTAACGCGCGGTTCAACAAGAGGTATTAATCTGGTAATCAATAGTGCCTTTTGGCGGTCGCTATATTTTTCCTCTGCATATCCCATGGATCTTATGAGTAACGCCATCCATTCTTCTAAGCTATAATGGCTCCTTTGCTCGACGAAGTATTCAAGGTCAATGGCCGACGCCTGCATAGGGCGAAATTCGGTCATCAAAATCTCGAACTTTCCCTGGACATTTGGTTTGGCACGCCAAGTCAACGTGCCACTTCCCCAAACATTGCCCATCAGTAGAAGAGGGTTTGCGTCAACAATCCTTTCGATGATCCTTGCGTTAGCACTGTCCAAGGCTGGAATTCTTAAGACGAGGTCTCCCGTCGACGGGTGGACGGATACACTGTACGAATCAAGAATTTTTAGCACATTGCCATTGCGCAACTCGTAAAGCAAAGATTCTTTTTGCTGTTTGTCTGGTAGATGCCGTGCCACAAACTTGGCGATGGAGTCACTATCCAACCCTTCTTTAGTTCGATACCTACTAACAAGCCAATCAGAAACAAAGGCTGGCAGAGCGCGGCTTGAAAGTCCAGCTTTACCTGCAAGCCCCTTGTTCACACAAACATCTGGAAACGTCTTTTCAATTTTTTCATCGAGCATAGTTGACATCGTTAATTCGCTCACACATCGAAATCGTCATCAAATTCATTGGACATTGCCCCTGCCGTTTCAATTGTCAGTTTGATTTGTTCGGTTCTCTTTTCACCCATGCGTTGCATAGTGTAGTTTCCGAGAATCTCTACGAAGTTTCCCGCCACATGTTCAGCATTAAATTGGCAATGAATCTTCCTCACACTCTCTGACGCTACATCAAGACTCAATAGCCCATCAAATGTGATTCCCTGCATCTGGATTTGGATGATCCTAACCGAATGGCGATTAGGATTCGAAATACAGAGAGTTAAAGGATTTTCTTTTCGCCTTCGATGTATCGCACCCTGTATGTAGAACAACAGTGGTTCTAGGGGCACTGGCTTTGATTTAGTCAACAAAATCCACGGAACTGCAACCTCTTGTGGACTGCATCCGCCGTGTGTAGCTCCTTTTGGTTTGCTACCGAAGCAACCATATCCATGCGGAATAACCATTTTCTGCTGTAAACCAAATACATCTTCGGGAGCGAGTAGCCAAACTTCGTGGTTCTCGGGCGATACGTTCGATGCAACAGCGCTGCGATTTTTTGTTTTAGATAACGTTGGAATCACTTTGGAACAGTCGGGGATCTCAGTATAGCCATGATCAGTAGCGATTACTAAAAGTGGTTCTTGCCCAAATAGTTCCTCGTGGGTGGAAATCGCGTCAGCGAGCGCCTCTACAAGCTGATTAACATGTTGTTTGTATTTCTTTCTACGCACCGCTGGAGAAAACTGAGCGTGCAAAAATTCGCCATCGAGCCGATTATCCAGATATAAGTATACCTTGGCTTGCTCATTCACCAGCTCCTCAAGGTTCATGTCTTTATTTGTCGCTGCTCTTATTTCATGTGGAGCTAAGTCGAATACCTGCTGGACGAGGTCACTATAATAAGCTGCGTTCGGTTTTTCTTCGGGGATTTGAGAAGGCATTTTGCCCCGCAATAGAGCGGGCTTTGCTATGGGTGTTTCCGACGGAAGAAATGTGAAGTATGGGGTCATTTCCTCTTCCGGGTATAATCCCTTTGCTATTAGGGCAGGCATCAGTTGGTTTTGAGCGGTAAGGTAATCCAGCCCATCTACAACCAGCAACATAAGCGGGTTGTCTCTAAGTCTCTCTTTCAGGCTATGAATTTTTCTATATGCCATCCCTTGGCCACTGACAAGAAGTGTTGGATAATGCTTTTTAAACCAATTGACAAACAGTTGGGTGGGTTCAGCAGTTGAGTCTAAGTTCTTCAAAAGAGCGCAAGAATCGTAGAAAGGCAGGTACCCCTCTGTTAGCCAATTTCGGACTTCTTGAAGGTCAGCCTGTTCGTCAAGCGGCGAAGGGGGCGAAACGGGTAGCAACGCTTCAGCAAGCTCCATGACCTCAGTATTAACATTAGTCACAGCGGCAAGGCTCTCATACAGAGACTTTTCGATTGCCTGCCCCTGCCTCAATTGCATGCGCAAACGTTCCACAATAAAGCTGATCTCAACTTCGAGGCTTCCGGAGATGTACGATAACGCTGCAGCAGGAGAGCGTTTCTCCCACTCATCTTTCAAAAAGGCTCTGATCGAATTTGTTATTGGCGGAGGTAGTTGCACGGTTGGCGAAATCGCCCAACGCGGGACGAAATGTTCACGCTCTGGGAACTGGGACAAGACCGCCCATACCCCTTGGTATTGTAACCACTCGGCTATTCGATTTTTAGGATATGTTGAGAGCATCTGCTCCCATGCAAGGTAATGACAGCGTTTAAAAGGTTCGGGAAGTAACCATTGAAGAAGCTGTGAAGCTTTGGGAGAACCTTCTATCCAGTATTCCAGACGATCTTGGGCAAACCTGAGTATTGCGGGATGTGAGGAAGATTTAGATTCATCTGTAAACCAATCCATGATCGCTATTATCTGTTCGTCCGCTGTCAGGTGTTCATTGCTCCAAGCAGGCCCCAACAACACTCTCAGCATCCAATTGTCGAGCGACTCGCCTTCCTTCTTGGGTGAGGCAATAAATTTCTCGATCAGACGCAATCTTACGACAAGTTCGGGGTTATTCTTTAGGAAAGCTGGCAGCGGCGCGTTATTCATCAAAAGAGCCAGCTCTATTAAAGGGTCTTTGACACGCAACACCCCACCGTATTTTCTATTCACGCTATCAAACCAGCCGTACATACCGGGATTACGCACGAAAATCCGAATTTCTTGTTTGGAATCCGCGCAAAGCCTTATCTTTTGAAGGCATGGCTCGTAATGAGCGGGTTCCTCGATCTCCAAATCATTACCAGTCGCTTTTTCGAGCCGAAACTGATCGTATATCACTTCTATCATCAGAGACTTTCCCCAAATACGTACTTCCGTATGAACTTACACAAGACCAGCATCCTTTCTCGGTCATCCAGGCTTCGGCCCATGTGGTCGACGGCGGCATTGAGCATGTTCTCCATCACTTGTCCGTTCTGCCCCAGTTCGCCTTCTGTGTCCAGAATCCTCTGGTAAGTCTTTCCTTCTGCGTAAAGGGAGATACGCGCTTTGCTCGGATCAGGATCAGGTTGGGGAGGATCGGTGGGTGGGGGTGGGGCAGGATCGGGGAGGATTGGAGGCTCATAGCTGTCGATTGACGCTCGCGCTGAATGCAGGCGCCCTTTGAAGATGAGAACGAGTTCGTCAGCCCATGTGTCCATATCCATTGCCGAAATCTCTTCAGCAATGGAGCGCAAAGTTGACTCGTCTATTTGTTGTGACTCGCGGCACTTTCGAATCAGGATAGCCGAATCACCGCTGAAGGTATAGTCGCGTTTTTCTGCGGGGAGATTTTGAAACCATTCACGGACACCCAAGACGGGGCTTATGCTTTCATCGGAGTTTTCAAAAATGGAAGAGAAAACGGAACTAACCTTGGACTGCAATCGTTCAGTCGCCTGCTCAAGTTCTTGACGAATTGGTTCGACAACTTGCTAGACTTTATTCCGTTTAACGGATTCACCCTTTACAACAAACACATGCGTGAAAACATCTTGCAGAAGAGTCTTTTCGATATCCGGCTCAATGACAGCCAAGGGCTTCAAGACATAGTCCCGGAACAATGCGGTCTCTTCTGATACATTTTCGGTCAGCTGTGCATGGCGAGGCAAAGCTCTCCACCATGTCGCTATTGCCTGCCCAACCTTTTGAACCCTTTCCAGCGGTTGGACGACTCCATTCAAGTCGATTGAAAAAGCTTTAGCAAGACCCTCAAGCAACTCCTTTTGATCCGAACTTACGTTTACATAAACCAGTTTGTATTTTTCTGGGTTCGTAAATATTTTTTCAAGAGTTTCATGGTCGATAGCGGAGATTTTTTCAATTCTCGTTGCAGTTCTGTGGAACTCAAAAGAAATGTTGCCGAGGACTAAATCATTATGCGCCACCGCTGCAAAAAAGATAGGCATGACGCGACACTTTAGCCCATAAGGTGGTTTTCTTAGCTTGGTTACTAGACCTTTCATATCTTGGGGCCCGCGTTTGGCTTTCTCAATATGCTCTGCCATAACATCGAATATTTTAGCCGCCCCAAGGTGTTTATCTTCAGCTGGTCTCCCGATACTAGGTTCCCCCGCTTGATTATTGTACAAAATACCATTTGCAACCAAAAGAAGCTGGATGACATGTTTTTGTGCAGCACCAGTCTCGGTCATAAGCTCTCGTGCTGCATCCCTTTTCGCCAATTTTAGCGTGATATCGCGACAATCTTTGCGGTATCCCCAGTTACCAGAGAAATCATCACGAGCCAATTTGTCATCGCCAATCGTCGGTGAATAAGGAAAGACGGAAGACATGACTTCGCTGACAAGACTTTTCAGCTGGCGCTTATTTGCGACACCAGCCCTAAGCCCACCTTTCCAGTAGTAGTCAAAGGCCACATTTTCAGGATTGAACAAGGCTTGCACTTCATTTGTGACCTTCCCATTGATATCATCGTACCAGACTTTCCACTCCTCATACAGCTCCCCACCCTCGTCGTAGAGACTTGACTCTGTCTTCTGCAGATGGCGAAGAGCTTGATGTTGTAGCAGATCTTCAAAAAAAGAAATCGGCTGTTTTGGAACTGCGAGAACGACTTGTCGATATTGTTCTGAAGTCAATTCAGCCAGAGCGGCACTTCTAGCTTGCTCTATTTGATCCGTGTTTTCACAGAGAACCACCCAGAGCAATCCATCTTGAAAAGAACCTTTTCCCAGATTCTTGGTAAGGACGTGAAGACTTTCCTTTAATTGGTAAAGGCTAATGGGCTGCACCCCGAGCTCTCGCATGACACCGAACTCATCATAGTATGCCGTTGCCTCATATGATGTCGGAACCGGTAACTTTTCCCAAATGGAATTGAAATACTTAACAGGCGGAAGCAACGGAGAGTCTGTGATAGGAAGATCTAGCAGTTTCCGTATCTTGACCATCAAAGATTCTGTCACCCCACTAACAGCAGTCCTAAATGATCCGTCATTCAGACGCATTAAAATCCGGTTTTCATTACGATGATCCGATAGCTGTGCCAGCTTCTCGAAAAAAGACTCATGTTTCGCCTTGGCAGTGTTCAGGCCATAAGCCAGGATTTCCTGAGTTATCTTAAATCTGGTGGGATTAGTCACTCGAAAAACTGAAACCGCTTTCAAGATTCGCCTTCCGAGTTCATCGTCGCCGTCAAGCCTTGCGACCAAGTGCTCGTAATCACGAAAAATCGCATATGTTTGTTCTTGCTGTCGCACATCGTTTGAAAAATAATCCCAGAGCATATCTACCGTATAAAAAGGCGGTGGTAAGTCATTGAATGAGCAATTTACATTTCGTGTGAACCGACAGAAACTGCCTACTTCATCTTCACATAAGCAGGTGAACAAGGTCCGGTTGTTCTGTGCGACTTTTTCGGAGATGGCAGGCAGAGAATAAACCGCCATCGGGTGCAGAGGGTATGTGCCATAAATAACGATTTTCTCTAGTTCCTCTCTAGTGAACCCTACAAAATAATTAAGCTTCTCAGTTCGACTTGTAAGTTCTTCAAAATAGGAACTGTAGTTGACTTGCAGCTGTGCCCACCCATCCGACTCATCATCGCTGATGATGACACTGTCAATTAGCTGGAACGTTTCCGCGTCAGAGCTTTTCAGGATGAAAGCCTTGAATCGCCCCTCAATCTTCCTGAGATCGGCTTCCCAGCGTTGCCGCTGATCATCCCGAGCAGTAATACGGGAGGTATACTCCTTGAGCGATCGATGACAGAAAAGGTACAAGTGAATCTGTTGCTCTTCACTATAGCTGCAACATTCAGCAAATTTTTGCAGATCCTCGCCCTCACGTCCCTTAGGATCCTTGACCACCTCCTCCATTTTTTGCCCAAACTCATCCCAGAAGACGACAATTCCCGAATAATCGTACTTTTCGACAAGTTCCTTGCATACGCTATTATAGAAAGTGCCTGGATCAATCATTGAAGAGTAGATAAAGCGACTGCCACCTGAGAAAGAAGGATGGATGTCACAAAAAAAATCGAAAGCATCCCGATCGTAGCACTTCAAACGGCCTACAAGTTCGGAGATGGTCTGTCCGCTGTCACTTGCCTGCTTCTTCAAAATCTCGAAATTCTCTGGATAAAACTCTGCAACCTCTTCGATACGCTTAATAGCTGCATCGTAAGCAGACTCAGCAAGCAAATGTTCCAGCCCCGCTTCATTGAGGGCGTTACGGAGACCCATAGAGAAGGCATCCGAGATTCTACCAACATCGCCATAAAGGGTTACAATGAGATATTTCTTAGCAATCTGCCCTCTGTTGTGCAACAGAACACTACGTGTATCTGCATCAAGTTTGTCAATTACCGTCTGCAATTGGGGAGTTTCAATTGGTAGCTGATAGAGGTTTGCCAGTACAAGTGCAAGGTGACTCTTGCCAGTTCCATAAGTACCCATGATTAGTCTGGCCCGTTGGTCGGACGCGGTGGGGTGTATTTTCCTAGCAAGATCCAGAATGATCTCTTTAGAAACCTCAGTAGGAATAAATCCTGCGACTTTGTCCAGGTTGTTCAGCTCCATTTCAAGATTCACTGCGGCTCTGAAACCTGGCGATATTTTGATGAACTCATTTAACTGCATTTTGGCCTCATGTATAGAATTGAATGGTTAAGCCTCTAATAGCTCTTAGATATACCGCCATGCATCTTATGGATTCCAGATAACCCCTCGATCAGTCTGGGGGGTCTCTCTAATGATGGGTGAAAAATCCTCATCAGCATAGAGCAGCAGGATGATGCCGTGATGCCCATCTCGTCGCAAAAGATGCCTTATAAAATCAAGCCTTTCACTCTTCTTCCATTTGTCATAAAAGTACTCAATATTAGTGACAACCACAGGCTTTAAATTGGCTGGCTTAAGGATTTCATCCATAATGTCTGCACGCCCGATGAAATTGCTCAACCGATCTTTGTGCCGATTTTCGAAGTCCAAGACGTCAGCGTTTAATAATTCGCCAAACTCGCTCATGGTAACAGCGGTCAACTTGCCTGGCACGGAGGGTATGACCACCAGAACTGGATATCGGGTGTTCTCGCAATTTCCCCATTTCTCTAAAAGCCTCTGGGTCCAGTAGTTGCTCACTTCCATTCGCCAATCTCCCTGGATCTCGTCATTTCCATTGCTTTTTCGAGGGCATTGGGAGGTGCAATTTGATCAAGCTCAAAATAGTATGCGGCTAATATCGCCAAAGGAGGCACATCCAATATCGCAACCGAATTGAGGTTTGCGGTATGGCTGATCCATGCAACTTTTTTCATATAGCGATCCCCGATATCTATTAGCATTTCATCAAGGGTCGCACGGTCAAGCCTCAAAATTCTGCCAGGTCCTCCAGGCGATAGAAGCTCTTCTATATGGGCAGTCTGTCGTTTGTTTTTCTTAGCCCAATCGCAAAGTGAGTACGCAACAATTGCCGGATGGAGTGCGCTGCCGGCTCCATGCCGCCTCTCATATGCTCCAGGGGCTGTCTCATAGAACAACCCAAAACCATCCCCCAACCTGGTCCCATCAAAAACCTGCTTCAACGGGCTGAACACCAACTTATTGAACATGTCGTCGGTCAAGGGTTTGTGATCTTTCGCCCAAAATGCCCTCATTTCAGACTCCAAGAGTTGCCGATCAAAGGAGTCGTGTTCGAAAAAGTTAATGTAAAATGAATAAAACCATGCGGGGCTTGTACTGCGAGCCAGATGACAATGAATGGCCCACCAAATACCGTCCTCTTCCATGTCTGGATCGAATCTGGAAATCAGCCTGCCTAGAGGAGTAAGGCCATAGGTCTTATTCTTCTTCTTTATAAGGTCGGCGGTTTCCGCCCAAACGCGTGCCGCACCAACCTTCAACTTCCCAATCCGTAATATACGCTGAGCGTTCTCAACTTCCTTAGGAATAAAAAGTTCTTGATTTTCCGGTAGTTTTTTTATGATCAGTCGAAACCAAGATTCATCGAATCCAAACTCGAATTTGGCCATTTAGCCTTTCCCTTTCCTTGTTAACGAATCAACAACTGGGCAATGGTAGGATACGCAGTTTAAGCAACAAGTACATTGCTCTGGATAAATGCTAGCACCAGCATCCGCACCTCCCAAGTGATTCGTCGTTACCGGGCACTTCGCCATGCAAGAACCGCAGTTTATGCAGGACTGAAGTTTTCTTAACTGTTTCTCGACCCTCTTTTTTAAAAGGTGCCGGCCTTTTGTAATTATGTAGTTAATGCGAACAGTACTTTCCTCGTAACTCAGCTCAACAGTAGCGAGCATTTGATCCGTAGTATTATCCTTTATGATAAAAGACTTTGAATAATCGTCTTCATTCACAATTAATTGAGGGCCAAATGGTCTTAAAAACGCTTCAACGTCTCTGACGCTTCCAGAAACAAGCTGATAGTTGAAAGCGTTTTCAGAAAGCGCGCAAGGATAAGAATCTAGTACTGTTTTGTAACTATCTAAACCACGCCCTCCGGCTCTAACTCTCCAACCATTTTGGATGTAAACTTCTGGGTCCGGATGTTTTATCCGTTGCGCGTGTTTACTGAGAAATGAACACCACAAGCGGTGCTCATTTGGATAGTAGTTCTTTATAAGCAGCTCCGACCAATTACTATTGAACGGGCAATACAAACAACCAACTCTCCTAAAACCTTTTGCATACGCAGTATTTAGCGATAATCCATGAATCAAAATATAAATCCACAGCTGAGTATCCGACCATTCCAATATTGGACTGGCAAGAATCTCTTTTCCAACTTTATGGTTTGCGGACACCCTCTTGTAGTTTGACCTCCTATTTGATTCAGATTTTCTGACACCATCAAAGGCAAGTACCCCAGAAGCTGGATTAAGTACTGCGACGATTTTACTTAGTGGATTCGTTTTGTGCGTCGCACAGCACCATCTGAGTATTCTGCTGGGGGCTCCAATCTGTTCTGCCACCTCGAAGAAATCTAAGGAAGATTTGCAATGTATTAATGGCGTTAACGAATGCGTCTTTTTAAAGCTTTCAATGTAGGTGTAAGTATCTGGCGCTTCAATGGTAGTGTCAGCAAAAACATGAAGGACGTCACCACGGCCAAAAGTGTTCATAACAAGGTGCGAAACAACGGTTGAATCTTTACCCCCTGAAAAGGATACAAACATAGTTCGATTATTATATTTTTCACTAGTCTCTCTAATAAAGCATTCCGTTTCGTACTGTAGATCCACGAGATATTTCAGATTTGCTCTACGTATCGTTTCAACTATTTCACTTGCCGACCTATTTCTGCCCTGGTCAGGATTGTAATTAATGACTTTACAGGATACTGTCGCACTGGTTTTTGAAGGTCCAAGTAACTTGAATACCGGCTTACCATAGACAAAATATACTTTGTTATTGGGGTTCACCCAAGTTTCCAATTCGTTTAGAGAACCTGGTAGATCGGCTCCAAAGGTTTTTTTGAGGTAGTCAAGTTCAGCGCGGTAGACTGGCCTAAGATTTGATGAAGAAACATCCCTTGTAGAGCATCCGCATGAAAAGCAGACTGGGCCTATAACGGGCACATGACACTCATCACACCAATAAGTTCGTTTTGAATTATAATCAGTCATATTTGAATTTTCGTCTTCTGCTTTCTCTTTATTGAGACAGACGCAAAATCTGCTCCTAGTCCAGCAAGTTTTCTATTAACCCCGCCGTCTTTTGAATGTTCATTGCCGGGGTCTATTCCATTTTGATTCTCTCTGGCCAACATAGGCTCTTCTGATTTTGTTAAGTAATCTGGTTGTTGCCCTGTAAGGGTTTGAAAATACTTCGCGAGAGCTTCTGCTAATATTGTAAGTACACGAAGTTTCAGATCTCCAAAGGAAATCTCAAGCCTTAATTCCGACAACAGTCTGAGCTTGCCTTCTTCTAAAAAAAAATACCCAGAGGATAAGAAGCTTTGCAGCGGGTTTTTCAGCACGCTGCGTTCAAACTCAATTTGTTTGAACTCATCGATTTTAGCTGCTATAGATCCCTGCGCCTCTACGATTCCGCCACAATCTTTCCTGTTTTTGTAATAGGCATACATTTCGCTGCGTAGGGTTGATAAAGGTACAGAACCGTCTTCATCCATTTGTGCAAAAAATATGGATGCCAGAACCATCTTGTAAGAGCAATTATTCCTATAGGCGAGAAGGTAATTCATCATTCTTTTCAGTGTCTCGGGAAGCCCATTAATCAGCTCTTCAGATTGGATTCCAGACGAACGCCCTGAAATAATGTAATGATCTTTGTATACTTCTTGAAACATGCTTTGATTCTTGATTGCATTGACCACATCATACAAAGGATATTTCTGCTCAAGACGCGCAACAATCTCTTGCTTGCTTAATGGCAAATAACTCTTCGCCAACATTGAATGTATTTCATGGGTAATCGCTGCTAGCGTATCCGGTGAATTTGTCACAGAATAGTCAGGTCCAATCTGCGACATCTTCTCATCCCTCACGGGGCAACATTTTACCTCGATTTCTTTATTGCGCTCAGTTTGCTGCGGCAGTTTACTCATTAACGGACGTTTCGGGTCTTCATCGAAGGATGCCCTTGCCTCAATTGGTGGCCAGAGTATCCGATCCTTGACTGTCCACCGACTATCTATTTGTGTTAGAAGCGCCCGAATATGTTCTTCTCGGTCCTGGACAACTGGCCGATGGAAATCCTGACAAGAATCCTCGCACGCGCTTAAGATCTTTTTATCAACTCTGCTGATAGAGAGCTCAGAAGTTCTCCATGCCAATACCTCCTCTAAGGCTTCCAAGGCAATCTCACAGGAATAGCACTGTGATTTGGCACACTCTGACTGCTCTGTTAATTCAGATAAGCCCCTCACATGTTCACTGCCGAGATGGTATTCTACAGGTGAGACAGCGAGGCCTGAGATGTCCAAACCAGGATCTAGCTCTACGCATCTCCTAAGCAGACTAAAATCTTCATTTGTCGCTTCTTGATCAAAGATGACATTAGCCATTTCTTTGGTGTGAGACAGCCAATCGGCCAGGCTCATTCGCAGTTCAAAGAGAACTTCTGGGTCCGACAGCGAACTTTCCAAAAGCTCATCTTCCCGCTCCAACGCTTCCTCAACGGTTTCGATGCCGAGGTCATTAAGGATTGCAGTGACTCCATCAGACACGTTAAGCAACTCGATAGGTGTTCCCCATTCTGATCCATCACTTCGGAGTTGGTGAATAGCCTGTGGGGGAGTAGTACATTCTGTATACGTAGTTTGTGCGAAACTATCTGCATCTTCCGCCGACGAGTCTCCTTCAAGGTCCGCGCTATTAATTGATCGAAGGCTATGAACAAGTTCATATTTTTGTTCACTGATGCTTACATCAGAGATATTTCCATCATGCAGACGGGAATCACTTACAGCATAGCCCTCGCCTTGACCAGCATTGGTCGGTTTTCCATCAAATAAGTTTCTCACAAAAGCAATGAATTTGCTTAGTTTAATCATCGGCCAGTCGTCACTTCCAACGCACAGTAAAGTTCATATCTTTATTTTAGGCATTCGCTTCGTCTTAAATGATATGTTGTGATGCTGACTGTCGGGATCGACAGAGGTTTTGTTTGAGGCATCATTCTCCGTCGTTTCTGAAAGAAAGCCGTCAACTTCTCTTGTAAGTTCCGATACAGATTCCATTAAAAAGTCTGAATTCTGAGCATCAACTGGACTGGAGGCATCAGCCGGAAGTGTGTCTGACTGATCAATATTACCTGGCAGGTTAAGTACCATCTTGGCTTCATGCTCTTTTGTCCAAAGCCAACGATCAAATTTCTCTTCTTCAAATCTGATTCGAAACAACCCCCCACCCCGTCTTACCTCGGTAACGCGACCCTTTCCAAAATCCTGATGGATTAAAATGAGACCAACTTTTAAGCCATATGATTCACCTAGATTTATTCTTTTTTTGTCCCGAATCTTCTGCGCACTATCTTTCTTGGACTCCTTCATCTTTTCTGGTGTAAACGGGCGAACTCCCACCTCGGAACCAACCATGCTGCCGAACTTGAGACTCTCTACGGCTGTCTTACTCGGAATGTTGCACTCTTCAGTCCCCCCTTTGGGGTGGCTGGTGTCTTGTTGTACAACCTGTTTCTGAAAACTCAACCTCGCTGTCGCAACGACCCCGTCTCTTTCTAAAATGTAATACCCGCCGTTTCTGGCAAACAGCTTTGCCATAAATCCTCTATCAATAATTTGATGACGGTGTTCATCAATCCGTCTGCAGCTTTCCTCACATATAGTACGTATCCTCTTCTCCATCTCCCAAACAGTTAAACGCCTAAGTTTCCGGGAAAGCATTCCTTGTAGCACGACCAAAGGCGCATCGCATTCAATACAAACAGGATCCTGTGATCTCAGTAATGGAGGATCGTTGCTAGCTCTAGTCTTACCTTTTTCGATCGGATGATTTTCACTTAGGGCTTTGCATTCGGTTTCTTGTTGTAAGACATGCTTTTCAAGGCTCAATTTAGACGTGGCAACCACTTGGTCTGTTTGTAAGATGTAATAACCGCCATTTCTGGCAAACAGCTTTGCGATGAATGCTCTATCAGTGATTTGTTGACGATGTTCATCAATCTGCCTGCAGCTTTCCTCACATATAGTACGTATCCTCTTCTCCACCTCCCATACAACTAAACGTCTGACTTTCCTGGAAAGCATTTTTTGTAATACGATTAGAGGTACATCACATTCAATACAAACTGCATCCTGCGACTTCATCAACGGAGCATCTTGACTAGCCTTGGAATTGGCTTTTTGGCTCCGGTTTTCAGCTAAGGCTTTGCCTTGGCAACCGGCAGCCTCGGCGTTGTTGGTAAGTTTCACACTAGAAGGAACAGGGCTGTGCTTAGATGGCTTAGCCGTTCTGCTGAGTATGAAAGACTTTACAACTTTTTCCACCTCTCGAAGATCAGAACTCTTAAAGTACTGATATTCAAAAAGCTCTGAAGGTGTCGTTAGAAGGAGCTTACCGAGTGTGTTGAAGCCCATAGCATTCAGAAATCTATTAACCCTGGGCGAAAAGCGAAGCTCCGGAATCTCTGCATCTGGTTTATAATCTGGATGTAATTCTTCTGAAGTAAAGAACTCTATCGGTCTTGATGAAAAAAGCGGAAGCAGCTTCAAACTTTCCTCCCGAGGAGAAATATCTGACAGGGCAATCATCCGGTCATCTATGCTTTCTTTTGTTTCATGCCCCCGCCGGATTTTATCCTCTACATCTGTTGCTTCTCTACTGGTTTCAGGCTTGCAGAGCATTCCCCAAATGCATTTTTGGACTTCGTGCAAATGCGCCTCAGAGAAATACCTGTACTCTAAAAGATCCTTGGGCACCGCAAGTAAAAGTTCGCCGAGTACCTCAAAACCCATCACATTGAGATATTGCTTTATTCGGACCGCCAAAGGCAGTTTTGAAATTCGTTCATGAACCTGGTAACCTGAGTGCATCTGACTATATGAAAACCGATCAATCCTTGTTTGCAGAAATATTGGGAGCAATCTCAAAGTTGCTTCGCTGGGCGCCTCCTGGGCAAGAATAGCAAGCCGCTCATCTTGTGCTGAAATCTGGCCGATATCCCCATCAGCATCTTGATCGCTCTTGGTTCTCTCTGAGATCTTCTGATGGCCCGCTTTGGGATTACCGGGACTTTTGCCTCTGGGCTGATCTTCTTTACGGGAATTGTTTGACTGCCAAGCAGCAGCAATTTTACGGAACACTGATTGGATTCTGCCTGGCTCCTGGCTCTTAGACCTATCAACTAGCACCTTATCCGAAGCAGGATGGTTGAGTAACTCGTCCGATGCCGAAGGTTTTTGATGTGGTGATTCGTTAAGGGGTTTAGATACCGAGGATTCAGGATCTTTGCGCTTGATCCAACGTTTGCTTCCATCATTCAAGAAATGTACTAATACTCTAATCCCGTCATCTTTAGAACTCAGTATTTCCCCACGCCCATGGATGGGATGCTCGATGAAACGCACAGGCATATTCGATTGCTCTGCAGGCGCGAGGTATGTCGTTAGCTCAGTTCCGTCGGAAAAATTAGCCTTCAGTAGGACCACTTCCCTCCTAAATACCCAGCGTCGGTTCTCTTTATCAAAGCAAACTAGCAACTGAGATCCGGCGCCGCGTGTTTGCTCTATTATGCCGGCCCCATATTTAAAATGTGTGACGTGCTCACCTTCTGTGGGTTGCCAATCTAGCCCGTTCTCTCTCGCACATTCCTCATCACCACGCCAGTTCACCTGTAAACCTCGACTTGTGGATCCTCCGAGTTTTGAATAGATGCCCACTGCCTGCAATATGGCATCATGCATGGTGCGAGGGGAATACGCATTTAAGACAATGTCTGTAATTTCGAGAAGCAGGCTTCTGTCTGTGCAAAGAGCTAGATAAATTTCTTCTGTAAAACCTCCTTGCACGCCCAGTCTCAACAAATCAGTTTTTTTTACATCTCCACTGACATTTGGTTTGATCTTTTCTGCACCTTGAAGCTGCCAAATCCCATCACTCTGTAGCCGCCAAAATGGGTATTCTGTGCGATAGTTGCTCCGGTCTGCGCCAAACTCTAGCAAAAGCCCTTTAAGGGCATCATCAACATCGGCATAGCTGGTCAAGCGGCCTTTCCCTTGATAACATCTCCCTAAAGCAAAAAGTACTAACAGCACCTTGTGTGGTGCTGGCTCACCGCCACGTCTCCAAACTGCGATATTCTGGAAAAGAGTTTTGATTTCCTCTCGGTCCATAAGCCGATTTCCTTAGCCGGGGCTGGCTTGGATAATTCCACAGTCTGCTTCAGGTAAAAGCAGCAACCTTATTGAAAATGCCGGATGAAATTTCTCTAAACATTCTGTTTTTACTGATGATTTCATTTAGTTTCGTGGTAGGTTCACATTACAATTTTTTGACATTTTTGAGGACGGCCAATCAAACATAATATTTAAACAAGTCGTTCTGCAAAAGAGCTGACCAAAGCATCGCAACCCCGATTCTATTTCCATTATGCCGCTTTCATCTGCCCAGGAGAATGCCGTCACTAGTTTTTCTAAAAAGTAAAAGGGTAAAACCGCCCTTTGGCTTTTCTTGTGTTGAAATCACAGCATCCTTAGTGTCTGTCAGACCCTCAAGTTTTGAAAGAGAGCTTCCTCGAGTTGCGCCAACTTGTCTTTTGCTTTGGCAGCCAGCCATGCTTGACCATCACATTGACGGGAATCTTCTTCAACCAGCCGAGTTAGTTTTCGAGACGCTCTTTTTCGGCAAGCCGGGTGCGATCTTCCTGGTACTGGCGCTCCAGGTTGCTCCAGAAATGAGCGGGCCGGCCGAGCGAGCGCTCCAGCTTGAGCGCCGTATCGGGGGTGATGGAGGCCTTGCTCTTTCCTAAATTTGGCGATTATGTTGTACGTTAAATCAACAACTTGGCAGGCATGAAATACCTGTGGCGGCCACCCAAGGCTCAAGCCCAGGTAAATGTCGGCGGGCAAGCCGATTTGTTCCAGAGCCTATCGAACTGTAAAGCATCCCATGCAGCCTGGGTCACTTTGAGGATGATCTTGCCGGAAGTTCTGACGATCTTAGCCGCCAGGTCGATTATCTTTCGTCGCAACGTTGTGGGGTAGGACTCGACGGGAACCACTTCCGAACAAACATCCTCTTTGAAGCACTCAAACAGAAAGAAGGCCGTCAGCATCGTATAATAGAAGGCTGCATTGTGGGCGAACTTTTTGAAAGGAAGCGTCTGGCAAGCGAAATCTTTCAAGGTCCTGTGCACCAGTTCATCAGCCCCGCGTCCATGAGCCAATGCTACAATCGATTCCGTCTGCAGCAAATGCTCGTAGCCAGCCTCTTTAAGTTGCTGGTCAATCACAGCGCCCATACCAAGATTGGTGTAGAGTACGGTCTCAGGGCGAACAAACTCCAGCAGCAGTTGACCATCTTTATCCATTGGGCGACAGAAAACCGCACGACGAAATTTCTTCCAACTCTGCCTCCGGTCGCCAAACTCCAGGTAGTCCCAGGCATGGTTGCCCTTTTGCGTTCTTTGCCAGTGCTTCCGCTCAGCGGCTCTGACATGGGCTTGAATATCCTTGTAAAGCTTGCCCGTGCAGACGTAACCAACGTTGAGTTGCTCGAATACCGCAAGCAGCTTTTGATCAAAAAAGCCAGCATCCATCCGGATCACAATCGGGACATCGTCCCGATAGCAGGTACGGATCTTGTGCACCATGTGGGTAACCATCTGCTGGACCGTATCCCCGTAGTTGCTGTGTTTCTTCCCCCCTCGGAACACTGCGTCAATAATGAATCTTCCCCAGGTCATCTGCAGCGGCTGAAATCCCGCCACCTTTTTGTAGGTGGGTTGCACTCCATGGCGCTTTTTGGCCTCATCATTGTCCATCACCATGGTGTCGATTCCAAGTTCGATCATCTTCGGGATTACGAGCTTCAAACGCCACAGGAAAAGCCTTTGCAAAAGTCTTCTGAAAAGCCAGATACGGAACCAGGAAAACCCTTCAAAAAACCGCTTCACCGAATAAGAAGAGAGCATTGCCTCGCTTGCTGTCTCGATGGCGGCGGCATATCCAGAATCTTTCTTCAGTTGATCGAAGTAAACCATGTGCCGGCTTGTTCCATCCAGGAAGAAGCAGAAGATTTGTTTAAAGATCTCCGTGATAGGCTGCCCCTTGCTGCCTTTTCGAATCCCGCCGAACAGCCGCTCCAAATGAGGCGCCACAGCGATATTGCGACAGTAGCGGACAAACAAGCTCAGGCCACCGCGTGAGGTAAGGGTATCCGAAGTAATTCCTGCTACATCAAGCTTACATTTGCATCCGTCTTTCTTTCGCGCCATAATGGCCTCCTACCCTTTGGGTTGCGTTGAATCATTTAAGTGACTCGGAAAATCCTCATTTGATTCAGCAAGATACCACAAAGGGTAGAACTTCTAAACAATCAAATCGCCAGACTTAGGTCTTTATGATTTCACTTATGGTCTTTTTCGCCATTCCGGTACGGGCTGCAAGCTCGGCCTGGCTCATGCCATGGGTGTCCAGATATTCCTCGAGGACTTCACCCGGCGTCACCAGGTAATCGGGGATGTATTGGTTGCGACTTGAGTTAGCCATGAGTGTCCTCCACTCCCAGGATCTTGATGACTGTGACTTTTGACCAGTCCAGCCCGCCTTCTTCACGCTCGGGCAAGGGATCATGGTCCGGCACGAAGATCAGCCGATAAGGATGGTCCAGGTCCACCGACAATTGCCCGGATCTTTGACCATGCGACAATTCGTAACACCTGGCGGACGGCGACATGAATCCGGCGCCTTTGCGTATAGCAGCGGCCAAGTGTTCGCTGCAAACGGGTGCTGAACTCTAATGTAATATGCCGCTCAAAGCCGGCAAGCCCCCACAGGGAAAACCAGCCGGCGATCAGGTCCGACAGGGCGCGCGGAAGCCCCGCTGCCCAACCGGGCTTTGCCTTTGCGTCAGAAATCAATTGCTTTTTCACAGCTGCCGAACGAATCGTTTGATCAGGATTTAATGGGATTCAACCCCCAGAGATTACCATTTCCCTAGCATTTACTCGTGGTTTTCACAACAGAAAACGAACGAATTAGAAAACGAACGCCGCCGCCGCTTGCTTTTGATTCCTCCTGGGAAAGCGGCCTCCATCGCTCACCGGCTTACGGCTGAAGGGTCTCCCTGCTTTTCAATCCGGAATTTCAAAACGCGCAAGACATGTTGAATATCGGCGTGTTCAAGGTTGGCAGACTGGCGCCCGAGAAAGGTGTTCAGGTACTTGAGGCTGACCACTTCCACCCCTTTGACCGGCCTTCGGACTTTAACATACGCGTTGGTGAAGCAGAGGACGGGTTTGATCTTCCATTCCTTCGATGTCATCTTCCAGAGGTATTCCTGCATGCTCTTGGTCTGGCTCCAAGTCTGATTCAAAAAGTTCTTCCGGGGCGGCCTGCCGTTTAGCAGCAGCGTCTCCCCATTTGCATCCACCGTGCCC
>Ga0068714_10002067_pt1 | contig 26886 bp, 19 predicted proteins | sample MTBNYHSulfiMetaG_FD_62988 | JGI IMG/M metagenome (GOLD analysis project Ga0068714, IMG submission 62988) | Enrichment culture microbial communities from rom New York Harbor, USA that are MTBE-degrading - MTBE-NYH (New York Harbor Sulfidogenic)... | ecosystem: Environmental > Aquatic > Marine >... | reverse complement strand
TATTTTATTACTGGAATCCGGCTGATTGGACCGCTACAGGAACACAACTATCGCCTGTTCCTGGATCTGCATGACGAGGCGGTGGAAGCAGCCTATCTGACCGGAGATTTTGCGGAGATGGAGGCACTTGCCGAAACCGTTCTAACATGTGGGAAGACGGTTTTGGATAAAGTGAGAACCTATGAAACACTGGTTCTCGCTCACGTTGCCCGCAGCAGACCGCTCAATGCCATAAAAACCGCTCTGCCCGTACTGGCGGACCTTGGGGTGCGCTTTCCCCCCTCTCCGAACAAATTCGATGTGCTGGCGGGATTCTTGAAAACGCGGATGGCACTCTTCGGCAAGCGCACCGAGGATCTGGCAAACCTGCCCGCCATGGAGAGCCCCACGATTCTTGCGGCTATGCGAATTAGCTCGAGCATATCAGCGGCTGCCTACATTGCGATTCCCGAGCTCTTTTTGCTCATCACTTTCCAGCAGCTGCGGCTGTCAATGCGTTATGGAAATGCGATTGTTTCACCTTTCGCCTATGCGAATTACGGGCTTATTCTTTGCTCAGTCTTTGGAGAACTCGACCGCGGATATCAATTTGGCAAAATGGCAGTTCGCCTTGTCGATGATCCCCGTTTTACCGAAGTGAGAGCAAAAACCTATTTCATCGTCAACACTTTCATCACTCATTTCAAGGACCATATCCGCGGCACTCTGCCATTGCTGCTGGATGCATGCGCCATTGGCATACAGAACGGCGACCTCGAATTCGCCTCCTATGCAACCACCTCATACGGGTACAACGCCTATTGCATGGGGAAACCCATTGCCGAGCTGGAGAAGGAGATGGCCCTGCATAGCCAGGCCAGCAAGGAGCTCAAACAGGAAGGCGCGTTCAACCACAAACAGCTTTATCGACAGGCAATTGCAAATCTGGCATATAGCGGAAACGACGTAGAGGTCCTTTCAGGAGAGCATTACGATGAAGTCACAATGCTCCCCATCCTTGAACAAACTAAAGATTCTCATTCAATTGCAAATCTTTATTTTCTGAAACTGCATCTGAGCTACCTTTTTGGTAAATACCACGATGCAATCGTCAGTGCGGACAAGGCAGAAAAGTATCTGGACAACATGCGTGGCTTCGCGACCTATGTCTGCTACCATTTCTTCGATTCACTGGCCAGGCTGGCGGTTTACCGGCAGATGCCCCGAAATGAGCAGTGGAGAATCAGACGTCGGGTCGCACGAAACCAGAGAAGAATGAAAAAATGGGCAAGGTCAGCCACCAATAACTATCTGAACAAGTACTGCCTGGTGGAAGCGGAACGATTGTGGATTCTTGACGAGAATGATGAAGTCGCGCAGATGTTCTTCGAGCGAGCCATCGAACTGTCGGCGGCGAGCGAATACATCCATGAGGAAGCGCTGGCCAATGAACTGACGGGCCGGTTTCATATGGCAAAAGGCAACAACAATGCGGCCAGAGCACATTTTTGGGAGGCGCGTTACTGTTATGAACGTTGGGGTGCCAGGGCTAAAATAAAGCAGATGCACAACACTTACCAGGAGCTGCTGACACCTGAAGCACCAACTAAGAAGGGCCCGAGCAAGGAAGATAATATATCGACGACCTTCACACTCTCCTCCGAAGTGGGCAAAGGCGTGGATCTGCGCGCCTTAATGAAAGCCTCGCAAGCGATTTCCGAAGAGATAGTCCTGGAGAAATTGCTCAGGAAATTAATGCAGATCATGATGGAAAACGCCGGTGCGGAGCGCGGCTTCCTGATTCTTGAAATCGACCACAAGCTGCTCATCGAGGCACATGCAGAGGCAGACGGCGAAGAAGTGAAGGTCGGCCTGGGAAGTCCCATTGAATGGAGCGGAGAGCTCTCGTCTACAATCGTTCGCTACGTAAAGAGAACTCGAAAAACAGTCGTGCTCGATGAAGCAGCTGCGGAAGGACCATTCTCAAGGGACCCGTATATCGTTGCCCGACAGCCGCTCTCCGTTCTTTGCACTCCGCTTCTGCACCAGGGGAAGCTGAGTGGTATATTGTATCTTGAGAACAACTGCAGCAAAGGAGCCTTCACGCAGAAGCGGGTCGAGGTGTTGAATCTGCTTTCATCACATGCCGCCATTTCCATTAATACCGCCAGACTCTATGCTGATCTTGCAAAACATGCCCGACAGGTGAAAGCTGCCGAGGAAAAGTATCGCGGGATCTTTGAAAATGCTGTCATGGGTATCTTCCAGCTATCGCCGAACGGCCGCATCCTGAGCGCCAATCCTTCTGCTGCGAAGATTCTGGGCTTCGCTTCGGTCGAAGAATTGATCTCTTCTGTAACCGATCCAACATTCCAACTTCCGGTCGATCCGCAAGCTAGGGAAACATATAACGACATTATTGGCGAAGAGGGCCAGATCCTCGGATTTGAAGCACAGCTCTACCGCAAGGACGGTAGCACCTGCTGGGTGTCCGTCAGCACCAAGGCTTTCAGGGACGAGAAAGGCAATCTGCAGTATTTTGAAGGTTTTTTTCTTGATATCAGCAAGCGCAAGCAAGCGGAACAGGAGCTTGTCGTTTATCAGGAGCAATTGCGCAAACTGGCATCAGAGGTAGCAATGGCCGAAGAGCGCGAGCGGCGGCGAATTGCTGAAGACCTCCACGATAGTGTCACTCAGACCCTGGCGATGAGTGCCTTTCGGCTGAAAAATCTGCCAAGATCGCACGGCACTGAAGCTCAACAGGAAATAGACGAAATCATTGAGCTGCTCGACCAGAGCTTGGTGGATACCCGCTCTCTAACCTTTGAATTAAGTCCGCCGGTGCTCTATGACTATGGACTGGGAGCGGCGCTGGAATGGCTGGCGGGGCACATGCAAGAGCGTTACGGCCTGGTCGTGCTTTATAAAGAAAATGGGACAGGACCGGAACTGGATGACAATATTAAAATCAGCCTCTATCGTGGCGCCCGCGAGCTGTTGATCAATGTTGTCAAGCACGCTAATGCGCATACCGCAGAAATGACGATGTCCGAACAAGAAGGTCTGGTGTTCATCACCCTTGCAGACGACGGTGCGGGGTTCGATGAAAACCGTATAAGAGAGCATTCAAGCGGATTCGGGCTGTTCAGCATCCGCGAGAGGCTAAGATCACTGGGCGGTGACTTAAGAATAGAGCGCCGACCCGAGCAAGGAAGCCTGATTACCCTGAGTGTCCCAATCTGCGAATAGAATTATTTTAATTAATATTGGTTCTTGTAAGAGAAGAAATGACTGTTACAGGAGATTTACATGGCCATTAAGATCCTTCTTGCCGATGACCATACGGTTGTCCGCCACGGCCTGCGTACCGCTCTGGAAAAAGAACCTGAGCTGGAAGTGGTGGCCGAAGCGGACAACGGCCGACTGGCTGTAATATTGGCCCAAAAACTCAAGCCTGACGTGGTCTTGATGGACATTCACATGCCCGATCTTAATGGCACCGAAGCCACACGACAAATTGTTTCAGCCCAGCCCGACGTCAGAGTGATTGCCCTGTCCATGTATTCTCAAAAGCGCTACGTGCTCGGGATGTTTGAGGCGGGTGCTGCTGGTTTTCTTATTAAAAACTGTTCCTTTGAGGAGCTTGCTCACGCCGTGCGAACGGTGGCCGCCGGCAAGCGCTACCTGAACTCGGAGATCGCGGAAGTGTTGGTCACAAGTGCACTCAATCCGGCACCGAAGGAGACAGCCTATTCACTGCACCTACTTAGTCCCCGGGAGCGCGAAGTGATCCAGCTCATTGCCGAGGGCCACTCCAGCAAGTCCATTGCTACTCAGCTGTGCATCAGCGGAAGGACCGTTGAAGCACACCGCCGCGAAATAATGCGGAAGCTGAACGTCAAGAGCGTTGCGGAGCTCACCAAGTTTGCGTTGCGGGAAGGACTGACATCGATCGAGCTATAGCCGCTCGCATGTTTGAAATCTCAGCAATGACAGTTATTCAAGTTATTGATAGCAAACTTACCTTAGCGCGATACCTATATTCTCGATGCACATAGGTATTTTCCGCAACCCCAATTAAGTATTTTCCACACATAGAAATAGGGGATTTCCCCAATGGCATCAACGGCAATATCCATATATGCTATCGCATCTTTTATTGAGAATTAGTGTATTGTTTGGCTTTACCTGCAGATGCCGGAGTATTTAAGAAGGATTTCATACAACAAGCTTTGTTACTCGTCAACTTGTCCATAAACACATTGTTCATTGATGCCCGCTTTCGCGATATGCATTCAAGAGCCCACGTGTGCCTGAACTTCAGCCGCCAGAAAAAAAGCAGATCAAGCACCGACGAGAAGTCGGTGTGAGCTTTGTGGTAGAGGAATTTCCCATGACCATCAGAATTCTTCTGGCAGACGATCATCAGGTAGTAAGGCATGGATTGCGCACGGCCCTCCAGCGTGAACCTGGCATAGAGGTTTTGGCTGAAGCGGAAAACGGCCGGGCGGCAGTATCCATGGTTCGGAATTTACAACCGGACGTGGTACTGATGGACATACACATGCCTGATTTGAACGGAACAGAGGCATGCAGGCAAATTATGACCGAGCATCCCAAGGTAAAGGTGATCGCTCTTTCCATGTATTCGCAAAAACGTTACGTGCTTGGCATGCTGGAGGCTGGTGCGGCCGGCTTTCTGCTAAAAAACTGCTCTTTTGACGAGCTGGTAAGAGCGGTTAGGGCGGTCGTTTCGGGCAAAAGCTACTTGAGCGCCGACATAGCGGGAACAGTCATTGATATGGCCATTAATCCCATTAAGAGGCTGGAGGAGAAAACAGCCGCCATTCTTACTCCACGAGAGAGGGAAGTCTTGCAGCTCATTGCGGAAGGTCATTCCGGCAAAGCAATAGCCGACCAGTTGGCCCTCAGCGGAAGAACCGTGGAGCATCATCGCAGCCAGATCATAAAAAAGCTTAACTTGAAAAGCATTCCGCAGTTGACTAAGTTTGCTATCATCGAAGGTCTGACCGGACTGGATGATTAGCGGTCACACCAACAAGAATTTCCCGCAGAGCAGGTATCTCCCCACTAAAGCCATCAGAAAAGCGAGCAATGAGGATGCGTACATCAAACGTATCATCGCATTGTAAGTGTGGAGATTCATCTCCTTAAGTGGATTCCCCAAAATGGGTTTATCTTCAGGTCGTCCAAAATACCAGATCACTCCTCCCAATTGCACACCCAGAGCCCCTGCGGCTGCAGCTTCCGGAAAACCTGCATTGGGGCTTTTCATTTTGCCGGCATCGCGCTTCATCGCATGCCAGGCTCCCCGCCAATCCATTTTTAGGAGAGCCGCTCCCGCCACTATAAAAAGCCCCGACAATCTCGCGGGTATCCAGTTTGCCAGATCGTCCGCCTTGGCGGCAAACCACCCAAAATACCTGTAACGATCATTCATGTACCCAACCATGGAATCCATGGTGTTAATGGATTTGTATGTCATGCCGCCAAGCAGACCACCTGTCGATAAATAAAAAAGCGGCGCCACAATTCCGTCGGATATGTTTTCAGAAACCGTCTCGATGACGGCTCGAATGATACCCTTTTCATCCAATCGCGCAGTGTCACGGCTCACGATATAAGCCAGACGCTCCCTTGCCAGATCGATCCGTCCCGAGCTAAGAGCTCGGATCACGCGGCTGGATTCTCGATGCAGACTGCGGGTAGCCAACAGCGAGTAGGCAAGCCAGATCAGGATAACATTGCCCAGCAGCGGATAAATGTGCAACGAGAGTCCCGCAACAAACAGTGTGCCGCTTACCACCCCTCCAACCACCACCAGCCAAAAAGCAAAACCGGCCAACCGCTGCTGGCTCACAGAAGCCCTTGTATCGAGGAAAATGCTTTCGGTCCATAAAATCAGCCGCCCGATCCACCTGACCGGGTGAGGCATCTTTGGCGGATCGCCAACCAAGAGATCTACAAAGTAAGCTGCGGCTAAGTGCCAGGGAAAAAGAAGCAACGAATTATCGAGCCTCCTGAGCTTTTGAAGATTGATACTCCTTACAGTGACGCACAAAATTCTCGGCGACCTGTAGAGAGCTTCCCCAATGGAGATGTATGTAGCTGGCAAGAACCGATCCTAGTGCGTATCCTTCCCGTTGCGCTTGCGCCTGATTGCGCCGGCTAAGCTCGTAAACACAATTCAGAGCCGGACTCTTTCCGGAATCGACTATTTCCGAATAGTGGAATTCATGCCCCCTGACCCTGAGCCCAGGCTGACCGAGAAGGCAAACCTGCCGCAACAGCACTTCAGTATACCCGAGAGCCTTGCGCTTGCTAAGCATGCGGGTATCAAAAGGCAAAATGCCTGCCATCGGATATGATTTGCCCTCGATAGTCCGGATCGATTTGCTCAGAGCCATCAGGCCTCCGCACTCGGCATATACGGGCATGTTTCGTTCGACTGCCGAGCGGATGTCTTTAAAGAATCTCCCTTGATTAGAAAGAGGCTCCGCAAAAAGCTCCGGATATCCCCCTCCCAGGTAGAGGCCGGCAGTCCCCTCGGGAAAGGTCTCTCCAGCCAGTGGGGAAAAAAACTCGATTCGTGCCCCCGCACGACGCAGGAGCTCCAAATTATCGGGATAGTAGAAACAGAAAGCCACATCGCGGGCAACCGCTATGATAAGCGGGCAACTGCTCTCATTTTGCAGAGCCGAATCTTCTAGAGATGGCAGCGACGACGATGACGAAATGCCCGCTTCTTGCCATAGCCGATTCAGTTCAAGATTACGTTCCACCAGCCCGATCAGATGCTGCTGCCATTCCTGGTTCAGATCGAGCTCATCGGCAGTCACCAAACCCAAATGCCGTTCAGGAATCCTGATCGAGTCTTCGCGTGGAATTCCCCCTAACACGGGGATATCAGGCAGGTTGGCGCTCATGGCTTGTTTTAGGTATTCCAAATGCCCCTGGCCGCCAATTCGGTTAAAAATGACTCCGGCCAGCTTAATGTCCGAATCAAAATGCTTGAAGCCGTAGACGAGTGCAGCTGCACTGCGAGCCATGCTGCGAGCATCCACGATGAGCACGATGGGGAGATTCAACCACTTTGCCATCTGGGCACTGCTTCCGGCCTCGCTTAATCCATCGTAACCATCGAAGAGCCCCATCACACCTTCTACAATAGCAAGGTCGGCCGAGCTAAGCAGCCGTTGGAAGAGATCCAAGTTGTATTCTCGACTCAGCATCCATCCATCAAGATTTCTGGACTCGAGTGCGGTGACGCGAGTGTGCAGACCCGGATCGATGAAGTCCGGTCCTATCTTGAATGGCTGAACCTTCAAACCTCTGGCTCTAAAGGCCGCCATCAAGGCCATGGAAATCGTGGTTTTCCCGCAACCGCTTTGCGTCCCCGCAACAACAAAAGCATGCTTCTCATTTGTCTTCAAATTTGCTTCCCGATCCAACAGGGTTCTTATACCGACTGCTCATCCATGATTTGCTGATACAGGTTTTTGGCCTCCGTGGAAGCAGGCGCAATCTGTGAAGCTTTGGCCACACACTGGCGCGCATCCTCAAAGAGGCCTGCAGCAAGCAGATCATGCCCCATAGCGATCCATGCTTTTTCAGGAACCTCCTGGTACAGGTTCTGATAGAGTGTCACCAGAGACAATTTTATTTGATCAGCCCCTTTGTGGAACACCGGTTTGCCGTGCCCCGGGAAAAGGTGACGCACGGGAAGCTTCAACAGCTTGCGCAATCCGTGCACGGTGTCTTCCAGCCGTCCGCCACACACCTCGTCCGGTTTAGACAATATACCCGAAAGCTTTTCTTTTTGCGGCAAGACCGTGTCACCGGAAAAGAGCGCACCGGAAGACTGGTCAAAAAAACAAAGATCACCAGCGGTATGGCCGGGAGTATGCAAGACCTTGAGGGCAGGAGAGCCTTCAATCCGATCGCCGTCGTAAAGAAGACTTATTTTCTTTTCGCTATCCAGTGCGTCAAAAAACTTGGGAAAAGGCTCGCGTAGCAGTCGTAGATGTTCTCTGGACAATGGGTGTATGTAGACGTCGGGGCTTACCAGTTGGTATATTTCCTCTATACCTCCCACATGATCAAAATGGCTGTGTGTGAATATGATTCGCTCCAGTCGGTCAATGGAGCCCAAGTCCTGAAGTTCATCAACGAGCCCGTACATATTGCCGGCGTCGATCAAAGTGCGCCCTTCTTCCAGGACATAAACCCCCGAGCATGCTCCGGCATCCTGCACCCAATACATACCCTTGAGCAATTGATCTTCCTCTGCCAGGACTTTCATCCGACTCCTTTCCATTCTTCCAAGATTAAGTGAGTGACGCACTATATAACTTATGCATATCACAAAGACAACAATCGCTGATATCAGCCCCTCAGCGGCAAGCACCATGAGTAGAAATGAAGCACCAAAGCTGCCTCGTCCACTACGCATGCACAAGCTGAGGAGCAAAACAGGAAAAGCTTGAATGCAGCCTGATTTCCGATTACGATTGAAGCTCGAATGGCTGTGCAAGTACCTAAGCTCACTCTGCAAGAAATTTTTCAGCTCGTTTAAAGCTCATGTATCGACAGGACGGATGCGTATGTCACTCTCTCAGGAATCTTCTCAAAGCCCCGATAGAATTATCACGCTGGTGGAAATGCTGCGTCGAAATGCTCAGGTTTTCCCGAACCAAACTGCAATCGTTTTTAAGGAAATGAGAATCTCCTATCGGGCATTATATGAAAGCAGTTATGCGCTGGCAGATTATTTGCTGACATTGGGCCTGAAAAAGGGAGAGAGGGTGGGGTACCTGTTGGAGAAGTCACCTGAGGCAATCATTTCTTTTCTCGGGGTGGCAACCGCAGGAGGTGTTGTATTTCCACTCGATTATTTCCAGCCGTCATCTCAGCTACAATACATCATGGACCTGACCCGCCCGTTCACGATTATCATGGACGAAAAATTCGGCCCATTACTCAGTGAAATTCGCTTGCCGTTTCCGGCGGACAGGATAATCACTGTAAACAGCGAGTCGTCTGAAAAACGAGTTCATCACCTGGAGCAGATCCTGGCTAAGGGGCCAACCCTAACGGCGAATGTGTCAGTTCATGCGAACGACGTTGTTTATCTGAATTTCACATCAGGAAGCACCGGTGTACCCAAGGGAGCCGTCACTACCCACGCTCATATCTACTGGAATACCCGATCGGCGGTAGAAAGCTTGAAGCTGGTTCAAGATGATATTCATCTTTGTATGTTTCCCGTTTTTGTGCATCCCCACGAACTTTTTGCCCGGGCACTTTATTTGGGTGGAACCATCGTTTTGCTGGAAAGCATCTACCCGAAATCAATAATCAAAGCATTAGCAGAGCACAATGTGACATGTATGATGGCGATTGCCTCCATTTACGAGACTCTGATCCGTCATCACGAGATCTCCCCTTTCGAACTGCCATCTCTGAGGATTCCGGAAAGCGGGGGCATGCACACCAACCCCACGCTGGCCGAGAAATTTGAAACCATTATAGGCGTCCCGATCATACCGGTCTGGGGGAGTACGGAGACCTGTGGGATTGCCCTTGCAAATCCCTTGAATCGAGACCACCAGCGAGGCTCGACGGGAAGGCCGTGCCGTTACTATGAAGTGAAAGTGGCCGACGAAAATGGTGCGGAACTGCCTCTCGGGGAGCTTGGCGAAATGTGGATCCGAGGACCTGCCGTCTGCACCAGCTATTACAATAATCCGCAAGAGACAATGAAGAATATGAAGGATGGCTGGTTTTGCACTGGTGATATGGTGAGAACGGACTCAGAAGGTCATTTCTATTTCGTTGACAGAAAGGCGAGAATGATGAAGGTGGCGGGCATGAAAGTCTACCCTTCCGAGATCGAGCAGGTGCTCATATCACATCCTGACATCACTGAGGCAAGTGTAGTCAAGATTCAGGATCGCCTGCACGGGGAGATTCCAAGAGCTATCGTCGTCGTCCGAAATGGTCTGGCGATAGACAAAAATCTTATTCGCAAATATTGTGAAGAAAAGCTGCCCAAGTACAAAGTTCCCAGATTAATAGAGCTCGTAGATCAGCTGCCGAAATCGCCAGGCGGAAAAGTTCTTTGGAAGAATCTGTGATATGAAATCTGAAACCGTTGTAGTACACGCCGATATGGAGCCCTTGCCGGGTATTGCCAACCCCGGCCCTCACCAGCTTTATCGCAATCCGCGCCTGGCGGTTGAAGAACGTCAGCTCGGTGATTTGGATCCTGATGAAATCCGAGTACAGATGCTTTATGCGGGTATCTGCGGGACCGATGTGCATTTGGTGGAAACGAACCCGGAAAACGGATATATCCGCTGCTCGGCACCTGCCGTTATCCCAAATGAAGGCCGCGTGATAGGCCATGAGGGAGTAGGAAAGGTTCTGGCAACAGGGTCGCACGTTCGTCACGTGAGGCCTGGGAGCTACGTCACGTTTGAGTCCATCATTGTGTGCCACTATTGTGACGTTTGTCGAAGAGGGCAGTTCAATCAATGCCGTCAAGCATTGCTACTTGGCCTGGAAAAAGACGGGCTGTTTGGCACTGTTGTTGATGTACCCTCTATGCTGGCTCATGATGTTACGCCTATGGCGACAACCGATGGAAATCTGCGCGCGGCTGCTTGTATCGAGCCGGCGGGAGTAGCTTATGTAGCATGCCAGAACACTCAGGTGGGTGGAGGCGATACGGTGGTCATCTTTGGCGCGGGTCCCATTGGAGTTTTTTGTGCCATGCTGAGCAAAATTGTATTCGGTGCCTCCAGCGTGCATGTAGTGGAGCCTGTTTCATATCGCCGTCAGCTAGCCCGGCAATGGTGCGATCGTACTTATGATGTTCAAGAGTTTTTCGACAATATGCCGGCATCCATTGACGTAATGATTGAAGCGTCAGGCCAGTTGGGCAACGTCGCTGGGATATTCAGGCGCCTGAACGCCAACGGACGCGTTGCCCTGCTAGCCCGTAGCGGAATGCCGCTGGTGTTGGACGCAGTCGACCACATGATCACCAATGCAATCACTTTAATAGGATCCAGAGGCCATTTGTGCGGTGCTTTTGCCAAGATCCTTAGGCTTCACGAGAATGGCCGGATACCTTTGGGTGAAGTCATAACAGAGGTTTTAGAAGGCCCGGAGGAATTGGCTGCGATTTTGCGATCTCCCCAGCGCATCCTGACTGGAAACTGCAAGGTGCTGGTGCGCCTTTGTTGAAAGGCAGTTCAAGCACAGGTCGTCACTCGATTTGAAACAAACGCTTCGTCACTGAGCAATGACCGTGGCATTGCGCTTGCCGGTGATGGTGTCCACAGCGTCACCGCCAAGAACAATGCTTCTCCCAAGACTGGCGAAAGGCGTGATTATGTTATTCAATCTGGTCATGAATTTCTCCACGCTTGCTATCTTAGACGGAGGGACATAAAGGATATCGCCGCTGCGCAAGCTCACATTCTGATAAGAATTGGGAGCTTTCTGCATGTCATCCATATCGAGGCTTATCGAGGATACCCGGATTACCTTTTCTTCGCTTCTCGCCAACAGCACCGCACTGGTATTGGATTCACGCGTGAAGCCGCCGGCTTTGACGATTGCCTGCAGAGCGGAAGTCTTCCGGTCCAGAACGAAGGCGCCAGGCATTTTGACCTCACCCAGAACATAAACCTCCTGCCCCTTCAAGCTCAAAATATTTATATCGACCTGGGGATCCACGACGTATTTGGAGAGACGAGTCGTCAACTGCTCCTGCAACTGCGGGATAGTCAGGCCGGATGCCTTCAGTTGACCTATCAGCGGATAATGAAGGTAGCCGGAAGGATCGATTGAAACATTTCTCTTCAAATCCTCTTGCCTCCAGACACTTATACTGATTTCATCCCCTTCGGCCAGGGTGAAGGGAGCTGACACGGACTCAGCCGCCATTGCATCGGGAATATAAGTAATCTCCTGCGTTACCGGCTTCTTATTGCCGCCACAAGAAGTCGCCAGGAGCAGCAAGATAAGGCTGCAGACCAAATGGAGCTTCATCATCGCTGTTACCGTTTGATCGAGTTAATATGCTCAAGAGGGGCCTGGAACCGCCGGCCCCTTCCAATGGCCCGGCGACTCTTACTCTCACAATGCCCAAGTGAATTCTGCCTGTCAAATGGTTTCTTCCAACCTCCCCGTTGAGTGAATCGCGACTTTGATGAAGCTCGAAAGGATTGCACCTGATAAACAATACTAACAAATGATCAATTGTTTTTCCTAGACACCAAACTCTGTTCTGCTGTATTTTTTCACCTCATCATTTTTCGCGAAATGTGAAAAGCCGTCAATCGTCCTCTCTTTTCGTTGAAACTGAAACTCGTGCGGATTTAGGTGAACATGGAAGTCAGGCTGCTCTGGGAAATTCTAAGAGACCGGTACAAGGCGCTGTCACTGGTAACCGCTGGTTTTGTCTTTTTTGCGGTTCTTTTGCTGATCCTGGCTCCCACCATATATGAATCCACAGCCCATATTATGGTTAAGAAAGCCGATGAGTACACCTCCTTTGTAAAAGAGCTCCCTCAAAGCTTTGGAACGTTGTCCTACATTGACACCGATAACCTGCTTGGCTCGATTGATCTGTTCCTCAGAAACGAGGTATTGGTCAGTCAGGTGATGCGTAAATGTAATCTCCACGATGTAGTCAGCTTCCCGCCCAATAAGTTCTCCGATCCCGGTTTGATCAGCATTTTGTTCCGTAAAAGAGGAGTGGGGATCGAATCCGAAAAAGATACGGAGGTATTTTCCATCAAAGGATTATCCCCTGATATAAAGGAAGCACAGAAAATCGCTAATACCTTTTTAGAGCAATTCCTGCAATATTATGCCGAGCAAAAAAGAAAAGAGATAGAAAAAGCGAAGTCGAGTTATGTGCAAAAAGCAGCCGAAATGCGCACCGCTCTCCTCAAGATCGAACAGGAAGAGCTGGAATATCGTACAAGACGTAATGTTATCGATTTTGACCTGCAGAAGCAAAAATTGATCGATAGACTGAAGGAGTTGAATGCAAGCAGAGATGAATTAAAGACGGATTTGGCCTCTCTTACTGAAAGCTATAATGAATTAAAAGAGGTTATCGCTCGGAATTCCGAATATCATAAGGTAAGTGAATCAATATCTAAAAACGATTTAATTCAATACTACAAGCAGGAGATAGCTCAACAGGAAGGACAACTTGAAGCCAAAAAGCTCGAACTGACTGCCGAGCATCCCGAGATTCGCACGATTGAGAAAAAAATAGCCGCGCTCAGAAACCTGATGAACAAGGAAAAAGAAAAAATATTTTCAAGCACTTTAATGTCGCGAAACACTTACTATGATACGCTCATTCAAAAACGGGAAGACCACTCGATTGAAGTAATAAAGCTGCAGGGCGGCATCGAGGCCAATGAGAACCAGGCTCAAGCGGTAACGGAGCAGTTGAAAACCTTATTGATGAACGCAACCGGTCTATTGGAGCTGGTCCGAAAAAGGATGGATTTGGAGACGACTTACAAGAGCGTGGATCAAGCCGTTAATTCCTTGAATGCAGCCTTGGCAGTCGATCTGAGCCATTTTTTCATCATCAACAAAGCAAGCATCGTCGGGCGTCCGAAGGATCATGTCTATGCGCCTGATGCTTCCTTATTCTTGGCCCTTTTCGGAGTCTTGGGACTGATCAGTGGGGTGGTGCTGATTTTTCTTCTCGAATACGCCGACAATGCTCCGCGACTGTTCCATTCGTTCGAGCAATTATGTCCTGAGAATCGGTCATTTGCCATTAAAGGCAGGAAGGGCTGGACACTTCTGGCAGCCGACCTTGCGCGCCAATCTCCCGCTTCCATCGCGGTTTTGCACCGAGGAGGGAGAAGCAACCTTCATATCTTCACCCAAAACCTTCTGAAAGCATTGGCGGCGACTCAGCTGAAAGCCTTTGCGGTGTATGTACAAGGCGAGTACAGACCTATCTCAGATACCGGCGAGAGCTTGAGTGTAACCGAAGAGGAGCTCTCAACCCGCACAAAGGAGATCCTCGATGATCTATCCAGCAGGGGCTATACCGCACTGTCTTTGTTTCCTCCCTTGAACACCTCCACGGGCGGCTACCTGGCAGGAGATCTGTTCGACTGCATCATTTATGTCGTTCACCAGGGCAAAATCTCTTTCGAAGACATCCGTTCCGATATCAACTTCTTTTACGACCGCAAATGGCAAAGTAAGGTCGTAGGAGTGTTTTATGCCGAATAAGATCCTGCTGGTCCAATCGCATCTGGGCAGAAAAGAGCTCGGTGTGACATTTCCCATAGCCTTGGCCACCATAGCCGCTCGACTCGTTGATCAATATGCGGTGAAAGGCTTTGACATGAATCTGTCTGCCAGCCCGGCCGAGGACCTGGTAAAGACAATCGAAGATTTCAGGCCGGATGCCGTGGCCGTTTCCTTGCGCAATATTGATACGACGAATCTGTTCGACCCCCATGTCTATTACAATGGCTTTGTCGAGACAATCAAGATCATACGGGGCTGCTGCAAGAGCGTGCCTGTTATTGCAGGAGGCTCCGGGTTTTCCCTTTTTCCCGAGCAGATCATGCGGGAGAATCCCGCAATCGATTTCGGTGTCTACCTGGAGGGGGAAAAGACTTTTCCATCCCTCCTCGAAAATCTGAACACGCCGCAACATGTTAAAGGACTCTACTTCAGGGAGAACGGCAGCTTAAGCTTTACTGGTCCACCGGACTTGCATCCCATCGAAGATGCACCGCCACCTGCATGGCATGTATTCAATGTCGACGCCTACAAGGCCTATCCCTTTGCCTTCGGAATAGAAACCAAGCGGGGCTGCATTTTTAAATGCGCCTACTGCAGTTACTACTTGCTCAGCAACCAAAAGATACGGCTCAGGCGGCCCGAGCGAGTGGTCGAAGAAATCGTGACCCTGCGCAACAAGTACGGGGTGCGTCAAGTTGGCTTCACCGATTCAATTTTTAACATTCCAAGCGAACATGCGGTCCGCATCCTCAGGCTGATGAAAAAAGAGGCTCCAGACGTTGCTTGGCTCGGCTACCTCAATGAAAAAGGCATAACCGAGGAGTTCGTGAGTGCTGCCATGGATACGGGCTTCAAAGTTTTCGCTTTGTCTCTGGATACTTTCACCGACAGTTGTCTGCAGACCATGGGCAAAGGAATGACCGTGTCTCAAGTGAATCAGGTGGTTGAAGCTCTGAGAGCCAAGCCGCCGGCTGAAATCGGCTTCAACTTCTTCGTGAATGGTCCGGGATATACTTACGCAACTCTGCTCGCTCTGGCCTGGTTCATCTTGAAAACGAAGATGAGCTTCGGCAGCCGATTCAGGCTGCTCCGCTTGAATCTTGGCTACATTCGGATTTTGCCGGGAACCGAGATCTGCCGCCTGGCGGTGAAAAATGAAGTGATTCCCGCGGATATCGACCTTTTGCCCAAGTCGCTCAAACAATTCGAAAAATGCTTTTATTTCAATAAGAATCTTGCCTTGTTCAACTTCTTTTTCTGCGGAATACTCAAACGAGCTCGAAGATTTGTTCTTCGCCACTCGCCCCATCCCGGTCTATTCCTGCCGGAAGAAGAATAAAAGAACAGTCAAATCCTATGTCCGCACTGGTCAAGACAGTCGTTCAGAATGCTTTCTTTTTTTTCTCTTCTCAAATATGGGACGGGATCGCGGGTATGCTCATTGTGGCAATACTCGCCCGCTATCTCGGAGTTGAGGGTTTCGGCTCGTATGCAGTAGTCTTTTCCGTGGTGAACCTCGTCGTCCCACTTACCTTCATGGGCATCCAAGAAGTAGGAATCAGAGAGATTGCAGGCAAATCAAGCGATCGAGACAAAGGCCTTTACCTTGGCTCTCTATTGCAGGCACGTCTGATTCTCCTGGCGCTTGCCGCACTCATCATCGGGATTGTACTCCTCGTTATGGCACCTGAGCAGAAGATCATTTACAGCGTTGCCATCTTCTTCTTCGCCATTGTGGTGGGCTCATCGGGAGAACTTGTCACCTCGTCCTTCATCGCGGCGGAAAAATTTCAGTACAACCTATTCGTATTGGTGATCGAACGTCTTTCTTTGCTTTCATTGATCCTTTTTGTGGCTCTTCTGGATCTTGGCTTCTACGCCATATTTTTGAGTTACGTCATCTCAAAGGTTCTTAAAACATACTTTGCCTTCTATTTTCTAAGAAGATATTTCTACATTATCCATTTTTCATTCAATCAAGAATGGATCAAAAAAATCATGAGCGAATCGTACTTGATAGGACTGGGCATAAGTACGGGATTAGGCTTTCAGCATGCAATCGTCATCTTGCTCAAGCAGTTTATAGGTCTTGAAGCTGCGGGAATTTTCAGCGCTTACTACAACCTCGTTGCACGCTGCCAACTGCTGTCGACGTCTTTGAGCAAAAGTTTAATGCCACGCATATCAATCGAAGCACAAAGAAACACGCTTGCCTATGCAAGACTCACCAACAGAGGTATTTTGCTCCTATTTGCAGCTGGATCACTGCTGACCGCGATCTTTTGGCCATTTAAAGCTCTGCTCATTAAAATCTTCTATGGCGCATCCTTTTTGCGCGACATAGACGGCTTTGGATACCTCCTTTTACTGCTCCCTTTTTTGTTTGTGGACAACATTCTCAACGTTGCCATCATCTCAAAACGGCTTGCGAAGCCATTCTTTTTGGCTAAAATTCTCGGGTTCCTGGCGGGGATAATTTTGGTTCTAATACTAATTAAAGAACACGGCCTTTACGCAGCAATATACGGAATAACGTTGGGCAAATTGATTTCCACCCTGATCATGTTCCTACTTTTTAGAAAGGGCTCTTCAACCGTGTCTGCCCAATGCAGCAGCGAAACAAGGGATTTTACTCCTGCGCCCAAGCAGGCTTTCTTGAGAGGGAATAAGGTCCGCAGCAAAGTTGAGGATGGAAACGATCTATCGTGACCCGAGCACAACGGACATTCTTGCAGCGACTTTTCAATTAGATCAGAGGATCGAATAACTTGGAGGCATGCATGAGGAAACTTTTCATATTGGGTGTCGATGGGGCCACCTTCGACCTGCTGAAGCCCTGGACCATTCAGGATCACCTTCCTGGCTTTGCAAAACTACTAAACGAGGGCTGCCACGCCGTTCTCAAGTCCTCAATTCCTCCTTTGAGCCCCATTGCATGGACTAGCATTGCAACCGGCGTCAATCCGGGCAAACACGGCATCTATGACTTTCTACTGAAAAAAACGACGAACGATTCCGAACAGCCATATTTTACCTTCGCAACTGGTGGCGACCGAAAGACAAAAGCCTTTTGGGAGATCCTTTCGGAAGCGGGAAAATCCTGCATTGTGGTGAACATGCCATGCTCATATCCCCCAGACCCGATCAACGGCATCATGATCAGTGGGTGGGATGCGGCCAGAGACAAAGCAAAAGCATTCCATCCGAAACAATTGTACCAAGAGATTACAAAAGAATTCGGCGAGTATTACATGGTACCCATAGACATCCTTTCAAAACGAGAAATGGCAAGTAAGGACGTCCAGTCGAATCAAAGGCTGCATGAAGCGCTGTTGAAGATGACCAGATTGCGCAGACGAGTTCTTGGCTATCTCGCCAAAAAATATCCGTGGGACATTTACTTCGGAGTCTTTTATGAGACCGACATTGCACAGCATCGCTTCTGGAGCACATTGGCGAAAGGCGCAGAAACGGATAGCCCTATCTTCCATGTATATCAGGAGATCGACTTCTTCATTCAGGATCTGTTGAGGGATTTTGGCGACGAGATCGATATCATGCTGGTCTCGGATCACGGCTTCAAGCCACTGCTCACGGGCATCGATCTCAATTCCTACCTGGATCAGCAAGGATTCCTGAGACGAAAAATTTCCATTAAAGGAAAACTGATCTTTGTGCTGCTGCGGCATTTCAAGTCGCTGAGAAGAACACTTAAGAGCGTCGGGAGAAGCAGTTGGCTCCCGGAAAGAATCTCGAACATGAAGCCAAGACACATGAACATAGACTTTGAAAACAGCGATGTCTTCTTCGAAGGGATGTACCCGTACTTTCATGTTTTGGATAAAGGTAAAGACAGGGACATTATTCCGAAGCTGCTCCAAAGCCTGGCCAAACTCGAATACAAGGGACAAAAAGTGTTCAAGAAAATACTGCCCAAGCACGACGTTTTTTGGGGTCCTTACGTGGATCAGGTACCGGAGATCATAGGGATACTAAATGATCATTTTGAGGTGGCAGGAGCAGAGGTTTTCATGTCCAAGTTAGGCAGCAAAGATAATGTTTTTCTCGATCATGTTTGGGAAGGAAATCACAGCGAGAACGGTGTCTTTATTTTTCGGGGAAACGAGGCGAGGCGTGAACAGATGGAAACCATCAACGTTTTTGATATTGCACCCACGATTCTTGCCTATTATGACCTGCCCATACCCACCGAAATGGACGGGCTGCCCATCCAAGATGTTTTAGGAAATCGCGAAGTGACTTATTCTGATTATAATATTTACAAGGATGAATCCGTTGCTGAAACACTGAGACCGGAAGATCAGCAAGCTATCGAGGAACGGCTCAGAGCTCTCGGATATATGGCATGAACGCATACCTCAAGTATTTTCCACTGTTTATTATTTGGTACCCTTTCCGGTCTGTGTTGCGAAAATTTACGACACGGCGCGACGCCTATCATCGACTCCTGAAGATAGGCGACTATCTTGGAGTCCTCTTCTACCTTGTTTTTCCTTTGGGGCGTAAAATCATAGAAGGTGAGTTGCAGGCGCTGGGGCTTTATGATCAACAAGTTGCCAGAAAGACCTTCCAGCACATAATGAAAGTGGAAATGGAAGGAATGGTTTTTGAAGACCTGAATCGGACCCTCGTCGAAAAAATTACCGTCTTCCGTGGCCTGCGCTATCTTGATGAAGCAATTAAAATGAATAAGGGTGTGGTTCTCTCTTTATTCCATTTCGGTTGGCACATGCACACCATTCCCGCCCTCGGCTACATGGGCTACACCATTAAGCAAATCGCAGACCCCAACCCGGTTGATCTGAGTCGTGAGTTAAATCCGTTTCATCGCAAAGTCATCGAAAAGCGCATGCTCAATTCGGCCAATCTTCCCGCGCAGTTTCTGCCTGCAGGAAACTACCTTCGACCTGTTATGAGAGCTCTGGAAGAAAATTCTGTTTTGATCGTTGCGCTAGACGGCAGGCAGGCCAAGAGCTTTCAACCGTACTCTTTTCTGGGGAAAAGAATTTTGCTTTCTCCTTTGATTCTCAGAGTAGCGCAAAAGACCGGCTCTCCTGTGCTGCCGATGCTCACCTATCGAGGGGAGGACGGTAGACATAGAGTGATCCTTCATCCTCCGCTGCACTATTCTGATGCCGATTCGGCAATGGCAGAGATTCTGGCTATTTTTGAACCGCTCTTCCAAGAAAAACCGCACCAGTATGCTCATTATATCCTCGCCAACTGCCTGGCGGCCCGTGACAAAGAAAGGAGGATAAATCCTTTACTGATATGATGAAAGATCTCCTCAGATGGGCATTACTGATCAAGCTGGCCCCGCTTCTACAAAGCCTGCCCCTGGCATTGATGCAGATCCTTGCCGCATCTGTCAGCGTGGTTCAATATGTTGTCTACCGGAGGGCGCGCCGGATCATTCGCAACTCTTTTGCAGCCAACCTGGAGCTGACTCCGTTGCGCCGGGAACTGGCGGTGGTTGGCTCTTTCTATCATCACCTGCTGAATGATCTAGAGCTCCTAAAATATGGCGAAATCGATCAAGATTTCATTAAACGCCGCATCGCTTTGACAGGCACAGGTTGGGAGTATCTTCGCGAGCACAAAAATAGTGCTGCGATTCTAGTTACGTTCCATTTCGGACCAAATCAGATTATCATTCCGGTGTTTCCCATTCTTGGCTTCTCTTTCACTCAGATGGCCGTTCCCCCTTCCTATTGGGATAAGCTGGTGGAGGGCGGTCCGAAGCTCACAGCTGTAAATCGCAGGCGGACGCAGAGCCTGGAGAGCACGAGAGCGCATTTTATTTACGTGACCAATGGCATTGCTTCTTTGCGCCATGCATTTCGGGCCATTGAGAGGGGCGAAGTGCTATGCGTGGCCGGCGACGGACGTATCGGCAAAAGCAGACCGGTCCCGTTTCTACGAGGCAGTCTCGACATCGCATTGGGTGGCTTCTATCTCGCCGCCAGGAATTCGCTTCCGCTCATTCCTGTTCTTTCTATCAGACAAACCTCAGGATTTAAGATCGACATGCAGGGTCCATTTTTTTTCAACGGCACCAACCAGGATGAAGTGATCCACGCATGTGTATCCTTCCTGGAAAGCCGCACGACTCAGTTTCCAGAGCAGTATGGTTGGATGTATTACGCTAGAGCGATAGGCGGATGAGAATTCTTCTTGTACAAACTGCAACCGATAATCCCGAAGGTCCGGTGTTTCCCCTGGGCATCGCCTATCTGGCATCGGTGTTGGCCAACGACCACGATGTTCGCGCGGTGGACATGAACGTCGAGGCAGATCCCTTCGGTACAATTCAAACTGTGGGCGATGCTTTCGACCCCCAGATTGTCGGCCTTTCCTTTAGAAATATCAAAGTAGCCAGACCGGGGGAGCACCTTTCCTGCGTTTCGGAGCTACGCAGCATTGTCACCCGCGTCAAAAGAACGCTTCCACGGGCAAAAATTGTCTTAGGTGGCGCTGCTTTTTCCCTCTACGCGGATTTCTTCATGCGCTCTATCGAGGAGATCGATTTCGGGATTGTAGGAGAAGGAGAGCTCGCCTTTCCGGAATTTCTGGACAAGTTCCCGAACCCCGCTGGAATCAGGGGAATTGTCTACCGCCAGGGTAGCACAGTTATTTCACGAGGAACGGCCGAGCGTCCGTCCTTCGCTGTCCTGCCGTCGCCCCGAAGAGATCTCTTTCGCATGGATGCCTACTCAAAATACCCCACGAGCGTGGGTATCATGACAAAAAGGGGATGTCCTTATCGTTGTATTCACTGCAGTGACATTTATTTGCTCGGCAAAAATGTTCGCCTGCGCCCGCCCGAAGACGTAGTCAAAGAGATGCAGTCTTTACGCAAGGAATACAATGTTGACAGGTTCATGTTTGCGGATCAGACTTTTAACGTGCCGGCTGATTACACGAAACAGCTATTAAAGCACATGATAAGCGCCAATCTCGGCATGAAGTGGACGGCCTATTTCACTCCGCAGGGACTGGATGAGGAAATGGTGGATCTTTTTAAAAAAGCCGGCTGCACGATAGTGAGTTTCTCTCCGGATGTCTGCGATGACAAGATCATGGGGCAGCTACGAAAAGGATTTACAATGGGCGACCTCTACCGAGCAAACCAGCTGGCCAAGATTGCGGGGCTTCCAGTCACTTATAACTTCATGTTTGGACTACCGGGCGAGAGTCTTCAGTCGCTTCTGCGTACGCTTTTTTTTACCTTCAGAGAAAAAATTCGCCTGGGAAGATTATTCCAGCTGCACGGACTATTTATAGTTCCGGTGCGTATCTACCCGCATACGGAGCTGCACAAGATTGCTGTAAAGGAACATGTGCTGGGAGAAGAAGATCTCACGGAGCCCACGTTTTACAGGCACAAAAGCAATCTGCTTAATTGGCTGGAAAGTCTTGTCTTGTTTACTGTCAACTCTTTGTGGAAGCTAAAGCATCGACGTTCCGGTTAGCTGTTCGAGCCTGAGCGGCAGCTCAGAGAGCTGCTGAATAATTCGCTTGCTGCCGTCTGCTCTAGCATCCAGGCGCAGTTGAGCACAGCGACATTAACTGGCTTACGATAGGAAACTGCTTTTTTAACTTAGCGCAGCCTTTAGAGCTGCTCATGTCAGCAGGACCAAAGCCCTGCAAGATGGGGTTTCCTGATGGGAACTAACTGACAAAGGAGGTAGCATTATGGAATCGATTGTCAAGCGAAAGTATGGAACATATATCGTTTCATTGCTGATATGCATGCTCGTTTTTGCATCCTGTGGCTGTTCCCTGGCAAATGGAGACGAGATCACCGACCAGCCCCGTTCGCTTTACGCACAAACAATGGGTCCACAGGGGAAACGGCCGGGGAAAGCGCCATTTGGAGGACCACAGCTGGGCATGCCAAGAGCAATGAGCACTCCCCCTGAGGTCGCCCATGATTATTTCGACCCCGCACAAGTGGCGGAAAATGAGAGATCGCCTTTTGGCGTGGATGCTCCCTTCACCAAAAAAGGCAACCCTTTTGATTGGAACGGTGAAGAAGGAACCGATCTTCTTAGGAAGCTCGGTATTGCCTGGATTATGCCCTCCGCAACTTTTGGTGTAAGCCCTCTAAATATTACCCCAACTGCCGGCGGAAGAGACTTTCTTCGACTCGACCGTTACGTCCTGAATGCTCAGGCGGCAAATGTTCATGTTCTTTTCGTAGTCAGCCCCAGAGAGTTGTCATCGGCTCCCCCTCCGTCTCCACCCGGGTTCCCCAAAGACGTTGATAATTACCTGCAGGTGGTTCGAGCTGCGATCGAAAGATATGACGGCGACGGTATAGACGACATGCCGGGACTTCGCTACCCGATAAAGTACTGGATGGTTCTCAATGAACCGTTTTTTAGGAGATATTGGGCGGGCAGTGCAGAAGATTACTGCCGACTCTTTATTCAGACTTACAGAGCTGTGAAAGAAGCCGATCCCGGTGCCAAGGTGGTCCTGTCGTCATTGATCAATCCTCATATGGAGGATACGTTCTCGTTCGCTGAGCAATTCTTCAAATGCTACAAACAAGCATTGGACAGAAAGGAAGCCCCTGCAACAATCGATGCCATCGATCTTCACTGGATCAGTAAGCAGGAGGCGGATCAGGCGTATCCGGAATATAAAAGAGGACTGGATTGGCTAATGAGCCAGTGTCAACAAATTGGACTCAAGATCCCTGAAGTAATCTGCACCGAGGCTTGCGTTTTGACGCATGACCGGGACGCAGTGGCTCGGGATGTTGTGAAACGCTATTTGCTTGCCCGCTCCTTGGGTATCTCTAAGATATTCTGGAGCAGTCTGGTATCAGCAGACCCGAAAAGAGATTTTTTTACCGCTATTTCCCTTAAGACCATACCTGATGATCCGGCTTTGGATGTCTATCGGTTCATGGCCAAAAGCGTTCGCACCGGTGCGTGCACTCTTAAACAGCCTCAAACGGGGGTTTTCGAGATCAAAGTAGAGAACGGACCCAAGGTCTGGTGGAGGGATATTGCGGGAGAGATTGGGCAATCGATCACTGCTAAGAATGCCAGGGATATCTATGGCAAAAGTCTAACCGGCCGTAAGATCACGGCTGGTACAAGTCCGATTTACAGTTTCGACTGATTTGACGCGTCTCCACCCTTTTTCATTTTGACCTGTTGCGAAAAGGTCTTTAAACAGCTCGTTGCCAAGCTCCCGCGTTGGAATGATGCCAAAATCCTCGGGCAGCTGCTGATTTGGTGTGGGGAGTACCAAATATGGTAATGGTTCCAGAGCAGGAGCATGGGAACTAGAAAAAAGAACAAGCCGGCTCACGAATCCGTGCCGGATTGAGAGCCAGCAATTCTCATTTTGACTGCTGATTGAGAACGCTGTTGCGGGACGGTTACTTGGATGATATGTAACGCTCATACATTAACGGAACCAGTAAGCAGAAAATCCGAACTGGCTGCTCCTTTATATCTTGCCCTGTTTTCTGTCGGGATGTTCACGCTTGTACCGGTCTGGATATGGGACTGGGGCTTTGTGGTTCCCGGCTGCTATCTGCTTCTCTGGTCGACCTTCGACTTACGTATGGCCTTATTCCTTCTAGCAGGCCTTTCAGTTGCCCAGGGTAAAGTAGGGATTCTTGCTCATACCGGCGCCAACGTTATTATCGACGACATCATTTTCGCCGAGCTCTTTTTGCCGCTGTTCATGATCTCCTATTGTCTTCGATCTCTTAAGGATGAGCCCAGGCAGCTCGTATGGCACCGAAATGTAACGGAAACCATTTTGTTGCTGTTTATATTCGTCCTGTGGGTATTGGTTTGTATCAACTTCATCGACTGGAAAGTTCGAGCCTACACTCAATTATTTCATATTGTTGTAGGCTTCATTTATCTGATTTTGTTCTCCACCCTATCGATTGAAGAGCTCCACTTCTTTTTCAAGACCATGCTCTTTTGGGGAGTTGTGTACTTCGTAATGGGGCTGTTGTGCATTTCGGGTGTGATTCTTGAGTTCGACGCCCTGGAACTGACGAAGATATTCAGGTTGAAACTAGAGTTTTTTAGCGGTGGCAAAAGGGCGTCGCTACTCGCACCGCCAGCTGTGACTTCCGTAACGCTCGGTTTGTTTGCTTTCGCAAGTTATCTATTGGGCTACTTGCACCGCAGGTTCCGATACTGGATATACTCAGCCGCGTTTCTCACCTCTGTTGGGATATTCTACACCAGAACCAGGTCGGAAATGGTTGCATTCCTGTTCGCCGGTTTTACACTGACCGCTCTGTTTTCGTGGAAAAGAAACTTTCTGTTGAGAGGACTCACGCTTTGCCTCGTTTACGTATTGATTGTTTGGGCGGTGGCTGCGGGGTTTGATCTTGCTTCCGCCCTCAAGAGGATACAAGTTTCAACGGATACGGCGGAACAGGCTAGCCTTGGCATTCGGCTCGGTTTATGGAAAGAAGGCTTGATTGATTTGGCAAAGACGCGTGGCGTCGGTGTAGGGACTGGAGGCTTTTTTGAATACAAGGATCAGTGGCCACATGCCCACAACGTCTACTTTTCCGTCCTTTTTGATTTGGGTGTGGTGGGCTTTGTACTCTGGCTACTGTTCTATTTCAATCTGTGGAGACTGGCATTGATTGCTCTTAAAAGGATTCCTTACCTTTCGAAGGAATGGGCGCTCCTTGCCTTTTTGACGGCATTTTACGTCGAGCTTTCATTAACCAGCCTTTTGCAGCATGAGTTTAGAACTTTTATTTGGTGGATGTTTCCGGGAATTTTTCTGGCAGCCATCAATAGTGCGCTCAAGAAGTATCAGCCCAGCTTTTGAAAGTCATCCTATGGAGGGATAGCATGCATCTCACGCGCAGGGACTTTCTCAAATCTGCAGCAATCGCCGCCGGTGCCGGCATCACCCCAGGCATCAATGCCTACGCCAGCCTTTTTGGAACTGGCTCCAACGCCGTCAGGAAAAGTAATCCAAATATCATCATGATCGTCATGGATACGCTCAGGGCAGATCACTTGTCTTTGATGGGTTATGGCAGGCATACCAGTCCCAATTTGGACGAATTCTCAAGGCGCGCAGCAATATTTGCCAATACGATCAGTCCAGCTCCCTGGACCGTCCCTTCTTTTGTGTCACTTATGACGGGAATGCTGGCCTTCAATCATAACCAAAACCTGGCTCCGGAAAAAGCACGTCCGCTTAACTGTACTCTTTTGCCCGAATTATTGAGCTACGCAGGCTACAATACCTGCATGGTATTGGTAAATTGCTATGTCGAAAATTTCTCTTATGGCTTCAATGAAAACTACCACTTTTGCGGTTCCACAAACAGCGATGACGAGCGGGCTATCGATACTGCCATTGATTGGCTGAACAGCAATGAAAAAACACGCGATAATTTTTTTATGTTGATCTGGCTTATGGGCCCGCACCGGCCTCACGAGCCGGGTAATGGATTTCTGCACGAATTCGTTAAGGACAACCTGTATGTCAACTCCCCAATCCGCAACACCGAGATCCTTGGTCATTTAATCACGCCACAGGAACTGCCGCCGGATGTCCTGGAAGTTCTTGGCCCTCCCCGCTTCCCTGACGGAGCCTATCACGACTACCGTCTCTATGTGGCAGCCTACGATTCAGAAATCAAGCATGCGGATCACCTGCTCGGCAGGCTCTTCACAACACTTCGCGAGCGTGGCCTTTATGATGAGGCCATGATTCTTTTCACTTCCGATCACGGAGAAAACATGGTTGATCATGAAATCTGCTTCTGGCACGGCGACAATTTGTATAATTCTGTGATCCATGTTCCGCTTCTAATAAAGTTCCCACAACAAAAGAGAGCGATAGTGGTCAAAAAACAGGTCCGTTCCATTGACGCCCTTCCAACAGCGCTTCATGTTCTCAACATCGATCCTGGAGATCTCGATGGAAAGAGTCTGGTGCCTTTCGTCTCGCGCAAGCCGGTCTGCCTCTACCAAAGACCCTGCATTTCGTATTGGAGACCTTCAAGTACCGCCGAAGCGGTCTCCATTGTCAGAGGCAGATACAAGCTGATAAAGAACTCGCGAGATGGCGATGAGCTGTACGACTATGTTGACGATCACGATGAGACGACTAATTTAATCTATTCTCACCCGCAAGTATATGCAATACTTAATGAATATCTGATGAATTTCTATGAACCGGCCAGGTTTCATTGAAGTTTTGGGAGTGAGCTGACTACCCTGCAAAACATCATTTAAGAGCTTTCTTAAGAACCCGTTATAGACCAGGATGAGTTTTTCATCTCCAATAAGTTGTTGTTCGCGATTTCTTGGTGTGAGATCGCATTCGGAAAAAAGTCGTTGCCGCATTTGAGAATAGATTTTGTCGTGTCATATAGAAAAAGATCAATCCTTTTTGGCAAGGCGGTTTATGCATGCGAATCGGCATCGATCTGCACACCCTGACAAACCTCATGCAGGGGTCGAGAACGTATATCTACAATTTAGTTAAGTCCCTGCTTGGACTCGACAACTCAAACGAGTATTTTCTTTACTTTCCCAA
>Ga0068714_10002065_pt1 | contig 26908 bp, 26 predicted proteins | sample MTBNYHSulfiMetaG_FD_62988 | JGI IMG/M metagenome (GOLD analysis project Ga0068714, IMG submission 62988) | Enrichment culture microbial communities from rom New York Harbor, USA that are MTBE-degrading - MTBE-NYH (New York Harbor Sulfidogenic)... | ecosystem: Environmental > Aquatic > Marine >... | reverse complement strand
GCTTGGGGTGGTTTGGCTTCTAAGCCGATGTTGTTTAGCATATCCACCACCAGGTCACGGCGTCTCTGGTAAAGGGTATTATGCTCTGCTATGCAATCCTGGGGGCCATTTAGAGCTTCGATGGCGGCGTACTGGATTGCCTGCGGGATGCCCGAATCGATATTTGATTTAACCCGCATCAGGGCGTTTATCATTTGTGGATTGCCCACTGCCATGCCTACCCGCCAGCCGGTCATGTTGAAGCTTTTGGATAAGGAATGGAATTCCACACTCACTTCTTTGGCGCCGTCAGCCTGCATAAAGCTGACCGGCTTATAGCCATCGTAGGCAACTTCAGAATAAGGGCCATCGTGGCAGACGGCCAGGTCATACTTTCTGGCAAAGCTGACGACCTTATTATAGAAATCGAGGTCAGCCACCGCTCCGGTGGGGTTATTGGGGTAGTTCAGCCACAAAAGTTTGGCCTTCCGGGCGATGTCTTCCGGGATAGCGTCGAGGTCGGGCAGGAAATCGTTCTCTGCCAGCAGGGGCATATAATAAGGGGTGCCTCCGGCCAGTATGGTACCCATCGAATAGACCGGGTATCCCGGGTCAGGGACCAGGGCGGTGTCACCGGGGTCGATAAAGCACAGGGCCATATGGGCAATGCCTTCCTTCGAGCCGATAACTGGTAATACCTCGGTATTACTATCCAGTGTCACGCCGAAGCGTCTTTGATACCAGTCGGCTACGGCCTTACGGAATTCCGGCAGGCTGTCCGTCTCCGGGTACCGGTGATTATCCGGGTCTTGCGCTGCCTGGCATAGCCTGTCGATGATATGCTGTGGGGTAGGGATGTCTGGATCCCCGATGGCGAAGCTTATCACTTCCTCCCCTTTCGCCCTTTTCGCGGCTATTTTTTTGGTTATTTCTACAAAAAGGTACGGGGGTAAATTTTGTACACGCTTTGACAGTGCCATGTTCATCAGCGCCTCATTTGGATTATTTGTCCGGCCATTCGCCGGTGAATACTATTTCTGCCGGGCCACTCAGCAATATGTCGCCGGTTCCGTCCCATTCAACGTGGAGAGTGCCTCCCGGCAATATTATGTCAACATTGTTGTCGATGTAGTCATTGAGTTGGGCCGCCACTGCGGTAGCACAGGAACCGCTGCCGCAGGCCAGGGTTTCTCCTACCCCTTTTTCCCATACCCGGACTTCTATCTGTCCCCGGTTAATAACTCTGGCTATCTCGAAGTTCAGTCCCCGGTGCGCTATGGCCAACTTTTCTACTTTGGGCCCTATTTGTGATAGCGGGAAGTCAGCCACCGGTTGTTGGGCAAAATAAATAGCGTGAGGATTGCCCATAGAGACAAAATTCAGTAATATATCCTGTCCCTCTATATTGGTAAGATACCGCAATGTCGGATTTATGTCAAGCTTTTGCCCGTTATCCGGCGCTACAGCTATCCCTATTTCATCGGCTTTTAGCCTGGGTATCCCCATGTTTACCTGAATCCGGGGTAGCCCCCGGGCATTTTTAGGTAGATTCACCTTGTTTAAACCGGAGATTGTTTCAATTAAGATCTGGTTTGATGCGGGATTGACCATACCTTTTTCTATAATATAACGGGCCACACATCTTAAGCCGTTGCCGCAGGTTTCGGCTTCAGAGCCGTCGGTGTTGAATACCCTCATCCGGACATCTCCTATTTCTGAGGGTAATAGTACCAGCAAGCCGTCGCTCCCGATTCCATAATGGCGGTCGCACATATCTATGGCCGATTGCCTCCATTCTTTATTAGCATCGGTGCTTTCTACCAGAACAAAATCGTTACCGGCGCCCTGCAGTTTAGTAAACTTCATATTGATAAGTTGCCTCCTTATGTCCCTTTAATATATCTCCTAGCCTTAGGCCTTGCTATCTTTAATGTATTGGCCAGTGTCGTTTTGACTTCCGGGATTATCTTACTCTGTATATCAAACCATATTATGCGGTCGTCTTTCAACTGAAACCAGTTATACTGGTGGCGGACCAAGCGGTGGGTTTCGAATTTGATTTGCTGTATGGCTACGTCCATGCTCAATTCGTTTTTCAAGAACATGCCTATTTGCTTGTAGCCGATGCTGGACATGGCGGGTAGATTAAACCCGTAGCCCATGTCCATTAGTTTACGAACTTCTTTAACCAGACCTTGCTCGATTATTTTATCTACCCTTTGGTCAATCCGGCGGTATAGCTCGGCCCGGTCGGTGGTCAGCCCGATTATCGTAGTATCAAACGGGGGTGATTTCTTGCGCTGAAATTGTGAAAAAGGCTTTTGAGTTCTGGCATAAACTTCAAGGGCTCTTATTACCCGGCGCACGTTCTTGGGGTCAATATTGGCTGCCGTCGCCGGGTCTATCTCCGCGAGTTCTTCATAGAGTTCTTGCTGTCCCTCGCTGCTGATGGCTCTTTCCTCTAATTTACGCCGGTATTCCAGGTCGGGCGGGACCTCTGGTATACCCCAGCCTTCTATTATCGACCATATGTATTGGCCGCTCCCCCCTACCAGTAGTACCAGTTTGTTACGTCGCTGGATATCCGTAATGGCTTGACGGGCTAGTTGTTGGAATTGTGCCAGGTTGAATTCTTCATCAGGATTTACGATGTTTATCAGGTGGTGTGGGACGAGCGCTAGCTCATCTGGAGTGGGCTTGGCCGTACCGATGTCCATGTGGCGGTATACCTGACGGCTATCAGCGTTTATTATCTCTCCGTCAAATTCTTGGGCGAGGTCTATAGCGAGGCTGGTTTTACCGATACCGGTAGGTCCGACTATGGCAACAACCGGGTTCATCATGCTATGCTTGCCTGATTGCAGAGGTTTGCCGGACAATACTTAAAAAGTCCTTTGCTTTCAGGCTGGCCCCACCCACCAGTGCCCCGTCTATTTCCGGCTGTTGAATAAGCTCGGTGGCATTGGCGGCAGTGACGCTGCCGCCGTATAAAATGCGTACTTCGCGGGCAATGACCGTATTTGATAACCTGGTAACGTTATGTCTAATAAGCCCGATTACTTCGTTAGCTTGTTCGCTGGTAGCGGCTCGACCGGTACCGATAGCCCAGACCGGCTCATAGGCGATGACCAGTTCCCCGCTATAATCTATATTGTCCAGAGCTGATTTGAGTTGTTCGGTTATCACGGCTGCTGTCTGGCCGGCTTCGTTCTCGGCTAATTGCTCGCCGACACACAGTATAGGTTTCAGGCCGGTTTTCAGGGCGGCGCGTATTTTCTTATTTACTATTTCCCCATTTTCTTTAAAGTATTGTCGGCGCTCGGAATGCCCTATTATGACGAATTCGCACAGGTCAGCCAGCATCAGGGGTGAAATCTCGCCGGTGTAGGCACCTTTTTCTTCAAAATAGGCGTTCTGGGCACCCAATCTTACCGAGCTGCCCTTGATGATTTCCCTAATCGCTGCCAGAGATATGAAAGGAGGGCAAATTACCTTATCCACACCGGTTATTTCATCAAGACCGGGTAACATATCTTTAACCAGATTCACGGCTTCGCTCAGGGTCGTGTTCATTTTCCAGTTACCGGCAATCATGGGGATGCGCATTATGTTCTCCTTAGGCACCAAATTTTTCCAGCTTCAGGGCGTTGGCCATGGCTAAGGGCATTATCCGGGTGGCGGGCAGGCGGCCCAGCCCCCCGGAGAGGCAGGCTGATTCAGAAAATGTGGTTGCTTTATCGGGGCGGCACCACCGGGAATAAAGCAGGACGGGTACCGGATGCCAGCTATGCCCTTTGAGTACAGCCGGGGTTGAGTGGTCTCCGGTGACCACGATTACGTCCGGATTAATGTCAATCAGCGCTTTCAGGGCATTATCAATCTGCTCAAGGTTAGCTACTTTACGGTTGAAGTCGCCGTCTTCACCGGCGGCGTCGGTTTGTTTAGCGTGCAGGAAAAAGAAATCGTAGGCATGGTAATTATGTTTCAGGGTGGCAATTTCTTCTTCGAAGATGTTGCCTGTTTTTAGAACCGCCATACCGACCAGTTTCGCCAGCCCCCGGTACATGGGGTAGCTGGCAATGGCCGCCGGTTTCAGTTGATAAATCTCGTTCATGGTGGGGAAATTCGGGTGGCTGGAGAAACCGCGGAGTAAAACCATATTAGCCGGGTGGTGATTGGCTAATATGGTCTTGGCATGGGTTATAAACTGGTTGGCTATGTTGGCCATCTTTTGTGAGCCTGGTTTTAGGCCTTTAATGGTATGGGGAGTCACCCCTAACTGTTGCGGGTCGGAATCGCTGATATCGGGAGCCAGCCCGGCTCCACGGAATACAGCAATAAACCGGTGTTCTTTGACTGGTTGAACATAGACGGTGGTGTTTTCAATGGTTATGCCGTTAAGTAACCGGCATAGCTCGGTGCTCTTATCGGTGGAGATGCGCCCGGCTCTGCGGTCAGTAACTAGACCAGCTTCATCTATAGTGCCGAAATTACCTCTGGCCGCAATATCTGCTGGATGCAGGTCAAAATCTATACCTACGGCTTCCAGCACTCCACGGCCAATTTTAAATCTGAGCGGGTCATACCCGAAGATTGCCAGATGACCGGGGGCGCTGCCGGGGGTTATGCCCGGGGCTACCGGGTCACTCATACCGCAGATGCCGCCAGCAACTAAATGGTCAAGGTTCGGTGTGCTGGCCGTTTCCAGCTCCGTTTTCCCGGTCTGTGGATCGGGCAATCCACCCAACCCGTCAATGACCAGCAGAACAATCTTGGTGGGTGATTGTCTGGCCAGGCTTTTTATTAATTCCAGATTATCCATAGCAAATCATATATTCCCTAGCGGGGCTGGTATTACGGGTGTGTTATATTAATTATGACTTTTTATCCAGTAATACTTCAACCCCCGGCAATGGTTCCCCGCTTATAAATCTCAGTGAAGCTCCACCACCGGTGGATACAAAAGTCATCCGGTTGGCTAATTTCATCTCGATAACTATCTCGGCTGTCGAGCCGCCGCCGATTATGGTGGTGGCGTTGAGATTGGCTAATATTCTGGCCATGCCCTGGGTACCCTTGGCGAACTGGGGTATTTCATATATGCCCATAGGGCCGTTCCAGAAGACTGTCTGGCATTTATTGAGCTCTTTGGCGAACAGCTTCATAGTTTTGGGGCCTATATCCACAATCCTTAAATGGGATGGTACTTTATCGATGGGCACTACATCAACGACTTCGTTATTGCTTTCATTGGCAATGACTACGTCAACCGGTAGCAGCAGGTGTACCCCGTTGTTTTTGGCTTTTCCCATTAGTTTGTTGGCGATGTCCAGCCTGTCCAGCTCGACCAGCGATTGCCCGGTCTCATAGGATTTGGCTTTAAGAAAGGTGGCCACCATACCGCCGCCGATTATCAACGTGTCGACTTTATCCATAATGGTGTCCAGTACAGTTATTTTATCGCTTACTTTGGCGCCGCCGAAGACCCCACCAAAGGGTCTGTTAGGATTTTTCATCAGGCTGCCCAGAGTATTGAGTTCCTTTTCCAGGAGCAAGCCGGCTACTGCCGGCAGGTATTCGGCAATCCTAACAATCGAGGTGTGACTTCGGTGAGAGGTGCCGAAGGCGTCATTAACGTATATATCGGCCAATCTGGCCAGTGTTTTGGCGAAGGGAGGGCTGTCCATTTCCTCGGCGGAATGAAAGCGCAGGTTTTCTAAAAGCACGACATGGCCATTCTTCAGGGTAGCCACCGATTTTTCTGTCTCGGGTCCAATGCAGTTATGGGTTACGCCCACCTGTTGCCCCAGTATTTGTGATAGGCGTTGGGCAACGGTGGTCATCCGCAGGCTGTCGACAACTTTACCGCCTGGTCTTCCCAGATGGGAAGCCAAGATAATCTTGGCCTTTTTTTCGATAAGATAATTGATAGTGGGTAAGGTGGCTCTAATACGGCTATCATCGGTAATAGTCCCGGTACGTTCATCTAGTGGAACATTGAAGTCTACTCGTACCAGGACTCTTTTGCCTTCGACTTCTATGTCCCTGACTGTCATTTTATCCATGTTTTTCCCCTTAGCTAGTCGAGTTTTAATGGATATAAATAAGAAATATCAGGTCGAACCGATGCCTGATATTAGTTTATTATTAACGGGCGCAATTTAATTCCCATACCTTGTCAAAGTAACAAATTTTCTAACCAGTAATCTCATATATATTGCCGACTATAAAATATTTTGTCGGTTATAGCCCTATCTTGATATTATCCGGCTGGCTAAGTTGGCCTCGGCCTCCAGGGATGGGAACAGTTCTAAAACCTGTTGGGTAATACTGCTGGCATCGAGTCCGTACTGGGCCCGGAGCGTAGCCTGAGTGCCGTGTTCTACGAACTCGTCGGGAATGCCGATACTTCTTACCCGGGTATCAAATATGCCTGATTCCTGAATTAAGGCGGTTATTCCGGTGCCCAGTCCACCTATCAGGCTGTTTTCTTCTACCGTGACTATGTATTTAAAGCGGTTTGCCAGCTCTAAAATTAAATCCGAGTCTAAGGGCTTGGCAAACCGGGCATTAACAACCGCAGCGCTGATGCCATTGCCCGCTAATTGGTTAGCAGCTTCTAGCGCGGGAGCAACCGTGGCTCCAATAGCTATTATAGCTATATCTGCTCCCGGCTTCAACATTTCTCCCTTGCCGATAGCTAACTCGTGCAATTCCGTGTCAAGTTCTACTCCCAGCCCCAACCCGCGAGGATATCTCACAGCCATGGGGTGGGGTGATTTTACCGCTGTATAAAGAAGGTGCTGGAGCTCGTTTTCGTCCCTGGGAGCGGATACGATAAGATTGGGGATTAAGCTCAGGTAAGATATGTCCAGTGTGCCCTGGTGCGTCTTGCCGTCTGCCCCCACAATACCGCTGCGGTCGATGGCAAAGATAACCGGCAAATCCTGAAGGCATACGTCATGAATAATCTGGTCGAAGGCGCGCTGCAAGAAGGTGGAGTATATAGCTACGATGGGTATAAAACCCTGAGTGGCTAAGCCGGCGGCGAAGGTAACGGCGTGCTGTTCGCAGATGCCCACGTCGAACACTCGTTTGGGGAACTCTTTTTTAACTATGTTCAAGCAGTACCCATCGGGCATGGCGGGGGTGATGGCAATCACTTTGGGATTAGCTTTCATCAGGCTGAGTACCGTCCGGGCAAATACCTCGCTGTAAGAAGGGGCTGATTCGGGGTTTTTATTTGTAGCGGATATACCGTGAAAATGAACGGCGTCTCCTTCAGCAGGGAGATAACCCTTGCCTTTGGTGGTAATAACATGGAGAAAAACCGGTTTGCGCTGATAACCACGGGCCTGGGCCAGGGCTGATTCCAGCTCGGTGATGTTGTGCCCGTCGATAGGGCCTAAATAGGTGAACCCCAATTCTTCCCAGAGGGTAGTTGGCATGACCAGTCCCTTAATCCCGCTCTTGACCTGCTGGCTAGCCTGCCATAATTTGTTCCCCAAGGGGAAATGATTGACCATGTGCTCGCTTTCTTCTCTGGCCCGGTGATAGTGGCGGTTGAACCGTATCTTGCTTAGCAACCTGGCGGATACTCCCACCGTGGGGGCAATTGACATGCCGTTGTCATTCAGTATCACAATGAGCCTGCGTCCCAGATGGCCGACTTGATTAAGGGCTTCCAGAGCCATCCCTCCGGTTATGGCGCCATCTCCAAGAACAGCGATGACATTATAATCATCACCGGCCAGGTCGCGGGCAACCGCCATCCCGAGTGCGGCTGAAACCGAAGTACTGGCATGCCCGGCTCCGAATGGGTCGTGCTCGCTCTCGCTACGGCAGGTGAAGCCGGAAAGTCCACCATATTGCCGCAACGTTTTAAAATACTGTCTTCTGCCGGTGAGTAATTTGTGAGTATAGCTCTGGTGCCCTACATCCCAGATAATCTTATCCTGAGGACTAGCGAATGTCCGGTGCAGGGCTATGGTCAGTTCAACGGTACCCAGATTAGATGCCAGATGCCCGCCGTTCTTGGTGACTGTAGTTACCAGTTCCCCCCTTATTTCAGAGGCTAATTGCGCCAGTTCCTGATGAGTGAGTCCGGATAAATCTTTGGGGCTATCTATGTTATCTAGCAATCTAGACATATTATCTTTTAGTAGTCTGGTTCCGATTTTTTATTAAAATAATTGGCTTAATACTAGCAATCCAGACGAATGATTGTCAAGCCACCACGTACTGATAGTAGTAAAGGGTTTGCCTTGACCTTGGTTAACGTGTGTGTTAAATTTTATGGTTAGTGGAAACTGTCCCTGTAGCTCAGCTGGACAGAGCGGCTGCCTTCTAAGCAGCGGGTCGTGGGTTCGAATCCCTCCAGGGACGCCAGAAGAGTTGCAGTTCTACCAAATCAGAGCACACCGGATGGGCTTGAAGCCTTATCGTTAAGGCAAATGCTTGAGATGCTTTTGGGGGATGACCTGAAACGGCAGTTAAGGTTAAGACAGATGACCAACGATGAACTGTTCGAAAGCTACGACGCGGAGCTGATTAACCATCATCAATCATCTAAAGCGCTGAAGGAAGAGAGGCGTGTCCTTGGCCATTTCAAAGAATACCTTGGTCAGTGGCCACCGTCTCCGGAAGCTGCCAAGAGATTTCTATCTCAGTTTCGAGAGCTAAAAACCTGGACGCGCTATCACTATACTCAAGTTATTAGTGCCTTTATGTCATGGTATGGTCAAAAGCTTGATATCAAGATTACGGTACCTCGTAAGCTGCCCGAGTACGTCAAAGAGGATGATGTAGAGCGTTTACTGGCTGCCATATCAAATAGGCCAACACATAAGAAGAACATCAATCGAGATATGCTGCTGGTGGAAGTGGCCCTAAATACCGGACTGCGTCGGTCAGAACTCTCCAACCTGAAGGTATGTGACATACACCTTGACCAAGGCGTAATAGTAGTCAGAAGCGGCAAAGGTAATAAAGAAGCCCCCTCCTACGCGGTAGGCTTTGTTTGGCACATTAGAGACTGGTACACGGAGATAAGTGCTACTTCATAGCTGCTTTTTTGTCAGTCTTCTGTTGTCTTACGATACTATGCCGTAGTTGCTGCAAAAGGCGTGGTTCTTTGTAGGGCGCAGGCTTGTTATAATCAAAGCCTTGAAGTGTAAGACGCTCCAGTGGTGTGTCAAGAAGCCGTTCAAGGGCACTTACCTTATCAGTATCGGCACTTGTCACAAAAGTAAGCGCATCCCCGCTTTTATTAATTCTTCCTGTACGGCCAATGCGGTGGATGTAATTATCCATGCTTTCGGGCATATCGTAGTTTATAACGTGGGAAATGCTCAATACATCGAGACCCCGGGCGGCAATATCGGTTGCCACCAATATTTTAATTGAGCCGGTACGGAATCTTTCAAGCGCAGCCTGGCGCCGGTGTTGGGGAAGGTTCCCTTGCAGTGAAGTTACCTGATAACCGGACTTTATTAGCTGTTGTGCCACACGTTCGGCTCGGTGTTTGGTGCGAGTGAAGATTAATACGGAGTCGGTTTTAGTTTTACGCAATATTTCTTTAAGCAGCGCTGTCTTGAGATGCTGCTGTACCGGGTAAAAGGCGTGTGACACCGTCTTCGCTGGCAGCGTACGGTCGATTTGCACAGTGATGGGATCATGCAGGATTTCATGTGCCAAGCGCTGGATGCCGGCGGGCATGGTAGCTGAGAAAAGCAATGTCTGACGCTTGTGCATAATACAAGCTAGAATATTACGAACGTCGGGTAAAAAACCCATATCGAACATCCGGTCAGCCTCGTCAATGACAAGGATTTCCAAATCAGTTAAACTTACAGTCCCCTTCCAGAGGTGGTCAAGTAAACGGCCAGGACAAGCCACGACAATTTCAGCGCCTCTGCGTAACTCACGAGTCTGTTGTTCCATGCCTACCCCACCATAGATAACAACACTCCGCAAGCCGGTTTTACTCCCCAGCTCATTGATAACCTCACAGGTCTGGTCGGCCAGTTCACGTGTGGGCGAGATTACCAGAGCCCGAACGTGCCCTTGAGGGTTTTGTCGCAGACGCTGCAAAATCGGCAGTACAAACGCGGCTGTCTTACCTGTTCCGGTCTGGGCTAAACCAATAACGTCCCGTCCTTGCATAATTGGGGGGATGGCCTGTAATTGTATTGGTGTAGGTTCGGAATAACCGAGTGCACGTACACCGGCCATGACACTCGGATGTAAATTAAAGGTTTCGAAATTCATTAAACTCCTTGGTGAAATACGAGTCAAGAGCCTGCGTTATAGGGCAAGTGGCTCAGATCATTTGATATTTTATTTCTCTTCTATTCGAACGATTATTGTTTCTGATATCGGGAACTGCCATCCCGTTTTGTTTGAGAGTGGTAGTGCCTCAGATTTCGGGGTAAATTCGGACACATCCATATTCCCCTGATCGTTCATGATAGTCAGGCTATCACTTCTTCGATAACTTCAGGCGATAGGTTGCCTATATAGGCAACCTCGCCTCCTTTCTCCAATCAGCCGTTTTACCACGATTTGCAACGGGTGAACCGGTAAAGGTTTACGTGATTGCCGACATTAATTCAGGACGTGGTATTGACTAATATCTTCGCCGCTTGCCACTACTCGAACTTCCTCCTCTACCACTACTGTAACCGCCACCGTAGCCACTGCCTCTCCTATTGCCGTAGGAACTACCAGTCCTCTTGTCTGTACTGGGTCGGGATTCGTTGACCACGATAGTCCTGTCTTTCCACATTTTACCGTTAAGCTCAGTTATAGCAGCTTTGGCCTCCGAATTTGAAGACATTTCCACAAAGGCAAACCCTTTAGGTCGCCCGCTGATTTTATCGGCTGGAATGGCTACTGATTCTACCTTACCATAAGCGCCGAATTCTGCTGACAGTTCGTCCTCAGTAACATCAAATGCTAGATTACCCACATAGATTTTCATAATAGATTCCTCCTAGTTTCTAACTAACTAATAGCCCTGCCGCTGTTTCTGCCAGGTTTTATACCTGTCTTTAATACGGGTTGCCTCTCTTCTAGGCACAAAATGACGGGAGAGTGAAGGCTAACCACAAAACACAATTCGTCTGCACTATCCGCCAAAATCAGTGCAGTCATAATCACCGTGATTAACTTTCATGCATTGATACTTATAAAGAAAGGGGTAAAATTTACCTGAGTCACATCTAGGCTGGTTGCCCAATCAGAATGTGACTCAGGGCTTGACCTTAATTACCTGCTGGCTTGAACTTTACGGTAGCAATCGCTGCAGTAAACGGGCTTATCACCGCGGGGTTGAAACGGTACTTCGGTGCTTTTACCGCACTCAGCGCAGGTTGCGGGGAACATCTGACGTGATGCTCTGTAGCCGCTGCTTTCATAACGCGATGATTTCCTTGACTGTCGGCATTCCGGGCATCGCTTTGGCTCGTTAGTATAGCCTTTGGACTGGAAATATTCCTGGTCTTCAGTGCTAAAGGTAAACGTGGTGCCGCAATCGGAGCATTGGATGGACTTATCTTGAAAACTCATTAGATGACCTCCTCTCTTTACGATTAGCTAGAGTTCGGGTCATCCAATACTTAAAAAGACTCTGTGTGAACAGCTTCCGAGAAGCTTGTTATAACCTAAACTGAAACTTACTATAAGTATACCACAGAAGGGGTATTAATGCAATTTACCCTCAGAAACACAGGCGCCAGATGCCTGTAAGAGAATAACAGGCTTAAAAGGAGGAGGGTAGATGCCAGATTTCGATGACCTTCTCCCCGAAAACTGTGCTGGGTATAATATCTGAGGGGGGGGAATAAATGGGCAAGAAATGGATCGCACCGGAACAAATTCTCAGCAAACTCCGCAAAGCTAATTATAATAATACAGCTCTATTTACTAAATTAACAAAAGACCCTATTGACAAGTGAAATATGCGTCGTTTAGCATGGGAGAAAGTTCGAAAAAGGGGGATTAGAGAACATGGTTAACACTTTTTTGAACTGCAACACAATTTAGCAGTGGGTCTTGGGTTCGAATCCCTTCAGGGACGCTAGCTAATTCTTAAATGCCGCAAAATGTTTTGAAAAGGGTAAGGATATTCGTTTACTAATAGGATAACAAGATATACGTTTGTAGAAAGGGCGGCCCAGCAAAATTTGCTGCTTTGAGTAATGAAGCCGGGATATGCCTGGGGCAGGCGATATATGCATATATCGCCTGCCCCGGTTTCTCTGCCGTTTTGAGCTCTTTAGTTACGCACTTCAAGATTCTTAAAGGCAATTCCAGATTCTATCCCGGGCAGGGTGGCTGCGGGCTCGGATAGAGAAAATTCCGCACTTTGTAGCCACTCCTTAAGAGTTATAGCAATCTCTAATGCCTTGGGATAGCTGGATAGGGAAGAGGTAGGTAAAGATTTCCCTTGAACTTCTATTTGCCCCGTTTTTAATTGAGCGTAGCTAACTTCTCCCAGGATTTCCGGTTTTCTCTGAGGATAGGCGTCCGAGTAATCTACGATGGGTGCCAGAATTTCCTCATCCTTTACCAGCGTATGCTGGAGGATTTTTTCAGAAAGTATCGGTATGGGGATGCCGATGCCGATTGCCATCGTGCAGCCATAGCCGAGCATGCTAACCCCGCGCAGCCATTTCGATTTCATTTGTTTCAGGTCGCCTATTACAGCAATGGTTCCGGCAGGTTTTCTCGGTACGCCGCTTTCGGTTCTCGGTACATTTGGGTTGTGCTGTGTCCCATGCCAGATAATATAACCTATACCCCCACCTAAAAATATTCTGCTCCCGATACCAATCGTTTTATATAACGGGTCGTTGATTAACGGTGAGAGTTGCCCGGCACTACAGTAGGTGGCATTACCGAGGTTGGGTTTGAGTATGCCCATGTAGGTATAAATGGTCTTGTCCGATAGGTTGACGGCTACGTTGTAATTTTGATAGGCATTGCGGGGGTTAAAAAGCACCGCCTCATTGACGTCTTCAATGTTTAGCCATGTCTCAAGTTTTTTCTTGGGGTAACAGTCGGTACCGTAAGCGGTGGCTACCAGCTTTATATCCTTACCGGCGACAAAATCTTCAATAACGTGCCCGCCGCCATAGTTAAACTCACCGGGGTGGTTCTGGTTTCTGGGGTCGTCTGGTGTGGCGGTGCAACCTATGTAGATATCCACGGCGGCTAATCCGGCATAGGCGGGTACATTGTTCAGATATACATGGCCTCCCCCGAGTTTTATTCTGGGTCTGGTGTGCCCAATATTAAAATAGGCGCCAGAGGAACACATCGGGGCGAAAGTCCCCGTGGTAACTACATCCACTTCTTGCGCTGTTTGCTTGATACCCTTTGTGGCAGCTACCTCGATTATTTCTTCAGCTGTTACGATTACAGCTTGACCTTTTTTTATTTTCTCGTTTATTTCGGCTATTGTCTTAGCCATATAACACCCTCTCTGGATTTATTTTCATTACTCATGATAAGCCCGTAAGGGCTTCGCATGAGCCATAGGAGCTCAATCACTCCCTCGGGTGCTGATGGAGTGTGCGCTTTCAAGAGCGGGCTCCAGAGAGATTTGTTGTCTGCTACGGATGATACTGGGTTTTTAGTAAATGTTTTAAACATGATAATTTAAACGTTTTTTGTCGGGTCGGTAGGTTCCTCAAAGAGCCAGGTAGACAGGTAGCGCTCGCCGGTATCAGGCAAAATTACCACGATAAGTTTGCCACTGTTTTCCGGTCTAAGGGCAACCTGCAAGGCAGCCCAGGTAGCGGCTCCCGACGAAATGCCGGCTAGAATACCTTCTTCTTTGGCCAGTCTTCGGGCCATTATGCCGGCGGCCTCGTTGCTCACCGTGATAATCTCGTCAATTAAGTTGGTTTTTAATATATCCGGGACAAAACCGGCGCCGATGCCCTGAATCTTATGCATACCGCCTTTCCCTTCGGAAAGGATGGGGGAGTCAGCGGGTTCTATGGCAATTACTTTAAACTCTGGCTTTCTTTGTTTTATTACTTCGGCGATGCCGGTAAGAGTGCCGCCGGTCCCTACCCCACTGACAAGTATGTCCGCTTGACCTTCCGTATCCCGCCATATTTCCTCGGCGGTGGTCAGCCGGTGTATCTCGGGGTTGGCGGGATTTTTAAATTGCTGGGGCATAAAATAGCCGGTATTTTCGGCTATGATCTGTTCTGCCCTTTTTATTGCTCCTGGCATTCCTTCAGCACCGGGTGTCAACACCAGTTCGGCACCGAAAATTGAAAGCAGTTTTCTCCGCTCTGTAGACATTGTATCTGGCATAGTAAGAATAAGCCGGTATCCTCTGGCGGCGCAGACAAAGGCTAAAGCGATGCCGGTATTGCCGCTGGTAGGCTCCACAATGACCGTGTCTTTTTTGATGAGCCCTTTTTCTTCAGCATCGACAATCATCGCTACTCCCAGACGGTCTTTGACACTGCTTGCCGGATTAAAAGACTCCAGCTTGGCGACTACTTTGGCTTTTGCCCCCGCGGTTACCCGGTTAAGTCTCACCAGCGGTGTGTTACCAATTAATTCGCACGTATTATTAGCTATACCTCGGGTTATTTGGGGTATCTCCACGGTTTTATAACTTAACTTTCCTATCGTTTTATTCGTCTTCATCGTCTCTTCTTTACCCTTATTTTATATATAGTACATTAACGGTTCTGTCTTTTCTTTTTGCTGGTGCCTTTCTGCCAGGTCTTTGAGAGTTGTAGATTGCAGTATGCTGTCGACAGCCGTTTTAAGTTCTCTCCAGATATCGCGGGTCACGCATGAATCAGCCCGATTACACAGCGTGGCATCGTTCACACAGTCCACCGGGGCTACCGAGCCTTCAAGGAGCTGGACAATCTCACTTAACGTAATTTCTTCAAGAGGCCTGGTCAGAGAAATACCCCCTTTGGGGCCTTTAGTGCTTCGTATAATTTGGCCAGCTATCAATGGGGCAATTAGATGTTCTAGGTACGACAGAGAAATCTGCTGCCTTTTAGCTATATCTTTTAGTGCCATTGGCTCTTCTTTTTGGTGGAGAGCCAGTTCCAGGAGGGCTCTGGTACCATAACGTGCCTTGGTTGAGAGTTTCATTAACCCGACTCCTTTTATATGGGTGCGAGTATAAGTAGACAAAAAAGGTCAACAAAGTTGACAATACCATGCCAGGTAGGTTTTGTCAAATATGCCCATATGCGGATTGTCTGGGAATTAGAGGCAAACACCGCAATTTTATTATAAATTAACGTTAAAAAGAGGCAGGGTGCTCAGTAAACTGAGCACCCTGCCCTTACCTGTTTCCCATCTAGCTGTATCCCTGCTGTTTGCCAGGTTGATGGGTTATATTATTTGGAGAGTAAATTGCCTACCTAAACCACCCCTATTGCCTTTAGTTTGGCTAAGTCTTCCTTGGTGAAGCCGGCTAGCTTGGCATATACCTCTTCGTTATCCTGACCCAGAAGCGGGGCACATTTCACTTCTACCGGTGATTTCTCAAGCTTATGCGGCGTGGTTGGCGTCTTGAACTCGCCTCTTACCGGATGTGCTACTTGAACGACAGTCTTTCTGGTAACGTAGTGGGGGTCGTTCATTATCTGGGTGGTATTTAACGTTAGCCCAACTGGCACTTTGGCTTTGGCTATGGTATGAAAGGCTTCGTAGTCATTACGCGATTTGGTCCAAGCTTCTATAGCTTCATTCCAGGGTACGGATAATTTCGGGTCCAGTAGCAGTGCTATTGGACCGGCGGCTTTTCTTTCCTCTGCCAAGAAGCCTTCACGGCCAATTACCTTTAGCAGGTTATCTTGCATATGTGGTGCTGTGGCCAGAATAATCACGTAAGTGTCATTGGTGTCACTGTCCATGGTTCTATAAGGTTGTGTCATACCCCCCGTCCTTTTCATCCCGGCTAGCCCCTGATACATCTGGTCTCTACCTGTCTGGCTAATAGTCAGTGGTACTCTCATGTTGTTTAATACCGCATCGGCGATGGCCGTCTCAACAAACTGTCCCTTACCGGTTCTCTCCCGCTGGTGGAGCGCTGCCATTATAGCCCCAAACATGTAGACCCCGGAACCCGTCTCGCCGACCTGTGGACCGGGGCGTACCGGTGGCTTGTCCGGGAAGCCGGTATTGTCCATGGCACCGGCCATAGCTTGAGCTATTAAATCAGTGCCGGGATAGTTCTCATAAGGCCCGCAGCCGAAGGGGGTGATGCTGGCGTAAATCAGCCGGGGGTTTAGCTCCCGCAGGACGTCACAGCCCAGACCCATACCAGCCATAACACCGGGACCAAGGTTCTCCAGTACCACGTCAACGTTTCTGGCCATGTCTTTGAAGATTTCGACTCCTCTAGGCTTGGTCAGGTCGAGGGTAATACTCTTCTTGTTGAGGTTGAGGTAGATGAAGTACATTGAGTCGGCATCTTTGGGGGCTCCCGGTGAAGCATACCTGGCCGGGTCTCCCTTGCCCGGGGGCTCTACCTTGACTACCTCGGCGCCCAGGAAGGCCATCATCTCGCCGGCGGTACTTGCCGATTCGTACTGGCTCACTTCCAGTACCTTGATATCTTCTAATGCCTTTGCCATTTTATTTCCCCTTACGTTTATTTCTAAGCTCAAGCCGCAGCTTAAATTATGCCTTCCTTGGCGAGCTCGGCCAGTTCGTACTGGGTGTAACCCATCAGTCTGGCGTAAACATCAGCATTGTTCTGTCCCAGCAGCGGCGCGCATTTGACTTCCACCGGCGAATCTGCCAGCCGGGGGGCACAGCCCAGTGCTTTGAATTTACCCCGGTGCGGGTGGTCGACTTCCACCACACTCCTACGGGCGATAAGGTGGGGATCATTCATGACCTGGGGAATGTTCTGGGTAACTCCGGCGGGTACCCCGGCCTGGGCCAAGGTGTGGAAGGCGTTTTGGGCACTGCGCTGGCTGGTCCACGCCTCGACCATCTGGTTTACCGCTTCCCGGTTCTCCCAGCGGCTGGCGCTGTCTTTGAACCTCTCGTCGCCAAGCAGGTCTTCCTTGCCGAGGACCTTGAGCAGGGCGTGCCACTGGGCCTGGTCTACGACGTGGATAGCGACGTAGTTGTCGGTTCCTGCCGTGTCTTTGGCTTTATAAATACCGTGTGGGGCTGCCCCGGCCATATCGTTACCCACTCTCTTGGCTGGCGCGCCGGTAAACATGGGGTCTTTTTCGGCCTGTCGTAGTGCCAGGGGGACTCTATCGAAGCAGAGCGAGTTATCCACCATGGCTAACTCAACGAACTGCCCCTCGCCGGTTATGTCCCGGTAATGAAGGGCAGCCAGCATTGCCACAAAGCCATGCATCCCGCTGCCGGTATCTCCCAGGGTTGTCCCGGGCAGGGTAGGAGGTTTGTCCGGCCAGCCGGACAGGGTGTAAGCACCTCCCGTAGCCTGGGCAATATTATCGTAGCATAAGTAATCACTATACGGCCCCTCGCCAAAGCCCTTGAGGGTGGTGACGATGAGCCGGGGGTTGACTGCTTTCAATGCCTCGTAGCCGATGCCCAGCCTGTCCATAGTGCCCGGGCCAAGGTTATCGAAGACGATGTCTGCCTTTTTGGCCATCTCTTTGAAGATTCCCACCCCCTTGGGGTTAGTCAGGTTAAGAGTAATGCTCTTTTTGTTGAGGTTGAGGTAGATGTGATAGAAGGTGTCCACTCCCTTCTGGTATGTTGGCATGATGGTGCGCCCCGGCTGTCCTCTCATGGGGGCTTCGACCATGATTACTTCGGCACCGAGGAAAGCCAGGAGTTCGGTGGCGGTGGTTCCGGCCTCGAACTGTTCGCAGGCTAATACCGTGATATCATCTAATGCTTTCAACTCTCTCCTCCTTTTCTGTTTGTGCGGAGTATTTGGGATGGCAAAACTTCACATTAACGGCTGTACCTCCTTATTTTTAGAGTTCTGGTATCTTGGCTGAGTATTAATTTTATACGAGGCTAACGGTCATTGCCCTTAGAAAGTTTATTTTGCCTGGCCATCTGGCCATAGGGAACAAAGTTATCGGCTGTTGTTACCATGTGCGATAAGAAGTCTGTCCTGAAAGGGGCGGTAATGTTGCTCAAAAAAAACGCCCCCGGCGCGGGAACCGGGGGCGAGCATGGTTTGAGTCGGGTAGCTATCGGAGGTATATCCATAGCTAAGAAAATACTGAGATGACTAAATGGCTCAGTATTTGTAACCCCCAGCCCACGTTGATTCTGGTATGACGCTACGCTACTCTTGAGCTCCCTCATTTCCTCTCCTTTATCAAGTACAGGATGTCGGGGAATTCAGTGTGATAATAGCATTCTTAACCGTTGTACATATGTTAATAGTTTGGGTTTCCTATTTAGCGTTTTACCACAGTATACTTATTCTTGTCAATATGCGCGTTCTTTATTGAGCTGGTTTATCTTTTCTCGTTGTTACCTTGATTTGAACTTCGCTGCCTACCCGGCTGTCGAGTATGGCACTGGCCATGCCACCCTTGAGAGCAATCTCCAGATAGCCGTTGCTGCCGATGAGCGCTATCAGCCCTCTGCCCGCGGCGTATGAAGTGCTGAGCCCCTGGATGGTATGATTGCCGACTTTAATGGTTAAGGGTTGTTTTATTTTTGGCAGGTGGTGCTGTTTGATGTTAGTAATCAGGTTACCGAACCCGTCTATATGCAGTATCTGGCCGACGATTAGATTGTCTTGGGGTTGGTGGGGGTGGGGAACGGGTAGCATGGTGATAGAGTTTATCGCCTCCCCGAAATCGGTGGGTGGGAACCCCAGGGACAGCAAGGCAGCTATCGGGGCAAATATGTCGCGTCCGTGGAAAGTGTTACTCACGGGCGAGCGCCAGAATTTGGGATTATTAATGGCATATGCTTCTACATGCGGTGCTAGCTCGGTTTGTATTGGGGCGGTTTGGTCGAGGCTAGTGTTGTTGACTGTATCTTGTTCAATAACGTAGCTGAGAACCCCGTTATCGGGGGCGACGAAGTCTGCCAATGGTGTTCTCAGAATGATGGCACGCCGCTCGGTGCCGACGCCGGGGTCGACCACGACCAGATGTATGGTTTTACGGGGAAAGAATTCGTGCGCTGCACTCAGGACGAAGGCAGCTTGCTGGATATTCTGGGCGGCGATGTTATGGCTGATATCGACCAGTTTAGCTTCGGGGTTGATGCCCAGTATCACGCCTTTAATGGCGGCTACGTAGGCATCGGCTAACCCCATATCGGTAGTCAGGGTTATTATGGCGGCCATATTCCCCTTCCTTTCGCTCTGGTTAGCGGGGTGATTAAAAGTTAATCCTGAGCGTTATAATAGCTATGGTGATGAATAGAACAACCAGAACTATAGTGAGTTGAAAGAGGATTTTTTCTAAACCTCGCCTGGTGCGGTATACGGTATCGGGCTGTCCGAAGATACCCCCTAAGCCCCCGCCTCTGACCTGCAGCAAGATAACCAATATTAAAGCCAGGGATATGATAATCTGGGCTATATTAAGGTAGGTTAGCATCCTGTGTTTCCTTCAATTTATTCTCTATTATTTCCGTAACCAGCTTGGGTTCAGCACGTCCTCGGGTGGCTTTCATGACCTGGCCTACCAGGAATTTCAGTGCCTGAGTTTTGCCGGCTTTGTAATCAGCTATAGCCTGGGTATTATCGGCTATCGCCGTAACGACCGCTTTTTCGATGGCTTGGGTATCGCTTATCTGGCCGAGCCCTTGCTCCGCTATTATATTAGCAGGATTAGCCCCGGATTGAAACATTTTTTCAAAGACTATTTTAGCGCTGGTACCGCTGATATCGCCTCGTTGAATCAACGTTAGCAGTTGGCCTAGTTGTTCTGGCTTGACCTGGCTGTTGTTGATTGCGGTACTAGCGGCGTTCAGCAGCCGGCTGAATTCACCTAAAAGCCAGTTACTTATTATTTTGGCTCTTTTATCTAGAGGTAAATTATCGGGCAGTCCGGTTTTAAGGCAATTCTCGAAGTAATCGGCCATATCTTTCAGACTGGTGAGCAGGTTGGCGTCATACAGGGGTAAGTTATATTCAGTGACAAAACGGTCCCGTCTGACTTCGGGCAGTTCGGGCAGTTTTACCGCTGTTTTTTCTACCCAGTCCCGGCTTATTACCAGCGGTGGCAGGTCTGGTTCCGGGAAATAGCGGTAGTCGTGGGCGTATTCCTTGCTGCGTTGCGATACTGTCTGGCCGGTTTGTTCTACCCAGCCTCTGGTCTCCTGAATTAGCTTCTGGCCCTCGGCGAAGGCTTTGCGCTGTCTCTTGGCTTCGTATTCCATAGCCCGGTAAACTGCCCGGAAGCTGTTCATGTTCTTGACCTCGACTTTGGCGGTCGACTCCTGGCTGCCTTCCGGGCGGATACTGATGTTGGCGTCACATCTGAAGCTACCCTCTTCCATGTTGCCGGTGGATACCCCCAGGTACTGGAGGATACTGCGTAGTTTAATCAGGTATTGTTTGGCTTCTTCCGGCGACCGTAAATCGGGCTCCCCGACGATTTCCATCAGCGGTACTCCGGACCGGTTCACATCCACCAAGCTATAAGATGTGCCATCGGGGGCAGTGCGATGCAGGAGCTTGGCCACATCTTCCTCAAGGTGGACACGGGTTATACCCACTTTCTTCTTTTTGCCATCGGCTTCAACCATAAGCCAGCCGTTACAACCAATCGGGGCGTCGTACTGTGAAATTTGATAGCCTTTCATAAGGTCGGGGTAGGGATAATTCTTACGGTCGAATTTGGTGGATTCAGATATAGTGCAGTTTAAGGCCAGCGCGGTCATGATAGTGTATTCCACAGCCTGTTTATTGATGACTGGCAACACTCCGGGCATACCGAGGCATACCGGGCAGACATGCGTGTTAGGTTGGGCGTTAGCATAATCATTACTGCAGCGGCAGAACATTTTGCTCTTGGTTAGCAGTTGGGCGTGGACTTCCAGTCCGATTATAGTCTCAAAATTCATGTGTGGTACACCTGATAAATAACGTTTTCAGTATAGCAACAATGGCCGCGACTGGCAAGTTAGAGGAAAGTCGGGCAGGATTTAAAAAGAGCTGTGCGTATGCTATAATCCTGTTGCGGGTTTTGTGGGGGATATAGCTCAGCTGGGAGAGCGCTGCGTTCGCATCGCAGAGGCCGGGGGTTCGAATCCCCCTATCTCCACCAAAGATGCCCCTGTAGCTCAGAGGATAGAGCAGCGGTTTCCTAAACCGCGTGTCGGGCGTTCGAGTCGCCCCAGGGGTACTAGTTTTTATAGCTAAAAGCACTCTAAGCATAAATATCTTAGGAGGCTGTTAGTGTTTTTGCTAATCTTCTGCTAATCCCGGTGTTGTAGAATATTATTAGCGGGATTAATATTTAGCTAAAAAGATTAATCGGATATGAGAAGTGTTTGTTGAAGCAGTAGAAACAGCTGCAAAATACACAAGGGCTATACATTCTATCAGTCGTAACTATGGGTCTACTATAATCCAACCAGGAACTTCAACAATGTTTATTGTTAATCCTGATGGCTGGGCTTTAACATGTGGTCATGTTGCGGATAACATAGCTGCAGGTAAAAATATTGTTCAGAAGGCTGATAATTTTAAGAAGGAATTAGATGCAAGGAAGGAGACAGTTAAGAAAAATAAACTGTTAAAGGAATTAGAAAAAAGGTTCGGTTATTCAAGGAAAGATGTATTTGAACTATATTTTCATTTTATGGATTTTGCCGATAAAATTTCGGGCTTCAAAATTATAAGAAATACGAAGTATGATGTAGCACTAGTCAGATTTGATGGTTTCAGCCAATTGAATTGTGATACATTTCCTACTTTTCCTGCAGATACTTCAAAACTTAAGCGGGGTGCGGCAATTTGTCGTATTGGATTTCCATTTCCTGAATTTACGAATTACGAGTATGACGTAGATAGCGACACAATAAAGTGGAATAATACAGGTCGAAAGGGGAATCCCCTCTTTCCTATTGAGGGTATGCTAACTCGTTTCGTATCAGGAGGCCAAGGCGAAATCTTTGCTTTTGAATTAAGTACACCTGGTTTGCGTGGTCAGAGCGGAGGCCCTGCTTTTGATGTAGATGCAAGAGTATGGGGAATGCAGTTTCAAACAGCACATCTGGACCTTGATTTTGATGTAGACCAAGACGTACTGAGACAGGGAATTAAGAAGAAAGTCAAGGATAGCGCTTTTTTACACGTTGGGAGATGTATACATGTAGATGTATTAAAATCATTCATGAGAGAAAATAAGGTTTCGTTTGTGGAAGGCTAATTAATAAACGAAGTATGTTTCTTAAGGTTTTCATCAAATGCTTTAGCAGCTGCCTCCTGCAACCCGGGGACTACGGTGACTATAAGTATCCAGTGTAAAGGCCACCGTTGCGTGTCCTAGTCGTTCTGAGACTACTTTGGGATGAACGCCTGATTTGAGCATCAAGGTTGCGTGAGTATGTCTTAAATCATGCAACCTTAATTTAAACCCCGCTCGCTTAGCTATTTTGTTAAAAGCTGGTGTAATGGTATTGGGATTAATCGGTTGATCTGCCAGGTCAGAAAAAATAAGGCTATCGGGCTGAAGTGGCTTGTTGTTAAGCAAGCGTAGAACTGATTGCGACTCTTTAAATTCACGTAGCTGCAAGGCTAAAGATGGTGTCATAGAAATCAGTCGTCTGGCTTTGGGTGTTTTGGGTTCCCTGATTATCTTGGTGCCGTCCTTCAATATCTGAAGCGACCTGTTGATTGATATGGTCATTAGCTCAAGGTCTATATCAATCCACCTGAGGGCTAGTAACTCTCCACGTCTCATGCCGGTATGCAAAGCCGTATAGAAAATGGTGTAATAGGGTATACTGCTTACATTTTCTAGTTTACGAGCTTCTTCTAATAGATTGCTAACATCTTCAGCTTGAATAGTTGCCATTTCTCTCTTAACTGGCTTCGGAGGGTCAACCGCGCTGGCAATGTTACGAGCAACTAGGCCCCATTTTACAGCGTGGTTTAAAGCCTCTGATAAAACACAATGATGATGTTTGACAGTCTGGGCTGATAACCCACCTTTGCCATTTAAACGGCCACTAGAAAGCGCATGGGCATAGTAAGACTGTAAATGTCCAGGCGTTAGTTGTTTGATTGGGATTTCCCCTAAATTGGGTATTATATGCAGGCGGATGATTTCAGCATAGCGTTCAAATGTACGAGGTGCCGTATTTGTCAGAGCATAATCCTTTAACCATTGTTCTAAGAATAATCCGACAGTTGTTTTACTAGGATGGATATAGCTTCCAGTTTCAAGTTGGTTAATAAGTGAAGCAAGTTCTTTTTCGGCTTGCTTTTTTGTGCCCTTTAAAGAGTGCCATTTATACTGCTTTTTACCAGTTTGGGGGTCACGGCCAGTGTATAAGACTATTGACCAAGAATTTTTACCTCTTTTTGTGATATGACCTCGCATGTTGCTACTCCTTCATGCCGTTTAATTTAACCTTTATTGTTTCTGACAATTTATTCATTCGTTTATTGAGGGCTGGCCAATTACCAGGTATACTACTTGGCGAATTATCAGCATAATAGCCAGCTTTTTTAAGAAGTTCGAAGGGTAAAAAATCTACTCGGGAAAATACATCCATAGGATGTAGCTTGCCTTTGCTATGAGCGAGCTTATACCAAGCTTTTAATATTTCAGTTTTATTATTTGAAAAGTTAGCAGTCCACTCACGTAGTTTTTTGATAGTGTCGATTGCTTCGTCCCTTTTTAATTTCCGCCATTTAGGTCCATTAATAAGCGTTTGGAGCCAGTAGACATATACCCAAACAATGTCTTCAGTTAAATTCATTTCCTTTATGGATGGTAATATACCCCAATCATCTGAGGATTCACTTAGGGCATTTTTGAATGTATTAAGCGTATCATCTGTGAATCTTAGTGAAACTAAGGCCTCATATTCAGCCATTGCTGAGGCTTCGTGAGAGTCTTCCGGAGAAGAAACAAAGGAGCTGGGCCTGTCGAAAATATGACCCACAATTGTTGGAAAAGGTGCTATTTTACCAAGTATGGTCATGGTTGATAATTCAACATCACTCATCGTAAGAGCGGAATCGAGGTCAAAACTATTGAAATCTTCGCCTAAAGACTTATAAACCCTTTCGGCGAGAGAATATTGCTTTACCCGTGTATCAAGTTCTCCTATGTCAGTAATAATGGTTCCCAAGTAAGACGCCCATTTGGCATCACGAATAGTAAAGAGGCTTTCAAGTGAAATATTGTATTTCAATAACCTTAATAAAACTGGGGTACTTTCCGGCGAGATACCCATTCTTTTTGATTTTGAAAGCGACCAAGGTTTATCCAAATCGTCATGTTCTTGGTTACGATATTTAGAAATCATCTTGGTTAGAGTTTCTTCAGTGGGTACTGGTTCCAGCATTAATTCAATTCTATGCTGGAGTTCAGCAGCTAGTAGTCGTCTATCCATTTTTGGATTTGATATCGCCTCTTTGGCTATTAACTCATTTACTGCCTTTGATATTCTCTTGCCATGAGACATTAAATATTATTTCCTCCATTTATTCCCTATATACATCACAATTAACCCTTGGATACTATATAATTATACCTTATTATATATAGTAAATAGTTCCTTGTCAATACAGGAAGGTAGCAAATGGAGAGATTACTATTAAAACCAACGGAAGTAGCTGAAGTATTAAGAATTGGTAGGTCGCTGGTTTACGAGATGCTATCAACTGGTGAATTGCCCTCGATAAGAGTCGGGCGCTGCATAAGGGTAAACAAAGCATCTCTTGATAAGTGGATTAGCAATCAGGAAAAAATAAGGCATGCTGATAAAGGAAGGGATGACGTCTACTATACTACTTAGCCTATTGTTATTAAGCAATACCAATAATATGGAAAATAAAAAACTAAGACCCGTGAATAAGGTTGAGGCTAAGCTGTGTCTCGTAGAGACCAACCGAATGAACGGAGAACGCAGCCACGAAGTGGCGAGTATAAACCCTTCGTGAAGCAAAGCGTAGATATTAACTGAGACTGCTTTGCTTGTGGCATAGTAGGCGACCATTGTTGCCTAGCGCACCACTGCTGGTGGGCGGAGGGCGCAAGGCAACAACTTAAAAACCAGAGGCGTGAAGGATACATGGTATCCGGAACAAGGACTGGTGGTGAAAGGAAACAAAATACCGAGCACGTACGTTGCTTGAATAGGCGAGGTATTTTTGTCTTGTGCATACGAGCAGGGTGTTCATATTCTTGACTGGAGGATAACACATCTGCAATAATGCTGTAACAGCTGAAAAGGAGGCGATAGTGTACGAGGGCATTTATGAACTTCGAAATGCTGGGCGATACCTCTTTATAACAGCACCTCAGAAATTACCACATTACACAACCATTCACCGTTGGGTGAGAACTGGTCTGCCAAGTGCAGAAGCTAAATTACTACCAAAAAGAGAACTATTCATAAATTTTCAAGACCTTGTTTCTCTTAGGATGGTTGTTTCTCTACGGTTGGCTGGATTCAGCCTGCAGCACGTACGTCGTGCCCATCAAAAACTTCAGGATTTCACAGGTCAAAGCCGACCATTCGCATTAAAGGACTTGTGGATTAGTAAAACAGATATATTTGTTCATATGGAAGGCTTATTGTCAGTGACGAAACATGGTCAATATGCGATGGAGTTTATAAAAGATTGGCTTCAACGCATTCGTCGTCCTGACATTGGTGATTTGGATTTATCCTTTGTTGAATGTGATGGCCAAGAAATTGCGTCTGCTTGGACACCTGAACCTAATATTGTTTTAAATCCCCTTATACAGTTCGGAGCACCTTGTTTAAAAGACACCCGAATACCAACATCCGCGGTGTGGTCTATGTTTAAGGGCGGTGATATGCCAGAGAGTATAGCTAGAGATTATAGGGTGCCATTAATTAAAGTACAATCCGCATTAGATTGGGAGAAAAGGATTGCAAGTATCACATCATAGTAATGTTAGCCCTACTATATTGATTGATGCTAGCCTTTCTGATAGGGTACTTGTTAATGCTCTAAAATTAGTTGACTACTATGCTGTATCTTGTACGGAGCAATTCCCTGAGGGAACACCAGACCCTATGTTAATTGAGTGGCTAGGAGTACAAAATGGTATATGGATTACAGCAGACGAGAAAGCCAAACGCCAATACGCTGACGAGATTAAAAGTGCGAAGATTCATATAGTTTGGGTACAACGTCCAAAAGATGGAATGAACAAGAGGAAACAACTCCTATTGTTGTTATGGGTAATTGACCCTATCCTGGAGGAGATTAAGAATTGTAACAAACCATCTCATTATCTAGCCAAGTATAGTGGTATAAGACCTAAATATAAACGTATTTAGCACATTGATGTGGTAGAAATATGGGCAGTAAATATGGAGCCCTATTAGACTTTGGTCCACCAGAGTCAGAAAAAGAGAGAAGGCTGTGTATCAGCAGAGAAGCAGGCATGAAGGGGAATGTCTTAGAGGATATTAATACTAAAACGCAGATTTATGTGTAAAAAACATTATGACATATTCTGATACAGACTTGAAAGTCGGCGCTTAGTAAGTATATCTGGGTAGATTTCTGCTAATCCTTATGCTAATCTGTTAGGCAACCCACGGCGATATTTCACAGGACTTAATGGACAGAAATTCGTTTTCTCAGCTATATAAAAGTACGTGGGATAATGACGAAATATGAGCTAACAAGACCTTAGACGAATTCCTAAACCGCGTGTCGTGCGTTCGAGTCGCACCAGGGGTACCATGAGTTATAATTTTTTAAAAAATGTGGTAATATAGATGGGGTTAGGAGTGTAGC